>VFSW01012254.1_pt1 | contig 11991 bp, 9 predicted proteins | sample 5358111 | NCBI WGS metagenome assembly VFSW01 (sample SAMN11554181, study PRJNA540505) | mine drainage metagenome | isolation source: sediment from site ElyBrook_90M | place: USA: Ely Copper Mine, Vershire, VT | collected 2017 | reverse complement strand
GGATACAACCTCGTAATAAGCCCCGATCCAATCCGCAACCCGCTCGCGTTCGATCCGCATGGCTTCCTGCTGGCGCTTATTCTCGCGTTCGGCAATCCGGCGGAAAAGTTCGCGCTGTACTTCAGAAGGATTGTAAATATTGTGAAACGGCAGTTCCTGTAAGCCGACTCGCACGTATACCGTGCCAAAGTTGAACAACAGCGCCCACAGTCCTTTCTGTTCGAAGCGGATCGCCTCGATATTCGCCAGGTTAGCGGTACGCACATCTTCGCGCCCAAGCGGCTTTTTATTGCGGTCGATCAACTGGTCGCTGGTGATCACGTAGATATCGTTGCGCCAGTCTTCGGCCCGATAAACGGTAACTCCCAGGGCAGCTACCGCCAGAAAACCGGCCGCTGATAGCCAGATCGTGCGCCCGGTAACGTTGGTCATTATGCTGGAACCAGATAACAGACCGCTGATCAATAGCACCAGCAACACAATTAGCATAAGGAGCGGGAACCACACTTTTACGAACAGGATAAAAATATGCGTGCGATAAGTAACGTTCCCATCCTCTTCAAAGCGCATGTGCATGAAGTTGGACCGGCGAGTGCGTAAATATACCGGTTTCTTCGGCTTACCACGTGGCGAAGACGGCCGGAGTACCGTCGGAACATCCGACGGCCTGACACCTTCATCCATTCGCTGGCGGATAGTCTTCTTGAAGGCCTGGATGTCCTCCTTTTGCAAGGTATTCCGCGCTCGCCTGCGCCCCTCTTCCAGCAAGTTTGCCACATCTTTCACGTAAGCAATGTGTTCCAGGACAACGTCTCCGGCAAAGGTGTGCACAATCACACTGCCATAACCCAGCACGAGGCCGATCCGGTCAACGAACGTTTCAATCGAACGGATGGCGTTTAATAAAGCTTCTATTCGGGAATCGTATAAGAAAATAATTTTCTCTTGAAAATCAACGCGCCGGCTGGTGATGATGGAATAATCATTGGTCCAATCGATATATTCCCAGATGCAGTATCCCACAAAGAACAGGCTCGTGGCTATTCCGGGCAACAGGAGGATCGCAAGGTTGGCGGCATTGTTCAGGATGAGCAGGCTGAAGACAATTAAGGCCGCGAACCCGAATAAGAACGGCCCAATAAAACGCAGCGCCAGGAAAAAAGGGTGCCGCCGGGCGATAAAATAAATGACTTCTTCTGGTTTACGCCAGTTCAGCTTAACCTGTAATGCCAGATGAAAGCTCTCGACGCGGATTTTGAAGCGGTTGTACAGGACAGGAAATTGCTTGATGATGGCTGCCAGAGAATTAAAATTCAGACTGAGCAGAATCGTAGGCCCGCTTGCCCGCGCAGTAACCTGGCGCGCCTCACCCCGTCCGAAAATCTCATATCCTAACTGGTCGCCGGCCGTCAGGACCATGTAAAGATTTTCCTTGTTAGCCGTCCAGCGGGTGAGGTTTACGCTGCCGGAGAATATTAAGTACAACGACCCGGACTCATCGCCCTGTTTGAAGATCACCGCCCCATCTTCTTTGGTGATGATCTCAAAACGATTGATGATCGAGTCGAGGTTTTCTTCTTCAAGATCCTGGAATAGCGAACTATCGTGCAGGAAATTGCGTAATTGGCCGGGTTCGACTGGCATGAATTAAGTATATAACAATTCGAGCCAGAAATGATATTACTGGCTGGGGATCCTCTCGATCACGACTGCGGTCCCATAGGCCAGCACTTCGGTGACCCCATCCATTACTTCGTTCGCGTCGTAGCGCATGCCAATGATGGCATTCGCCCCGATCTGATCGCCATGCTGCGCCATCAGTTGGAAAGCCTCGGCGCGGGCGTGTTCGCACAGCTCCGTGTAAATGGTGATATTTCCGCCCAACATAGTTTGCAGCCCGCCCACAAAATTACCCACCATACTGCGCGAGCGCACGGTTACCCCACGCACTACGCCCAGGTAACGAGCGATGCGGTAGCCCTCAAAATCGAAAGATGTGGTGATCATTCCAGAATTCATTTTTTCCTCCAGGAAAGGTATGATCAATATTTGTACCATGACTGGGTTGCTTCGATACCCGATAAGATATACGGAAAAACTCGATCGAAGTTGTGCTTCTTCGGAAGGTTTTTATACGAGACCTAACAAAGGGTTTCTTCATCTTCGGGCCTATATTTTTCGAAAAATTCCCAGTATTCTAATCATATGCCATTAGGACGTAGGGGCACGACGGAAACATAAAATCAACTCAGTCTGCCAATACACAGTCGTGCCTGAGTTGGAATAGCATCACTGTTAAATCCAGCACGACTGCGGATCCATTTGTTCAACCCATCATGGCCTGATCGTGCACAGACCTGGCATACCATACCCTTGGCCATTTCAGCATGCCTGCCCCGTTCAATGCATTCATTGGAACCCTTCACGGCCCAGACACACTTTTTCCTGGCAAGTCAGGATCGCGCCCGGTCCCGGGTAGCGTGATCTGTATAGTCAGGCACGACTGCGTACCAATATTCTTACGTCTCGAATGGGTCCGTCGTGCCCCTACCTCTTGCGGTATTTGAATAGGCTTAGTTTTTACTTTGTACCTTTCAGCAAGGTGTTGTGGAGAATGTTGTAAAGGATTTCCGAATAGAATCCTCAAAATTTTACGCTAAATTTTAGGTCGGAAGGTAAGACGCGGAAGGGAAAGGATAACAAAACCCCTGCGAAGGTTCGCAGGGGTTTTTATCGGTTACTTTTCTACTTCCACCGGCTGGTCTTCCAACTTTTCCATCCTGTGGAAGTAAAGACCCTTCTCGTCCTTCACATCCACCAGGACAGTCTCACCCGGTGAAAATTCGCCGGACAGCAGGCTGATCGACAGCGGGCTCTCCACGTATTTCTGCATGGCGCGGCGTAACGGCCTTGCCCCAAACGAGGGATCGTAGCCGACATGCGCCAGCCATTTGCGCGCATCCGCGGCCAGCTGGACCTTCAGACCCTGTTCGCCTAAGCGTTTCTCTACTTCTTTCATTTGGAGGTCGACGATCTCAAGCATCTGCTCTTCCGACAGCGGCGAGAAGATAATGATCTCGTCCACACGGTTGAGGAACTCCGGCCGGAAAGTAGTTTTGAGGGCCTTATCGATCTTTTCGTTGGCCTGGCGGTCTTCGGGACTGCCCGAAGTCTGCAAGAAACCTAAAGTGCCGCCCTGGCGCACAAATTCGGTGCCCAGGTTGCTGGTCATAATCAGGACGGTGTTGCGGAAATCTACCAACCGCCCCTGCCCATCCGTCAGGCGCCCGTCGTCCAGGATTTGCAGCAGAGCGTTCCACACTTCGGGGTGCGCCTTTTCGATCTCGTCGAACAGGATCACCCGGTATGGGCGCCGGCGGACTGCCTCGGTAAGCTGACCACCTTCTTCGTAACCCACGTAGCCCGGAGGGGCTCCAAACAAACGCGAGACGGTGTGCTGTTCGCGGTACTCACTCATATCCAGACGGACCAGAGCCTCTTCGTCGCCAAACATGAATTCAGCCAGCGCTTTGGCCAGTTCAGTCTTACCCACGCCCGAGGGGCCGATGAAGATAAACGATCCAATCGGCCGGCGCGGATCTTTCAGACCCGAGCGAGCCCGGCGGATGGCATCCGCGATGGCGTGCATGGCCTCTTCCTGGCCGATAATGCGCTCACGCAGGCGGTCTTCCATGTGCAGCAGGCGATCCGACTCGGTTTCCAACATCTGGGAGACCGGGATGCCCGTCCACTGCGCCACGACCTGGGCAATGTCATCTACATCGACCTTTTCGTCCAGCTTGTGTTCTTCTTCCCAAACATCACGCTCCTGGGTGAACTCCAACTCCAGGCGGATACGATCGGCCTTCTTGCGCGCCGCCCGCTCGTAGTCACGTTCCAGGCCGGCCTGTTCCTCTTCGGCGCTCAGGCGAGCCAGTTCGCCCTTCTTGCGTTTCAAGTCGGGAGGCATCGAATACAGCGCCACACGCAGCTTGGCGGCGGCTTCGTCCATCAAGTCGATAGCTTTATCCGGCAGCCGCCGGTCGGCAACGTAGCGGTTCGAAAGGCGTGCCGCCGAGATCAGGGCTTCGTCGGTGAACTGGACTTTGTGGTGTGCCTCGTAGCGGTCACGCAGCCCATACAGCATCTTGATCGTGTCGTCCACGGTCGGCTCTTCCACATAAACCGGGGCAAAACGCCGTTCGAGAGCGGCATCCTTTTCGATGTACTTGTGGAATTCGTCCAGGGTGGTGGCGCCGATGCACTGCAGCTCACCGCGCGATAAGGCCGGCTTGAGCATGTTCGAAGCATCCATGGCTCCCTGGGCCGCTCCGGCGCCGACGACCGTGTGCAGCTCGTCGATGAACAGAATGATCTCACCGGCAGACCGCTGGACTTCTTCTATAGCGGCTTTCAAGCGTTCCTCGAACTCACCGCGGAAGCGTGAACCGGCGATCATGCCGCTCAGGTCGAGCGACACTACCTTCTTGCCGGAAAGGATTTCCGGAACGTCGTTGGCAGCGATTTTTTGTGCCAGGCCCTCGACGATGGCGGTTTTGCCTACCCCAGCTTCACCGATCAGAACCGGGTTGTTTTTGGTGCGGCGGGAGAGGATCTGCATGACCCGCAGAATCTCGGCCTCACGGCCAATCACCGGGTCGAGCTTGCCTTCGCGGGCCTGTTGGGTCAGGTCTCTGGAATATTTCTCCAGGGTGCGGTAGCGCGTTTCGGCCTGTGGGTCGGTCACCCGCTGCCCGCCGCGCAGTTGTAAGACGGCTTCATTGACACGGTCACGCGTCAAGCCGGCGCCTTCCAGAAGGCGCGCCGCCGGGGTGTTACGCTCGCTCAAGATTGCCAGAAATATATGTTCGGTTGAAATATATTCATCTTTCAGACGACTGGCTTCTTCATTGGCCAGGTCGATGATCCGCTTGACGCGCGGGGTGATAAAGATCTGCCCGGCGCCCCCACCAAAGATGCTCGCCTTGGGGCTGGTGCGTAAAATATAATCCAGCCGCTCGGCCAGCGAATTGGCGTCCACTTTTAACACTTCAAGGATCTGTGGAATCACTCCACCCGGCTGCTCAATCAATGCCAGCAGGATGTGTTCGGTATCGATCTGGTTATGGCCATAGCGCTGGATAATTTCTGCCGCTCTTTGGGCAGCCTCCTGCGCTCTTTCGGTAAATCGATCAAATCGCATCATAATAATCCGTCCTTCCAAGACAAACCTACAGGGTGGGTTCTTGAAGATCACATTATTGAACATCCATATTGTGGTATGAGCGTGTAATACACGCTCATACCACAATATGGACACTTCCACTTGGGTTTGCAAGTGAGATTATAGCATCGCACCTGTTAACAGGATACCAGAATTGTATTAGAAGTGTATAAGAGGTTCCTGATTTCCGAATTTTTGGATGTGAGCGGGCGTAACGCCCGCTCACATCCAAAAATTCGGAGGTATCCTACAGATTGGTGTACAATAAACCCATGGCAGCCGCTGTCACCGTTACTGCATCCCATATCCGGCCACTTGACATTCATCACGATCTGCTGGCTGTGGCCGACCTGATCGACGTTTGCTTCGCTTCCACCATGGACGCTGAAGGGCGCGAATATATCCAACACATCCGCCGCGTGGCCAGCGACCCCAATTACCTGCGCTGGATGCCCGGCGCAGCCGAAAAAGTGTCCGTACCGATGCATGGTTATGTGTGGGTTGAAGATGGACGCCTGGTGGGGAACCTGACCCTCATCCCCTTTTTTCGCCAGGGCAAGTGGCTGTACATGATCGCCAACGTTGCCGTCCATCCGGATTATCGCCAGCGCGGCATCGGGCACATGCTTACCGAGAAAGCCCTCCAGCACATTCACGACCATGGGGCGGCTTCCGCCTGGCTGCAAGTACGCGACGACAACCCGGTAGCTTACAACCTGTACGTGAACCTGGGCTTCAAGGAGCGCGCCTGGCGAACTACCTGGCAGGGTTACCCCGGCCTGCCGCCCGTTGATGAAATGCCGGTCGACCTGGAAGTGACGGCGGTGGCTAATCAAGATTGGCCCAAGCAGCGCGTCTGGCTGCAAACCACCTATCCTCCGGAAGTGGCCTGGAACTTGCCTTTTAATATCAACCATTTGACCCCCTCATTCTGGTCTTCTTTGTTACGCACGTTGAACGGTACGATCATCCAGCAGTGGGGAGCCTACCAGGACAATCAGCTAATTGGCACGATCACCTGGGAACCCAGCCCAATCCACCAGGACGTCTTGTGGGTAGCCGCCGACCCGACCTGGGAAGACAAGGCCATCCGGGTCCTGCTGCCAGTGGTGCTCTCTTCGATCCACAATGGCCACAGCCTGGTGATCAATTATCCCGCCGGGCATGCCGAGAAGGCTTTCCTGGAGGCCGGTCTTGAGAAACACAATACCCTGGTCTGGATGGAAGTCAAGTTTAAGTAGGATGAATAATAGGAAATCGATTGTCGCCATCCTGTTAGCCGGAGGGATATCAGATGAGTTTAAGACCGGAGATGTCCCTAAGCAGAAAGCGCTCCTGCCGGTAGGCGGCCAACCGATTGCCAATTATGTGATCCAGGCCCTGGAAGAATCGAACGTCGAGAAAATATTCGTCATTCAAGACGCGGGGGCCAACCTCCAGGAAACCCTCATCAACAGCTCTAAGTGTGTTTTCTACAGTAAAGATAAATATAACAATTCATACAGCTTGAGCATGCGCTTTGGCCTGGAAAAAGTGGCCGAGTATTATGGCTATCCGCAGATCAATCAAAAATTAATCATGACTGTCCCGTGTGACACTCCTCTGGTAACCAGGGAAAATTTCAACCATCTGATCGAGAAAGCCATCCAGCACCATGCGGATGTTACGCTCACGATTATTGCCGAAGACTTGATAAAAAAACGCTTCCCACGCATCCACATCCGCAGTTTTTACCTGGATGATTATAAAGACCGCTATACTTTACAAATGATCGGTTTCACCAACGGCGAACTCATCCTTTACAAGCCTTATCAAGAGCCAGGAAAATCAAAGGTCTCCTTTAAAGGAGTGGATGACGAGCGGGTAACTAAACTGAAAGAGACCTTAGACACGGTTAGAGACCACCGGCATCATGATTTTCGCCTGCCCCGCTTCACGGATAAATTTGCCATCCGTTGGCTGATCCGTAAAGAGTTCATTGTCTATGTGGTTAAATTCTTATTTAATTTGATCGTCAACCGGTTGACCATGGCGAAGGTCACCGAGTACTTTAATGGGGCCAGCCAGATGAACACCGCCTTTATCGTGTCGGAAGAGGTTGAGATTTCAGCAGATATCGACCGCCCGGAGGATTTCCCGATCGTGCTGGGTATACCCTGGGATAACCGTTCAATTTTCTAGGTTCTTTGGGGCCGTGGTGACCTCCCGGATCTACCCCGCCAAATCCTGGAGAGCCCTTTTTATGGAGTTGGTGTAGCCAGCTTCGCATCCATGCAAGCCTGCGGGAAGGTGATGTCGACCGGTTGGTTGATATCTTTGAGATCGATTAAGGTTTCCATGTGCATGATATTGGTGGCAGGGTCTGCAACCGTTTCAAGCACCACCGAGTAACGCACGATGTACTGCCCATCCACAGCCAGCCAGTAATCACCCTGGTTGGCCGTCACCTCAGCCCCTGACTTCACTCCCAGTCCTGTGATCTTAAAGGTAAAGTGTTTGGCAGGGATGCCATTAATGGTCTCTTTGGCCACGAAGGTAGCTTTGTCGACCACTGGAGTGAATTCGATCAAGTTCATGATCACGTCCATCATTTCGGCTTCGTTGGGAGTCATACTGTCCCAACTCCATTTGTCACTGGATTTCGTGCACTGGTCGTTGCCAATGCGGTAGAGCTCGGAATCGCCCGTAGTCGGACTGCTCTCTCCTTTTTTAATCTGTGTGGATGTGATATGGGTGTAGCGAGCACTCAATTTTTGAGAACGTTTTGTTTCAATTATATAGGCCGAGGAAGCAGCCGGGTCCGGACCTTGAGAGGTAATCGAATAGGTCATCACGTAGCTGTTCAGGCTGGCCAGGCCCTCAGAGATACTGACCGGTTGGGGGTTATTGGCGACAACGGTTGGTTTTAAGGTCGGCGTTGGTTTGGCCGGATTAGCAGGCGCCTGCCTGGTTGAAATGGAAGGATTATCATCAGGCGGATTTTGGGATGGATTCGTAGCGTCGGTCAGGCTGCAGGCCAACATCACGATCATCAGTACAGCAAGGAAAATTGCGATTCTATTCTTCATTTTGTCTCCTGTTTAATTCCCTCCGAATGCAATAGCTGGGCCAGGTTCAACCGGCTCAGCCACCAAGCCGGCGCCAGGCTCCCGGCCAACATCATCAGCACGATCCATCCCAGGCCAGGCAGCACTTCGAGTGAATCCAGGCGGGGAACGATGGTGAAGCTGGGGATGAACAACTTCACGCCCGTGGTAAAGAGTAATGCGAAAAGGATGCTCAGCAGAATGCCAAGCAAGGTAATGCCTGCCACCTGCGCCAGCAGGTAACCTACCATGCTGAAGGTAGGGAAGCCGGTTGTACGTAAAATAGCCATCTCGCGGCGGCGCAGCCAGGCCAGCCGCCAGAGGATATTGGTGAGGATCAAGCCCGCCGAAACCGCCATCACGAAAACCTCGATACCCATCAGGTCGAAGAAGGGCTGGATCTGGGCTACACTGTAGCGCAGGCTCTCGCCTTTAGGCGTCACGATCACTCCGGGGGCCGGGGTGTCATTTTCCTTTAAAATACCTTCTTGAGGAATGATGTAGACGGAAACGTCCTGCCCCCATCCCAGCAAGGCCTGGGCATCCGCCAGCGAAATCCAGGCCTGGTTATCCATATAGGTGCCATTTTTGAAAATCCCAACCACACTATAGTCCAGGCCGCGCAGGGATATTACCTCGCCGACGACGATCTTTCGGCCCGCCGCCAGGCGCCAACCGATCATTGCCTGTCGAGGCGCGTCACCCGGCTGCAAACTACGTCCTTTCAGGATACTGAAAGGTTCGAGGCGGGTATACTGGTCCAGGTCGATACCGCGCAGCATGATGGCATTCTGAGCAGAAGTGCCGGTAACGGTGTAGATTTCAGGGATAATCCTGCGGATACCCAGGTTGGAGAGTATTTCTCCGACCTGGTTGGAGAGCCGGCTGCCGTAAAACTCGCCCAGGCTCTGGTCTTCGTGTACGACCAGCAGGTTGGATGAAAGCTCGGTAAATTTATCCCCCAGCCCGGCGCGGTACACTCCCAGAATGATCAACATGCCCGTCGCAATCGCAATCGAAAGCGCCATGATCAGTACCAACCGCCGGTGGCTGAGTAAGTCGACCAGGCCAAGCCTGAAGGTGACCAGAAAGCAATCCATTATCAGTCACCTCCCGTCAAAGGGCTCAGCAGAGACAGCCGTCCGGAGGTCAACCAGACACCCAAAAATGAGAATACAATCGCCAGGGCCAACCCAAGCAGGCTGGCGGATGGGGTCAGATTCAAGACCAGCGGCGCAGCCGAAACGCCCATAGCAGTGTGAGCGCGATGATAATTGATAAAAACGATGGCGGCGATCCATCCCAGGCCGTAAGAAGCCAGGGTGAGCACCAGGGTGCGGGCTAATAAAAAAATGCGTAATTTTCCCTGGGTGAACCCTACCACGCGCAGCAGGCCAATCTCGTGGCCGCGTTCGGTCAGGCTCAAGTTCGTGGCATTATAGGCGCCAAAAGTGATCGCCAGTAAGGCCACCAACCCCATGATGCTGTTGAGCGTCAACAGGTTATGGTTCACCTGGTAGTAGCCGCTGCTGAGCGCATTCTCAAGATAGACGGTGTAATGATCTGCAATGCGCGGGTCGGCCTGCAGTAAGGCGCGCACGCTCTCCGGGTCTGCCGAAGGTCTTAGACGGAGGTAACCCACCTGAAACCCGCGGCGCATTCCAAACAGGCGCTGGCCTGCGCTGTAGGTCATCCAGACCGCCCCTGAATTGTTCTCACCGGAGCTTACCAGGCCAACCACCCGAAAGTTAGTCCCATAAATGTTAACGACAGACCCAGTTTTCCAGGCAGCGATACGCGCCACACCCTGGCTGACGACAACCTCCTGCACCCCCTCAGGCCAGCTCCCCTGGACCAATCTGAGCGCCAGGGCTGCCGGCATTTGCCCCATTGGAACGGCGCGGATTTGCATGATCTGGCCTTCGATGTTCAGGTGGCGGAAAAGAGTAGGAAATACCTGTACGATCTGGTCAGGAGCCACCTGCTGCGCCGTTTGCAAGACGCTTTCATCCAGCGAGCTTTCCATGGGATCAATCACATCTGAGGCAACGATCACCAGGTTGCTGGTTACCTGGGATTTCGCGTTGAAAACCAGAAAAGCCTGGGCGAAGGAAGACAGCAACAGGTAAGCCAGTACAGTCACCGCAATGCCCGAGACGGTCAAAAGGCTGCGCCAGCGGTCGTACTCCAGGTCTTTGAAGATGAAATAACCTAAGGTCAACATGGTTTATGCGCAGGAGGTGGAACACGGGTTGAGCATGCCATCTTCCAATTCATACGAACAGGTGGATGGTTTCAACAGGTTCAGGTTGTGGGTAGCGACGATAAAAGTGACTCCCAGGCGTTGGTTCAGCTCACTCATCAATGCAATAATGCTGTTAGCCGATTTGGTGTCGAGGTCACCGGTGGGCTCGTCTGCCAGAATAACGGCCGGCTCACCCACCATGGCGCGGGCGATCGCCACGCGCTGCTGCTCGCCTCCCGACAGTTCGCCGGGCATGTGCTGCCAGCGCGCTTGCAGGCCAACCCGTTCTAGAAAGGCCTGCCCGTACTGGCTGGCCTTTTTGCGCGTCCACCCCCTGGCTAACAAAGGCAAGATAACGTTGTCGAGGGCATTCAACGAAGGGAGCAGGTTATAGAACTGGAAAACGAAACCAATGTGGTCACGGCGGAAGCGGGTCAGCTCAGCTTCACTGGCCGTTTCCAACACCTGCCCATCCACGCAGATTCGACCGGCGCTGGGGCGGTCAATCCCGCCTAGCAGGTGCAGCAGCGTGGTTTTGCCTCCCCCGCTTGGCCCAACGATAACCACGAAGGCTCCCCGGGGAATATCCAAATCCACGCCGCGCAGTGCCTCGACCTGCACTTTACCCCGACGATACTGTTTTTCTACCCCACGCGCCTGGATCAAATATTCTGATGGAGAGTTGCGCATTTTAACCTATAGGGTTTGCGAGGGATGCTTGAATATCTACGACAATTGTTGATTAAAAACGGCTGGGAGTCAAATCAATTAAGATTATAGAGTCAGACGCCGCTGTCATCAGGTTTCTTAGCCGAAGCAATCTCAACGCCGGCGGACAGTGTACACCTTTGAGGACCGGGTTCGCCGGGTATGAGATTGCTTCGCCGAAGACGGCTCGCAATGACAGAGGCGTTTTGCAACTTTTCCCTATATTTTTCGTTAATTAATACGGTGAAAAAGTAATACACTGAATGTTAACTTGCCTGGAATTTCTATGCACAGGCAAACGGGGTTTGGAAAAATGAGAAAGGATTCGAAAATGATGAAGTTCCTGATTCACCTGGTTGTAAATGCTATATCTTTGTACGCTGCCGTGGCCATTATGAACGGGCATGGCATTGTCCCACAGAATACGTCCTGGATTGCCTTTTTGGCGCTGGCGTTGATCTTTGGCCTGATCAATGCGATCCTCAGGCCGCTTTTGACCGTGCTAAGCTGCCCGCTGATCATTATCACCCTTGGCCTGGGCACACTCTTGATCAACACCTTGCTGTTTTACCTGGCAGGCCTGCTTGGCAACGCCTTTGGGGTTGGATTTACCGTGGAAGGCTTTTGGCCTGCCTTCCTGGGCGCCCTGATCGTCAGCATTATTAGCTTCATCCTATCTATGGTCTTTCGCGAAGCTACTCGGAAAAGCTGACTCGTATATAAAAAAG
>VFSW01012253.1_pt1 | contig 11991 bp, 9 predicted proteins | sample 5358111 | NCBI WGS metagenome assembly VFSW01 (sample SAMN11554181, study PRJNA540505) | mine drainage metagenome | isolation source: sediment from site ElyBrook_90M | place: USA: Ely Copper Mine, Vershire, VT | collected 2017 | reverse complement strand
CCGTGGGGGGGGCCCCCCACGGTCTTCGCCCCGGAGCGCGGCCACAATGAGCAGTAACTGGAGACCATGTACGAGGGCATGGGCGGCGGTTGGGCGGGCGGCGGGGGAGGTGGTATGGGCAGTGACATCACGAGCACGGTCAACCAGAGAGTGGGGAAGGTCGTCATCGATATATTTGAGGGCGGCTCGAAGAAGCTGCTGTGGCGTGGTTCAGTCTCGGCAGACCTCTCTAATAACTCCGGCAAAAACACCAGGAATCTGGACAAAAATATCGCCAAAATGTTGAAGGACTTTCCTCCCAAGGACGGCAAGTCCTAGTCTCGGCTTGTGAGTTCCCTCAAGCAGCTAAAGATCAAGTTGAAAAAGGAATTTCCGTATGGTTTGCACGGCGGCGATCTCGAAGGATGTCGATGAGCACGTCCTCAAGATTCTCAACCGGAAACGCGCTGTTCCGTATAAAGCGAAGCAGATTGTCTTCTGGTAAGGGGATCCGAGCGAAGCCATGTTCTACATCGAGAAAGGAAAGGTCAAGCTGGCAGTCCTTTCCAGACAAGGGAAAGAAGCGATCAACTAATAAGGGAGCGCCAATCATGAATCCAGGAACATCTCGTCGCGTCTTAAGCGTTGCCGTGGCCGTCATTTCACTTCTTGGTTTTGCAGGCATCCTCAAGGCAATAGAAAAGACCACCTCGGTCGAGGGCCTGGTCACAAAAATTGATCGCGCCGCGAAAACCGTGATGGTAAAGGCCGCTGACGGAACCGAGCACACGATGCATCTCGTGGGACGAACCGTGGTGCATGGCGGAAAGGAGACCTACAAGGGAGCTGAGGCGTCCGCACGCGGTCTTCAGGAAGGGTCCCAGGTCGTGGTGCACTATACAAAACAGGGCACGGACGAGACCGCCGAGGAGATTGATCGCCTTGGCAAGGATGGGCTGAAGACGAGCGAGGGCGCCATTACTAAGCTTGACCGCGGCGCCCGGACGATGACCATCAAAACCGCCGATGGAACCGAGGAGACCTACCGGCTAACCGAGCATGCAACCGAAGATGCCGGAAAAGATACAGAGGATGCAGCGAAAAAGTTTGCTCACACAACCGTGTTCTACTCGGAAGAAGCTGGCCACAAGGTCGCCCATTTTTTCAAGACCAGTTAGCTCTGGGAGTCACGAGTATTTTCTTCGCTGGGTTTGCGAGCGGCAGCGCACTACAGCTTGGGAGAAGAATCCGCGCTCGCGAACTCATCGAGTTATCTTGTCCAATCCCGTTCGAGCGTGATCTAGGTCGCACGCTAATCGCCGGGCGTGGATTCCTTGACGCCCCAGATTTCGCGCGCGTACTCCGTGACAGTGCGATCACTCGAAAACTTTCCCATACCCGCCACGTTCATAATCGCCATCCGTATCCAGCGGCTCCGGTCGCGGAACGTGTTACCAGCCCTTTCCTGCGCTTCGACGTATGGAGTGAAATCCGCCAGATGGAGATGTTCGTCGTTTGCATCCAGAAGGCTGGCACGGATCCATGCGAAGAGGTCCGGTTCGTGAGAACAGAACAGATTGGACGAAAAACTATCTACGACTCGCTTCACACGCGGATCGCGGGCGTAGCACTCCAAGGGCCGGTAGGATTGCTGTTCCCGCATCGTGCGAATTTCGGCCGTTGTCAGGCCGAAGATGAACATATTGTCCTGGCCCACTTCTTCCAGTATCTCAATGTTGGCGCCATCAAGAGTGCCGATCGTGACGGCTCCATTCAGGGCCAGCTTCATGTTTCCGGTTCCTGATGCTTCCGTTCCGGCGGTCGAGATCTGCTCGCTGAGGTCAGCGGCAGGAATGATTTTCTCCGCCAGCGAGACGCGGTAGTCGGGTATGAAGGCCACCTTGATCCACTGGCTGGCCCGCGAATCGTTGTTGATCACCCGCCCGACATTGTGGATCAGTTTAATAATTTGTTTGGCGAGCCAATAGCCGGGCGCGGCCTTTCCGGCGAAGATATAAGTCCTCGGCACAACGGGCTGACGGCCATCCTCGACCAGGGACAAATATTCATCAATGATATGCATCACACTGAGCAACTGCCGCTTGTACGCGTGAATCCGCTTTACCTGAATATCGAAAAGGGAATCGGGATCGGCTTTCAGCCGGGCGGTATCCCGGATGATTCTCGCCAGTCTCTCCTTATTCGAGCGCTTGACTTTCTGGAACTCCGCTTGAAAGCCTGCGTTCGCCGCATGGGATTCGAGCTCCCGCAACCGATAGAGGTCGGTGAGCCAGTGTTCTCCGATTGTGGAGCTGATCAAGTTTGCCAGTGCAGGATTTGCCGTTAACAGCCACCGCCTTTGGGTAATGCCGTTGGTCTTGTTGTTAAATTTTTCCGGAAAGAGCTGAAAAAAGTCCGGTGCCAGAGATGTTTTGACCAATTCGGTATGAATTTTGGAGACCCCGTTTATTGAGTGGCTTCCCACCATCGCCAGACTGGCCATGCGCACCTGTTTGGGCGCGGACTCCTCAATGATTGACATCCGCCCGATGCGCTCGGCATCCCCCGGATGGGCAACAGAAACCCGATCCAGAAAGCGCCGGTTGATCTCATAGATAATTTGCAGGTGCCGGGGAAGCACGGACTCGAACAGGGGAACCGGCCACTTCTCCAGCGCTTCCGGCGCGAGCGTGTGATTGGTATATCCGAGAGTCGCCTGCGTGATGGTCCACGCCTCCTCCCACTCCAACTCTTTTTCATCCACGAGGATACGCATCAACTCCGCGACCGCCAGGGCGGGATGTGTGTCGTTCAACTGAAGCGCAACCTTTGCGGAGAAGTCCTGGAATCTGCCGTGTTCCTTTTCGAATCGGCGGACGATATCCCGCATCGCGCAGGCGACCAGAAAGTATTCCTGCACCAAACGCAGCTCCCTGCCGGCGACCATGGCGTCCGAAGGATAGAGCACCTTCGAGATGGTTTCGGAAGCGATCTTTTGCTGGACGGCCTTGAAGTAGTCGCCGTCATTGAAAATCTGCATATCAAAGTCGCGCGAGGAACGAGCTGCGTAGAGGCGCAAGCGATTCACGGTCCGTCCGCCGTAGCCGGAGACCAGCATGTCATGAGGAACGCCGATCAGGACCTTCCAGTCCATCCACATGGGGTTGTAGCCGCCATGGCGATCAACGCCGTGCTCGATACGCCCATAGACGGGCACCAGGCAGGCTTCCTCGGGGCAGGGGATCTCCCAAGGTGTACCCTGCGCCAGCCAGTTTTCCGGCTTCTCTTTTTGATATCCACTGTCTATTTCCTGTTTGAACAGGCCGTACTCATAGTTGATGCCATAGCCACACGCTGGAATCCCCAGCGTGGCGAAAGAATCCAGGAAGCACGCCGCGAGACGTCCCAGCCCGCCATTGCCCAACGCGGCGTCTTCTTCACACTCTTCCACGGCTTCCAGATCGGCGCCGAGATGGTTCAGCGCTTGGCTGTATAATTCACGAACCCCAAGGTTATGAAGGTGATTTCCGAGGGATTTCCCGATGAGAAATTCAATGGAGAGGTAATTGATGCGCTTGGGGTGATCCCTCCGGTATCGCTCCTCGGTTTCGAGCACCCCGTCCACCAGGCGATCCCGGACCGACAGAGCGACAGCGTTGAAGAGTTCTCTGCCTGAGATGTCGTTCCAGGGTTTTCCCAACGAATACCTGGCATGGCGACGGATGGATTCTTGGATGGCAGAAACCGAGTCTGCCACGGCGGATTTCCGAATACCCTCAGTGTTCGAAAGCATGCACTGCCTCTTCTCTGGTGTCGTAGATATCAAAAATCCGGTGCATGCGCACGAGTTCGAAAAGCCCCCGCACCTGTTTGGACATGCCGCACAGTTTCAGGTCTCCGCCCTTGGCGCCCAACTGACGGAGGCAGGAGAGCATGGCGCCTAGTCCGGAACTGTCCACGAAACGCAGCCGGCTGAGATCGAAAATTACCCTGGTATTGTCTTCCAGCACCGGCACAATATCGCGCTTGAACTCCCCAGCGTTGCTGGCGTCCAGTTCATCCACCGGCACCGTGGCGACGGCGATGCTGCCTATCTTGTCTACGGCTATTTCCATCGAGTTTCACCTTCCTCCCGTTTTGCGGGCTTTTACCAGCACAATGCAGTTTCTGCCGCGTTCATCGTGAGAGTATTTCACTTCATCAACGCTCTGGGCGATGATGTACACGCCGAATCCGGAATCGCGCGAGCCATCGAACAGTGGCGGTGGCGCGGTTGAGGGGTCAAAAGCATCTCCGAAGTGATGCAACCGGATCTCCACACGGCCTGGGAATGCTTCGACGTCGATATGAATCGACTGATCTTCGCGGCCGTGATAGGCGTGCTCCATGATATTGCTGGCCGCCTCATCAACCGCCAGCTCGAGCGCGGCGACGCTATCTTCGTCCAGCGGTGGACCAGGAAGATCACGACAAAAGGAGCGGACGAATTCGCGCGCCTGCCTGAGTTGTTTAAGATCGCTGCGGATCTCCAGCTCCCGCCGCGCGATAGGGATCTGCTTTTCTTGCACCTGAATTGCCACGCTGGTCAAGTCATCGGTGAGCCGTCCCGACTTGGTGAAGACTGCGACGGCTTGGCGAACGGCCTCCACCAATGACGAAGGGTCCAGTTGACTGTTGCTCGCAATACACTCCTCCAGTCGCTGCGGCCCGAACAATTCGCCGGTGGGACTTCTCGCTTCGGTAACCCCGTCCGAATAAAAAAGGAACAAATCTCCGGGCTCAAAAGCAACGGAGATCTGATCGTAGATTTCTCCTTCCCGGATTCCCAGGGGCAAGTTGTCTCCGTGCAATATCTCATGGAGCCCTGTCTTGCCGTGCAAGTGGACCACTCCTGTGTGCCCGCAATCGACGAGGTCGAGGCTGCACCTGTTCATGTCCAATCGGGCGTAACACAAGGTCACGAAACTATCGAGATCGACCAGATGCCGCACCAGTTCCGCATGAGCGCGCATCACGATCTCTTTGGGCGCGGGAAGCTCACTATCCTTGGACAGGACCATCAAATCGCTGAGGGCTCTTACGAAATGGCTCTTGGTAGCCGCCCCCATGAGCGCTGCGGGAACCCCTTTGCCCATGACATCTCCAACGATCACGTCCAGGGACACATCCGAGTGCCTGAAAAAGGCGTAAAAATCGCCGTCGATTCGCTGGGAGGGAATCGTCAACGCGGCCACTCGAAGGCCGGGAAAGTCCACCGGCGGTTGATCGAGCAGCAGGGTCTGCTGGATTCGGAGGCCGATTTCGATTTCCCGTTCCCGCGCTTGTTCCAACTCCTTACTCGCTGCGTGGAGTTGGGCGGTTCGCGCCATGACGCGCTGCTCCAGGCCGGCGTTGAGGGCGCGTATTTCCGCTTCCGCGCGCTTGCGCTTCGTGATGTCCACACGAAGCGCCAATGCAAATGCGCCGATCAGCACAGGTCCCAAAACACTGCCAAAAAGAAAGAACACATTGGCTCGATGGTTAGCCTGTTGAGTCGCCTCGTTCCGTTGTCGCAGAAGCTCGATTTCGGCGTTCTCGATATCTCCGAGTACGATGCGAGTGTCACCGAGGCTCGTTCGCACCAAAGTCTGCAGTGGCGATATTTTTGTCGGAAGCCGCTCGGTGCCCCGCGAGTTGATTTCGACTTGAAGGGCACGAATCACGCTGTTCACTAAGGGCTCTAGATTGTCGATTCTGTGTTGTTGCGCGGTGTCCTCAACGGTCAGCTTGCGTAGGCTCTGAAGATGCTCACCGATGCTTCCGGTCGCCCGGCTATACGATTGCACGTAACCGGCATCCCCCGTGATCACAAAACTCAGAGCAGAGGTGTCGGCACGGTTCAGGCTGTCTCGGATCTCCTGAAGTTTCAGCAGGACGGCTTGGGTGTGGGATACTCGTCGGCTATCCTCGTTCACCCTGCGTATGATCGTGCGGTATTGGAACACACCGAAGCCGGAGATACTGACCAGCGCGAGAAGAATGGCAGCTGCGATTTTTCGTTCCAGCGATGATTTCATGCTGGCCGGCTCAGTAAGTGATTGATCTTGGGTATCCCAATTTATGGATTTGTCGGACTTCATCACGGTCACCCGATGATTTGCTTCCGCCTAAACCTTTGTGAGTACTGATAAAGTCCGACTACTGCACGGGAACGCGGGTCCAGCCAATAGCGGGTCCATCGAATATTTTCGAGATGCAGTGTTCAATGATCTGAACCCATTTCCCCACTTCGCTGTGTTGATATAAGACAATTCAACTCGGGCTTTTGCAATGAGTTTCAGGCTGCTTGTCATTTCCAGCACATCGAATGCCAGTTCTTGATCAAGGAACTAATCAAATAATTCACCGAATCTCAATGCGATTATACATGGACAGTATCGTTCAGTTTTGACCTATCAAAAGAATGGGGCAAGAAGCGAACAATCAACGGGAACAAAGCGAACGATTCCAATGGGATGCCAGAATGTGGACAAAAACCGTTCCATATTGTATCCAGATCTCAGCCTATATGCATTGGCTTGCTCTCGGGTTCTACGCCTGGCTGCGTTTGTCCGCTTGAGCTTGCCGGAAAGTTTACTTATACTTTATTGGAGGCCAGCGATCTTCGGAAATTCGCCTATTTCGACGTTTGCGGGCAAAGCGAAAAGCTGGCGCACGAATTGCATCAAATAAGAAGAGAAGTAGCATCGAACCCCTGGAAGCTGAATGTTATTTGTATTCTGCAAAAGCAGGGTCTTATAGTAAGGTTTCCCTCTGGTTGTGCCGGCTATCTTCATGCTAGCATCATAAGTGGACATCTCGATCCAAACCATCGAAATGACTTTCAACCCACCGGTGTGAATTCCATGACGAGTCCATCCTGCCGGATCCACATGGCGCACGATTCTGGATAGCACCGGTGGCGCCGAGAATGCCGTTCGAATTGAATTACGAAACCGTCTTCATCTATGCGGATGACAAAGTTACTCTCGAAATAGGGCTCGCTGCTTTTGAGTAACAACGGACGGCCATTTCCACCGCCGGAAATCTGGCGTAAGAGTCAAGCCCACAGCCGGCTCTGATGAAGTGCCGGTACCGTGAAAAGGAAAGGCAATATGGATATCTCTTCCTGTGATTCCTATGAGGCTGGCGGGGAGCACTCCGGTCGCTACCAGTGGATCGCCTTGCTTCTCGGGTTTGTGTATCTCCTATCGCCGGGAACTGCGGCGGGCCAGGCTGCGCCGAACAATCGCCCCGCAGATGCCCTGCATCAGCTTAACGATTCCATTGAGGCGCTGGTTGAGCGCGTCTCACCGAGCGTCGTTCAAATCCTGGTAACCGGATATGGCTCTACCGGGGACGGAGATCGGAAGCAGACCACCGACATAATCGGGAGACGGCAAGCCGTCGGTTCGGGAGTGATTGTAGATCCCGAAGGCTACATCGTGACTAACGCGCACGTCGTGAACGGGGCGGAGAAGATCGAAGTGATCGTGCCGCCGCGATTCATTTCCGGCGCACTTGCGGACTCGACGCAGGATATTCAGGGAAAAAGCTACCCAGCGCGCATCGTGGGGGCCACGCGAGAGATTGACCTCGCCGTAATCAAGATCGAGGCGCATGCATTGCCGGCCCTATCCATAAACGGTTCCCTACAGCCGATTCGGCAAGGCGAAATGGTCTTTGCCTTCGGAAGTCCTGAGGGCTTGCGGAACACCGTGACGATGGGCGTGGTGAGCTCGGTTGCGCGGCAGCCCGATCCCGACAGTCCGCTCGTCTACGTTCAAACAGATACGCCGATCAATCCGGGCAACAGCGGCGGTCCGCTGGTGGATGCTGATGGCTTGCTGGTCGGAATCAACACTTTCATTTTGTCTACTTCGGGTGGCAATCAGGGTCTGGGCTTTGCGATTCCTGCGGGAGTCGTGGCTTACGCCTATCCGCAGCTTTTGAAGTATGGTCACGTCCATCAACCCGCGATGGGAGCTCTCGTTCAAACGATCACTCCGGATATGGCCATCGGGCTGCATCTGCTCAAAGACTTTGGAATCATTGTATCCGATGTTTCGCCGGGCGGTCCTGCCGATCTAGCGGGCTTGAGAATTCAGGATATAATCCTCAGCGTGGACGGCACCCCCACGGGCAGTCTTCCGCAATTTGCTCATAGCCTGTACCTCCGCAAAAGTGGCCAACAAGTAAAGATCGAGGTGCTGCGGGGATCGGACCGGGTACTTTTGCAAATTCCTCTCATGGAGCGACCGCACAAGGAGGACAGCCTCGCGGATATGGCCGACCCTGCAAAAAATCTCGTCCGGTCGCTGAGCATCCTGGGGATTGAGCTTACTCTAGATCTCGCCCATTCCCTGCCGGACCTGCGCATTCCCACGGGCGTCATCGTCGCTGCCAGAACTTTGGGGGCGGCGACGGTGGAAATTCCACTGCAAACTGGCGACATTATCCACGGTGTGAACGGAACAACCATTACGACCCTGGACGGATTGCGCGAAGCCTTGGCAAAACCGAAACCAGGTGACTCCGTCGTTCTTCAGATCGAGCGCTACGGACAGCTTATCTACGTCTCGTTTTCGCTCTAAAGGGTGCGCCTGTTGATAGCGATTAAAAGCTGGCGAGCCAAAGGGCAATGAAACACGCTGAAACTCTTAATCTTTAATCTCGTAATCGACCATTTTTTTGTAAAGGAGACGACGGTTGATCTGCAAGCGGTTTGCGGCCTCCGTTTTATTCCCCGCCGCATTTCTAAGGGCGTTTTTAATCAGATGTCTCTCCAATTCCGCAACCGACTTGTGAAAGGGGAGAGAGAAAAGATCAATTTGTACTTCGCGCGAACTTCCGCGCTGTCCAGTCTCTGTTTGTGTCGGAAAGTGGATAGGCATCACGACGCGCCCACGAGCCATCAGGACTGCTCGCTCGACCATATTTTCGAGTTCGCGCACATTTCCTGGAAAGGAATGGGCTTGCAGCATGAGAATCGAGTCGTCTGAAAAACCCACGGCGGGAAGGCCGTTCTCTTCGCTGTAGCGCCTCAGAAAATGTTCGGCTAATGTTGCGATATCCGACCGGCGCTCCCGCAGCGGAGGCACGGAAATGCGCACGACGTTCAATCGGTAGAACAAATCCTCGCGAAACAGCTTTTCGGCCACGGTGGCTTCAAGATCACGATTGGTTGCCGCCAGCACGCGAAAATCACCCGCAATCGTTTCCGTTCCGCCCACGCGCTCAAAAGTCCGCTCTTGTAAGACTCGCAAAAGCTTGGCCTGAAGGCTCGGTGAAAGTTCTCCTATTTCGTCAAGAAAGATAGTTCCACCTTCGGCTAATTCAAACCGGCCGATCTTCCGGGCAACGGCGTCCGTGAAGGCTCCGCGTTCGTGGCCGAATAATTCGGACTCCAGCAGGTGTTCCGGCAGAGCGGCGCAATTGACGACAACAAAGCGTTTGGACTTCCGCTGACTGTATCTGTGAATCGCTTCCGCCACAAGCTCCTTGCCCGTGCCGGATTCCCCGCAAATCAGGACTGTCGAATCGGTTTCCGCAACCTTTCCGATCATCTTAAATACTTCCAGCATGGGCCCGCTGGTGCCGATGAGGCGCCCTGCCGGGGAGATCCCATTTTGCCCGGCTTTTGACCGCAACTCAGCCACTTCGCGATTCAGCGATGAATGTGCCAGGGCTCTTTCCGCGGTGAGTAAAATCTCATCCAGATCGAACGGCTTGGTGACGAAGTCATACGCGCCGAGCCGGACAGCTTCTATCGCACTATCACTGGAACCGAAAGCCGTAATCACAATAACGGGAATCAACGCGAGATGCGGGTCATCCCGCAGAAACCGAAGGATCTGTTCACCACCCATTTCCGGCATCTTCCAATCGCTGAAGATCAGGTCCGGGATCGCGTGGCGAAGAATTTCAACGGCGTCAGCACCGTTGGAAGCCTCCAAAACGCTATATCCTCTCCCGCGAAGTATTTCCGCGAGCGTTCTTCTGAGGTTCGGTTCGTCGTCAATAATAAGAATAACGTCGCTCATGAGGTCACTATCAATGCATTTGATTGGTATCCACCATCTCGATCGGCAGGGGAATACTGACGTGTACGACGGTTCCCTGGCCTTCCACGCTCTCGACATGAATTTCTCCGCCGTGCGCTCTTACCAGTTCGTGACAGATGGATAAGCCGAGCCCTGTTCCCGATGGTTTCGTCGTAAAAAACGGGTCAAAGATGCGGTGAAGCGCATCGATACTGATCCCCTTGCCCGCATCGCGGAATTCCACGCAGGTTTGCCATGCAGTCGCTGCAGCGTTCATTTCGGATGCCACGCTGACGTGAAGCCGTCCGCCGGATTCCGACATCGCCTCGATTGCATTTTGAATTAGGTTGTCGAACACCTGCGACATGCGGCTTTGATCCACCTCTGCGGGCTGGCCGTCCCGGCTGAAATTCGTGACAAACGTGACACCTGCACGCTGCGCCTTGTCGCGAAAACTGTCCAGCCGGTCTTGCAGGAGATGGCTTAGATTGGTGGATTCTTTCTGTAGGCGTACGGGCTGGGAAAAGCTTAATAGCCGGTTGACCATGCCATTGAGTCGTTCAATTTCTTCATAGGCCACCGCGCAGGACTCGCGGACGTTCGAATTATTCGTTGCTCGCTCGCACATTTGGATACGCAGGCGGATTGTCGAGAGAGGATTGCGAACTTCGTGCGCGACTCCGGCAACCAGCCGTCCCAACGCCGCCAGCCTCTCTGCATGCCTTAACCTGTCCTCGATTTCCTTCTCGCGCTCCAAATTCTTCTTGAGAGTTGTGCCCAGGCGATTGATCGCCCGGGAGATTTGCCGGATTTCATCGGGGTCGCTGTTGGTTGGAATTTGTGAGGCGAGATTTGTCTCTAAGTTTTCGAGTCCGCTTTCGATTTTCCTTACTCCGCTTTGAAGATTGCGGACAACTAGCAAAGTCAGAACGACGCAGAATAAGGCCGCGATTCCCAAACCAACGGCAATCAGATAAGCTCGAAATCGGTTCGATCCGGGGATGCTTGACAGCCGCTTCATGGTCCACGCACTCCCAACATACACATCCCCGCGACGAACCGGGACCGCCTCTATCAGGATGATCTCGGTCACGTATGTCTGGACTTGCTCTGAAAGTTTATGCGTAAGGGCGGCGTTTTGGGCGATCTGAAGTATCGCTGGCCGAGCGTCAGCCGAAATATCTGTTTTGCCTTGCGTGTCGGGCGTTCCGTATCGAGTGGGAAAAGAATAGCCGACCAGGGTGCTGTCCATCGTAGAGTAGAAACCACCCTCAACCCCATCGGCAGTTCGCAGGACGGCCCGAGTCAAATTTGTCAAAATCCCGTCTGAGGGAGCCAGGGCGACACTGAGAGGGGACTGTACTTCACTTTGTCGAGCAGGCTGGACTCTGTCCTCATACTCGCGTGCCAATGCATTCGCTGCGTCCGATAAATGTTTCTTCTCGTCAATAAGAACGGCCGACTTCGTGTAGCGGAGGGCTGAGAACATGGCAACCAGCACGGCGAGAAACAGAATGACGGAAAGTGTGCCTAATATCGTAATCTGCCACCTGAAGCTGAGTCTCGAAAGTGGGATTCTTGAGAGCAATTCCTCGCCCCTCCAAATTATCTATCAAAGCCTGCGTACACTTCGCAATTAGCATATACCAAAGCAAATGGCTTGGCGGCCGATGTGCGGCCTTTGAACGACAGCGGAACTTGCGGGCCGTGGCTAGCGTCCATTGTTCCCCTCGGCCATGGACTGCAGCACCTCTTCATTTGTTTCAGGGTCTCCGGGTGGCTGCGGAAAATCGCCGGCACTCAGTTCGATACCATTCAACGGACGCAGCGCTAATTCCACAAGATATACGGACAGGGCAAGCAGCAGCAAGGCCGCTATCAGGGACAACCGGGATGCCAGGAATTCCAGCGGCCTCCAAAACGCCGCCACGGATTCCGCGCGCGATCCTTC
>VFSW01012252.1_pt1 | contig 11992 bp, 8 predicted proteins | sample 5358111 | NCBI WGS metagenome assembly VFSW01 (sample SAMN11554181, study PRJNA540505) | mine drainage metagenome | isolation source: sediment from site ElyBrook_90M | place: USA: Ely Copper Mine, Vershire, VT | collected 2017 | reverse complement strand
TGGTGCTTTCCTGGTTTATGCGTATCCACCTGGCGTGGACCAGCGCTACCGTTCCAGGGCTGCATATCCTTTTCAGGGCTACTGGCGCCGGAGATGTGATGACGCCGGAGGGCTACTTGCAAGTCATGACCATGCACGCCACCTTCATGGTCTTTTTTGTGCTCACGGTTGTACCCTTCGCGGCCTTCGGCAATTTCTTTATACCGATCCACACCGGCGCCGAGGACATGCCGTTTCCGCATTTCAACATGATGTCATTCTGGACAACGTTCGTGGCGTTCTGCGTTATGTTGTTGTCTTTCGTCGTGCCCGACGGGCCAACTCTGGGCGGCTGGACGCAGTACGCGCCGCTCAGCGCTCTTGGACCGGTGGCAGGTCCCGGCCAGGGCTGGGGAGTCGTCATCTGGGCAACCTCCATCGGTATCTTCTGCGTAGGTCAGCTGTTCGGCGCATTGAATTTCATTCCGAATATCTTGGACCTGCGCTGTAAGGGCATGAGCATGTGGCGGCTGCCTCTTCCTACATGGGCGTGGTTCATCACCTCCTGCATGGGGCTGACGTCGTTCTCCGTGTTGATGCCGGCCGTCGTCCTGCTCGTTCTGGACCATGTGGCTGGGACCAGCTTCTTCGTCCCGTCCAATCTGGTGATTAACGACCAATTGCAACCTCATTCGGGTGGATCGACTCTTCTATGGCAGCACCTTTTCTGGTTCTTCGGACACCCCGAGGTCTACATCGCCATCGTTCCCGGAATGGGTATCATCTCGCATGTTCTGATCACCAACATGCGCAAGCCGATGTTGAGCCATCGCGTGCTGGTTTACAGCATGGGCGCTCTGGCCGTTCTCAGCTATATGGTGTACGGCCACCACATGTTTGTCAGCGGGATGAATCCCGTCTCGTCGATTGCGTTCTCGTTTCCCACGCTGATGATCACGATCCCATCCACGATCATTGTCTTGATTCAGATTGGGAGTCTGTACGGTGCGAAGATACGCATCAACGCAGCTTCGCTGTTTGCGCTGGGCTTTATTTCCCTGTTCATCACCGGCGGCATTAGTGGCTTCTTCCTAGCCCAGCCCTCGATCCAGATTCTGCTCCACGCGACCTATTTCGTGGTGGCTCATTTCCATTTCACCATGGCCATCGCGGCGATCTTCGGGATCTTTTCTGGAACCTATTTCTGGTTCCCTAAGATGTGGGGACGGATGATGAACGACAAGCTGGGCCAGATTCACTTCTGGCTTTCGTTCATCGGCGTCTACGCCATTTTCATGCCGATGCACTATCTCGGACTGGCTGGAAACGTGCGGCGCTACCAGGCGTTTGTGGTGGAGTACATGCAGCCACTTATCGGCGTGCACCAGTTCATCACGATAGCTGCGCTCTTCACCGGTGCGGTTCAATTCATTTTCATTTACAACTTCATTTACAGCCGCTTCTGGGGAGAGCCCGCGCCAGACAATCCGTGGCAAGGCACTTCGCTGGAGTGGTCGATCCCCTCGCCTCCGCCGCACGATAACTTCGGCGGCAGGCATGTCGTGGTTTACCACGATCCGTATCAGTATGGCGTGCAGAGCTCAACCGGCGATTACGTGATGCAGGATTCACCCGAAAAGGTGAATACCATAAACGAAGAGCCGTAGACAAAGGCGATCCGCAATTGGGTTAAGGAGTGAGTTCCATATGGCAACTACGGTCCACGAATCGCCCCAGGTCGAACCGCGTCGTTCTCCGCAGCTGGGACGTCCGGGCAACGGAGGCTTCGGGATTCTGGCTCCGAAAGACGGCAGCCTGCGTGCGGTCCAGGATTACGCTCCCCCACCGTCAAGGACAGGCATCTGGGTGGCACTGGCTGCGATCACCATGAGTTTTGCCGCCTTTACCAGCGCCTTGATCGTCCGGCAAGGCGCTGCACCGGACTGGCACCACCTTACTCTGCCCAAGATTCTTTTCTGGAATACTCTGGTGCTGCTCGCCAGCAGCGTAACCTTGGAACTCGCACGCCGCCGGGTTGCAGTTTTCATGGGCGGTCCAAGAACCGTCGACCTAAGCCCTGCCCGCTGGCTGTACGCCACCGCGCTCCTTGGCGTGGTTTTTGTTGCCGGCCAATACATCGCCTGGCTGCAGTTGCGTTCCCAAGGCTTATATCTTGCCACAAATCCCAACAGTTCCTTTTTCTATTTGCTGACAGCATTGCATGGACTGCACGTGCTGGGTGGGTTGATTGGCCTGACCTACGTGATCCGTAAACTGAACCGGGTTATCCTGCGGCGCAGCACGCTTGATAGTTTCTCCTACTATTGGCATTTCATGGGCATTCTTTGGGTTTATTTGCTTTTGCTGCTTTGGATGAGGCTTTAATCCACACCACACAGGAGGCACTGTGAGCGAAGCACATTTGACCATGGGAGCGCACTCCGCCCCACCGATGGAAGCGCGTCCATTTGTGATGCCTTCCAAAAAGTTCGCGATGTGGCTGTTTATCATGTCCGACGTGATGACGTTTGCTGCGTGTGTGGTAGCCTACGCATTTCTGCGCAATGCCACTCCCGAATGGCCACGGCCTTTCCACAGCGTAACCAACGTCGCGATTATGACGCTCATCATGCTAACCAGCAGTTTGACTTTGCTGATGGCGCTTGAGGCTGCCAAAGCCACCGACAAGGCACGGGCTTTCCGGTGGATGATGTTCACGGCGGCCGGCGGCGTTCTCTTCACCCTGCTACACATCCGCGATTGGATGGGCATGATGGACCTGGGTGTCAGCCTGCTCAAAAATCCCTGGGGAACGGCAGCCTTTGGGGCTGCGTTCTACAGCATCACCGGGTTTAGCCTTTTGCACATCTCGGTCGGAACGATCGCTTTGATCGTCGTGGCGATCCGCTATCAGGGAGGCCGCTACAACGCCGACGATGTCGAACTTTTTAACATTTTCTGGCAATTCATCGGTCTGGTCTGGCTGTTTATCGTGCCGCTCGTCTATCTCATGAACTTAGCGCACTAGACCTCGGAAATTAAGGAGCGAATTACATGACAGCTCAAACTAGTGGAATGAAGAAATATGTGGCCGTATATTTTGTCCTGTTGGTCCTCACGGCACTGCAGTTCTTCATCGGCTATCAGAACGCCGAGGGCACGCAGCTCGTCGTGCGCTTTTTGACCTTTGCCGTCATGGAGACCATCCTCGTGATGTTATTTTTCATGAACCTCGGCACCGAAACCCCGGGGTTCATCAAGTTCTTCGTTTATTTTATGGCGTTCGTGCTCGCAACCATAAACTATGGGTGGACCGACAGCTTCCGGCTGCTCTTGTTCCGGCTTACAGGCTACATGCCAAGCTAATTTCCAGGGGGATCAATGCGTGAATCGCGTGTTCGGCTTGCATGGCTCGCTTTGGCAGGACTCATCCTGTTGTTGGGGGCATTGCCGGCCTTCTCCCAGCAGTGCGCGCTCTGCTATACGCAAGCGGCTTCCTCCGGCTCTCGGATGATTCAGGCATTGAAAAGTGGGATTCTGATCCTTATCGTTCCTCCCACGCTGGCATCCGTGGGCATGATTTTTGTGGTCTACAGCAAGCGTAATCAGGTTAGGCGGACGGATGACGGCGACGAATCTATCCAAGACTGGTAATATGGCGACCACAACTGTGATGGCAAACACTACGTCTCTCCAAGCCCTGAAGGCCAAACTCCGGGACTATTACACGCTCACCAAGCCGGAGGTGAACCTGCTGATTCTGATGACTACGTCGGCGGGATATTATCTGGCGTCGCGAGGTCCCCTGCGAATCGGCGGTCTTCTGAATACGCTCGCGGGCACGTTGCTCGTTGCCAGCGGAACGGCAACTCTGAATCAGTGGATGGAGCGGGTGTGGGACGGTCAGATGCGCCGAACGGCCTCTCGTCCTCTGCCTTCGGGCCGACTCACCAGCCGCGAGGCCTTGGTGTTCGGCATTTTGCTGAGCGTCGCGGGAGGGCTCTACCTGCTGCTGGCAGTCAATCTTCTGGCGGCCCTGCTGGCGGTTTCGACCTTGCTCTCCTATCTGCTGGTCTATACTCCCCTCAAGCGGAAGACGCCACTGTGCACGCTGCTGGGCGCCTTCCCGGGTGCCATGCCGACCTTGATCGGGTGGGCAGGGGCCTCCGCCACCATCAATCGGCAAGCCTGGTTTCTTTTTGCCATCCTCTTTCTTTGGCAGTTCCCTCATTTTCTGGCGATCGCGCTGATGTATCGCGACGACTATAGGCAGGCTGGGTATCGCATGCTGCCCGATTTTGATCGTGATGCGCGCTACACTCGCGTGGAGATCGTCGCCTTTGCCTTGATCCTGGTGGTCGCTACGATGCTGCCGCTGCTGGACCGCGCTGGCCTGTTGTATGGGGCCGGCATGGGCTTGGCGGGAGCGTTCCTGCTCTACTACGTAGGCAAGCTGGCAGCATCGAACTCCAAGGTCCTGGCCAGCCGCCTGCTGCATGCGTCCGTGCTTTATCTGCCAGTGGTTCTGGGGATCATGGTTGCCGCGAAGAAGTAAGAAGTGATGCTAGCGGTTGCCATGCGGCCTCTCACTCTGCCTTTCACCGTGTCTCACCGGAAATCATCATTCGCTGCCTTGCCATTGCCCGGCAGAAGTATGTTCCGCGGGACCACGCTCCGCGCAACTCTGTCTGTTGGCCTGACCGCAGCCACCCTGTTCGCCGCCGGAATGGCTTTCGCGCAGGTCCAAACGGCGGCCGGCAAGCGGCGCGCACTGCCGCTCACAAAGTTCTATGACACTCCTCATCCGCTGCCTGCCGGCAAACCAGGAGAGTTGATCCGCTCGGAACCGTTCGAGGAATACGAAATCCCCCTCTCCGTGTCTGCCATTCGCATTTTGTACCACTCGCGTTCGGCCGCTGGGGAAGATGTGGCAACATCGGGGGTGGTTCTGATTCCCTACGAAAAGAAACCGCCGCCCGGAGGTTGGCCGATTATTGCGTGGGCTCACGGTGCTACAGGCGTGGCCCACTCGTGCGCTCCCTCGCTGATGAGGAATATAGGTCACGGTCCGTTCCTGTCCATGTATGCAAACCTCGGGTATGCCGTGGTCGCTACGGACTACACGGGGTTAGGAACAGATTTCCGGAGCGCATTTTTGGATGGCCCCTCCAACGCGACCGATGTCATCAATTCCGTTGCGGCGGCCCACACCGCTGTGCCAGAGCTGGGCGCGCGATGGATTGTCATGGGAGAGGCGGGGGGAAGCTTGGCGGCTGTGGCAGTCGCGGAAAAAGAGAGCGAAGTTCGTGACCCAGGTTACCTTGGCAGCATCGCGATCTCGGGTCTTGCGGATGCGAAAGAACTCTTCGGACACTCCGCTCGGGGTTCTTCCAGCGTGATGCTTGCGTCCCTGGCGTATGGAATCAAGACAGTTTACCCGCAGTTTCAAGTCACCGACATGCTGACAGAAAAGGCGCTCGCACTCTATCACCAGATCGAGCAAAACTGCCGGGAAGCCGGCACGAATGCTGAGTTGTCATCTGCTGAAACAGTGAAGCCAGGCTGGGATGACAGTGGATTCGTCCGTCAGTACTTCGTCCGAAATAGTCTGGCGCAGTCGCGGGCGTACGGTCCGATGATGGTCATCAGCAGCGATGACGATCAGGCGATCCCGGAAGCGATAACTGCTCAAGCCATAGGGCACATGTGCAAGCAGGGGGACCAGATTCAGTGGCAACGATATCCCAATCTCGACCGCGTGATTGGCGACTCCGTGAGAGACCAGATCGCATGGATCGAGGCGCGGTTTGCTGGACGCCCGGCTGTGACGAATTGTCCGTGAGCTGTTTGCGCGCCGCAGTGAGATATGACTTTACAGCGATGTATATAATGTCGGCGTCCTGCTGACAGCCCCCGGCCACGACTAGGGAGCAGAAGAGATGAAAGTGAATCGCCAGCTTATTGCCTTTATATTCGCCGCGGTTTGTCCGTCGTTCGTTCATGCTCAACCTTCGCACCCATTACTGCAGCGGCCGGCGTTCAACGGCAATCTCATTGTCTTCTCTTATGCTGGCGATTTGTGGACCGTGGACCGCAACGGCGGCCATGCGTCTCGCCTGACGACCGGGACCGGCATTGAGACCGACCCGGTTTTTTCGCCCGATGGCAGCATGATCGCCTTCACGGGCGAATACGACGGCAATACGGACGTTTTTGTCGTCCCTACAATCGGCGGCGTTCCCAAGCGCCTCACCTATCATCCGGCCGCGGATGCTGCCGTGGGATGGACGCCTGACGGCAAGTCGGTGATCTTTCGCTCCAACCGCGAAAGCGGCAGCCCGCGCTATACCAAGCTCTTCAAGGTGTCGCTGAACGGCGGGCTCCCCACCGCGCTGCCGTTGCCCATGGCCTTCTCCGGCAAGTTTTCCTCTGACGGTAAATATTTTGCCTACTCACCCGTTGGCGGCGCCTCGCCCTTCAATTATTCCGCTTATGTTGCATGGAGAAATTACCGTGGAGGCCTGGCAAGCTCGGTGTGGATTGCCGACATGGCGACGCTGGAGGTAGTGAAGGTCCCGCGGGAGCGGTCGAACGATTTCAACCCGGTCTGGATAGATAAGCAGGTATATTTCCTTTCCGACCGCAATGGGCCGATTTCGCTATTTCGCTTTGACCCTGCAGCGAAATCCGTGACAGAAGTGGTGAAAAACGATGGTGTGGATATTCGGTCGGCAAGCGCCGGGCCGGGCGGCATCGTCTATGACCGGTTTGGCCAGCTCTTTCTCTACGACACGGCGAGCGCCCGGACTCGCCAGATCGACGTGGACGTGAGCGCCGACCTGCCGGATGTGCGTCCGCGGATTTCGCCGGCGGATCGCGAGATCCAGAGCTATCGCATTTCGCCCACCGGTCTGCGCGCGGTGTTTGAGGCTCACGGCGAGATCCTGACGGTTCCCGCAAAGAAGGAAAGCACCACGCGCGATATCACCGGTACCGCAGGGGTGATGGAGCGCGAGCCGGCGTGGTCTCCGGATGGCCAGAGCATCGCCTATTTCTCCGATGAATCCGGCCAGTACGGGCTGCACATCAGCCGCCAGGCTGGCGTGGGCGAAGTGAAGAAATTTCCGTTGGCCAATGACGCGACATATTATTTCCGGCCGGAATGGTCGCCCGACTCAAAGCTGATCGCCTTCCACGATAATAAGCTTGAGAGTTGGCTCCTGGACACGACGACTGGCAAGGTCACGGTCATCGACAGGGCCGTTGTCGGCGATGGAGACTACGACTCGTCCTGGTCGCCGGATTCGAAGTGGCTCGCCTACACGCAGACGGTATCAAACCGGTTCCACGCGCTGTTCCTGTACTCGGTCGCGTCGGGCAAGAGCACGCAGATCACCGATGCCATGAGCGACGTGCGCTTTCCCGCGTTCGACCGCGGCGGGAAGTATCTCTACTTCACCGAAAGCACGAATTACGGTACGTCCACCAGCGGGCTGGATATGACCAGCGACGCCTTTATCGTGACCCGCAGCGTATACGCTCTCGCGCTCGCAGCGGATACGGTTTCTCCCGTTGCGCCTCAAAGTGAAGACGAGAAGCTGCCCGAAGCGCGAGACAAAGATAAAGATAAGAAGGACTCCGGCGACGAGCACGCCGATAAGGATAAATCCGACGATTCCAAGAAGGATGAAGCCAAGAAAGATGATGCCAAGAAGTCGGATGCCGATAAGCCGGAGAAGACGGAAAAACCTGAGAAGCCGAAGCCGGTGAAAATCGATCTCGAACATCTGCAGGATCGCGCCGTCGCGCTTCCGCTGCCTGCAACCGGCTATACGGCTCTGGCTGCGGGCAAGGATGGCACGCTTTATCTTCTTGAAGGTGGAGGAAGATTCCAGACAGACCGCGGCCAAACCTTGACGCGCTTCGTGCTGAAGACGAAGAAATCCGAGAAACTGGCCGATCATGTCGCGGGATTTGATCTCTCATTCGACGGGAACAAGATGCTGCTGGAGATGGCGCACGCCGAGCCGGAAGGCGCGCAGGCGGCCGAGGGCCCGGCGCCAACGTTTGTCATTGTTCCCGCCGACGCACCCGTCAAGCTGGACGAAGGCAAACTGGATCTCTCCAAACTGGATGTCCGCGTGGATCCGCGGGCTGAGTGGCGGCAGATGTTCCACGAGATATGGCAGATCGAGCGCAGCTTTTTTTACGATCCGCACTATCACGGCGTGGACACGGTCGCTGCAGAAGCGAAGTACAAGCCATATCTGGACGAAGTGGGCTCGCGCAGCGACCTGAATTATCTTTTTCAGGAGATGCTTGGCAACTTCTCGATCGGCCATCTGCGCGGCACTGGAGGAACCATTCCTCGCCCTCATCACGTGGCGGGAGGGCTGCTGGGCGCCGACTATGAGATTGTCAACGGTCACTACCGGATAAAGCGCATCTACACCGGCGAGCACTGGAATCCGCAGGCGCATGCACCGCTGGCGGCGCCGGGAGTGAAGGTTAAAGGAGGAGATTTCATCCTTGCCGTCGGTGGCCAGGACCTGAGCGGGTCTGATGACATTCAGCGTTTGCTGGAGGGTACGGCGGGAGCCCAGATCGTGCTGAAGATTGCCACCGACGCGAGCGGCAAAGATTCCCATGAGGTTACGGTGACGCCGATCGCCGATGATCTCAGTCTGCGCAATCTGGCGTGGATCGACGGGAACCGACGCAAGGTTCAGGAGTTGAGCGGCGGAAAGCTCGGCTACGTCTATCTGCCGGATACTGCTCTGGGCGGTCTGACGAACTTCAACCGCTACTACTTCGCGCAGCTTGACAAACAGGGGGCGGTCATTGACGAGCGCTTCAACAGCGGTGGACAGGCGGCGGACTATATCATCCACGCCATGCAGCGCACGCTGATGAGTTGGTGGGCCCCGCGCTACGGAGCCATATACCGCACTCCGCAGGCGGCGATTCTGGGACCAAAGGTAATGATCACCAATGAATTCTCAGGTTCTGGCGGCGACGCCATGCCTTGGTACTTCCGGGAAGCTCAACTAGGCCCGCTGGTAGGCAAGCGCACCTGGGGCGGGTTGGTCGGAATCGGCAACATCCCGATACTGATGGACGGCGGTCGCGTCACCTCACCCAGCTTTGGATTCTTCAATCCGCAGGGTCAATGGGATGTGGAGAACCATGGCGTGCAGCCGGACTACGAGGTGGATATGGACCCGAAGCTGGTCAGCGAAGGTCACGATCCGCAACTGGAGAAAGCTGTGAGCCTGGCGCTCGACGAACTGGCGAAGCATCCGGTTCCGGAACCGCATAGGCCGGAGTATCCGGACTACAACCGGCACACGCCGCAATAAACGCTCCGCAATCATGAGCGAGCGTAAGTCAGGGACTGAATCAGACAGCTAGTTGCAGGCGACCATGTTCTGGGTGACGCCCTGCAGGCTGATCGTTGCATCGGCGAGCAGGGGAAAGCCCCACAACCTGCTGTGGCGCTTTCGAAGATAGTAAGCCGCAGCGATCGTGATCGCGCTTTTCGCAGATGCAATTACGTAGGATCGTGCAACCGTGGGGTGAGCGCCGTAGAGGTAGGCAGACTCAACTTCCACGTTGCAGACGCCTTTTTTCCCGGCCAGCCAATTCTGACGTGCAAAGAGAGTTGTGTAAGAATCCGCAAACGCGCTGCCGGTCGAGATTAAGGCGAGGCTGAAGAACTTCGCATGCACCGTTCTGGTTTCGACCGGCCTCGGCGCATTGATCGGTTGGGTAGCCGGTTCCGCGGAAGTCTTCACCGCAACGATGCTGCTGGGCGCATCGGGAAGTTCTTTCGCTGCCGAGATCGCTGCGGACATCTGTGCCGCCATCAGCACGGCCATCACGGAATGCAAAACTGACTTCACGCGCGTCTCCCGCGGATGCGCCGCCGCTTCACGCTGGCCGTTAACTTGTCGTTGAGATCCGGGCGAGTGAGAATCTGGCGATCGGGAGTTTTGTGATCGGGAATGATGACCTGCCTCATATCGAGGCTAGTTGTAAACGTGGCAACGCGCAATCGCTCATGTGTAACCAATTAGTAATCAGCTTGGTCACCAGTTGCGGGGTTACCTGGGTCCCGCAGATTTAAAGAGAAGAAAGTTTACCCAGACTGGACGTGCCGTCGGGGCGCGTGCCGGGCGGTGCTATGATTTCCGCCGACATCATTCGTACAACAAGGGGGAGCCAATTCATGCCACCGAGTTTTCCCACGCAGCGACGGTTTTGTCGACGCCTAATTCGGGGTCAGTGGCCCACGCCTGCTGTTACGCTTTTTCTTTTCGCCCGCGTGTTTCTGGCTATCATTCTTCTCGGTCTCGTCGCGCAGGGTTTCCCGGTCGCGGCGCAATCCGCTCCGGCGATTGTCCACGTGGACGCGACCCCGAGCCACATCCTCAACTCTTTCGATCCCGATAGCGCTCTCGGCAGCTCCATCGACGTCCTCTCCCGCATGGATATCGATAGGGTCTATACGCCGCACATCATTCAGGAATCTCTTTCCGCGGGTTGGGGGCCGATTACTTACCGCAACAATACCGAACTCCGAATGGCCGCCTGGCACTGGAACGAAAACGGCACATGGAGCGACGCTGCTCACCGCAGTGGATACTTTACCGGCAGCACCGAACTGAAAGACCCGCTCCGCTACATTCTGGCGTATGCCTTGCCCCACCGCGGCTTCGCCACCAGCGGTGATCGCCCCGTGCAGGGTCCGGACCTCACATATTGGAAGAGTAATCCCTACCTCACTAACAAGTTCACTGGTGAAAGTGACGCGCTACATCCGCAATGGGTGGTCGTTGACCTGAGGGCCGAAAAGCCCGTCAGCGCCATCCGCATCGACTGGGCCAGTCCCTACGCCACCACTTACCAGGTGGAATATTGGACCGGCGCAGATGCGCTCGATTTTGATGGCGGCCCCAAGGGCGAATGGAAAGTTTTCCCATCCGGCGCGTTGACCAACGCTCAAGGGGGCACGGCGATTCTCAAACTCGCCGACGCTCCTGTCTCCACGCGATTTCTGCGCGTATTGATGACGAAGTCTTCGAATACTTGCGATGAGCACGCATCCAGCGATGTCCGCAACTGCGTGGGCTACGCGATCCAGCACATCGCAGCTGGCACCATGGACGGCAGCGGAGCGTTCACCGAGGTCACGAAAGACCCCCGCGAGCCCCGCACAACTTTCTGCGTTTCCTCGATCGATCCCTGGCATTCCGCCGATGACGTCAATGACGGTGGAGGCAACCAGCACAGCGGATTCGATCTCTTCTTTACCAGCGGCCTTACCAACAACCTGCCGGCGATGATCCCAGTGACCCTGCTCTACGGCACGCCCGACGACGCTGCGGCTCAGCTCGCGTACATCGAGAAACGAGGCTACCGCGTCAGCTATGTCGAAATGGGCGAAGAACCGGACGGCAAACACGCCATGCCAGAAGACTACGCCGCCCTTTATCTGCAGTGGGCCACCGCCATTCACCAGGTTGATCCCAAGCTCAAGTTAGGAGGTCCCATCTTTGAGGGCGTGAATGAAGACATCCACGTGTGGCCGGACGCGCAGGGCCGAACCTCGTGGATGGGCCGTTTCATCGATTACCTCAAAGCCCATGGCCGGCTCGCCGATCTTGCCTTCGTCTCCTTCGAGCACTATCCCTTCGAACCTTGCGACATCACCTGGAAGACGCTCTACAGCGAGCCGAAGCTGATGAAACATATTCTTCAAGTATGGAGAGATGATGGCGTGCCCAAAGACGTGCCCTTGATGGTAACGGAAAACCATTTGGCCGCGGGTCTTACGGGGCCGATGACTACGATTTTTGCGGCGCTGTGGCTGGCCGACAATGTCGGATCGTTTTTTGAAGGTGGAGGCGCAGCTTTCTATCACTCGCCCATTCAACCCCAGGGCGTCCAGAAAACTTGCTTGGGGTGGGCGTCATGGTCGAATTTCGTTTCCAACGAGCACTACGAGATCAAG
>VFSW01012251.1_pt1 | contig 11993 bp, 16 predicted proteins | sample 5358111 | NCBI WGS metagenome assembly VFSW01 (sample SAMN11554181, study PRJNA540505) | mine drainage metagenome | isolation source: sediment from site ElyBrook_90M | place: USA: Ely Copper Mine, Vershire, VT | collected 2017 | reverse complement strand
TAACATGGCGATGAACGTACCGGGCGCAGCCCGAGCAGTATATGAAGACCGTGGAGAGCAGTTGGATGCTTCCAAGATTTTGCTTGTTGGCGGCTCTATCGCCGCTGGTCAGACATACAACAACCAGCTTTACGGACAGAGCATGGCGCAGGACAACATCACTGCAACTGCAAGCGGAACACAGGGAAACAGCGTTCTTGTCACAGGTCCCATCATTCGTCTTTCAGTTGTGGCTACTCTTAATGATTCGATTACTTTGCCTCCAGGTATCCGAGGCATGGAAGTTGCGGTTATTAACTCAGGAGCAGCGAGTGCGAAAGTTTGGCCTGCCGTAGGCGAAACGATTAACGGAGGGGCCGCTAATGCTGGTTTTACTCCAGTAACTAATACCACTCCAGTAATTTTTATCTGTTCGTCAAACGGTTCGTGGTGGACAAAGTAAAAGGAGAACTAAAATGAGTCTACAAAGTTTGCAACTTGTTAACGTTTTCTATAAGGCGGTTACAGGTCTAAACGGAGCAGGCTCAATATCGGTTCCAGGTGTTGAAGTCGGAGACGTAATTCTTGTTTTTTATAACGGTTATAGTGGGGGCTTGTGGACCGGCTCTGCATCTCCGTTTGAGAGTACTGTTTCTGTTGTCGATGAAGTTCAACAAACATCTTCTGGCAACTGGAGTGCCGCTCCTTCGAATCTTTTCTTTTTGAGAATTCAGTCTTAACAATATTGGCGCTTGGAGAACAAAGTAAATTTTTCACTTGACAAGCTTCGGTTTGTCTGATACAATGGGCTTACATCGCATTCTGCTGATGAGACGCTACGGCGCGTACGAGCCAAGTTGGCGGAAGTGTATCGACTGATGTTATCATCGGGTGAGGCATCACTTTGGTGGTAACGATCATAGGCTGGTCACCCGTTCACGTGAAGGCGTCCGGTTGCAAACGTTTGCGTGGATGAATACATTTTCAATTGCGGTGTAGAGTTCGGGGAACTCTCTGGCCTCATAACCCAGACTAGCGTGGTCCAACTCCACGCGCCGCTACCAATCGCTGGATCGCCAAGTGGTAAGGCGCAAGACTCATAACCTTGTATGCGTGTGTTCGATTCACACTCTAGCGACCAATCTCCATCTAGGGTCCGACTCTCGCATAGAGATAGGAACCGACGGTGAGCGTTAACGTCTAGCGTTAGTAGGCGTGACTATACGGAGAGACATATCCAAATGCGATGCTGGCGTAATGGCAGCGTCTTAGTCTTCCAAACTAAGGGTATGAGTTCGAATCTCATGCATCGCTCCAGCTAAATCATCAGTCAACGACTTTAAGGAGTCAGAGGCGATGGATAGAAAAGAACGTATTGTACAACAATTAGGTATGCCGCATGGCACGGCAACCAACAAGTTAAGAAAGAATATTTTATTTTCTTTGCTTGTTCGTTTACAAGAAAATGTGTGTTTTAAGTGTGGGCAGCAAATTTTTTCAGTAAATGAATTGAGTATAGAACATAAGCAGCCTTGGGAAGGACGAGATTCAAACTTGTTTTGGGATTTGAATAATATCGCTTTTTCTCATTTAAGATGTAATGTGGCTCATGTGTTTCACGGTCGAATTGAAATCAAAGTTCCTGAAGGAACAATTTGGTGTGGAGCCTGTAAGTCTCCAAAACCTGCTTCTGATTTTACTTCAGGCGCTAAGAATCAATGTCAGAGTTGTAAAAGTATTTTGAATGCTCGACGCATTCGCTAAGCGGATATAGTTTAGTGGTAGAATTCGTTTTTGCCAAGAATGAGGTACGGTTTCGATTACCATTATCCGCTCCAACTTCGAATCCCTTAAGGCCTTTAAGGGTGTGGTCGAGCAGTCAGTGACGCACTGACATTCGGGGTCTTTTATTGGCATGTGGTCCAACTGGAAGGACGCCTAGCTGTTACCTAGGACGGTGTGGGTTCGAATCCGTCTGCCCCAGCCAATGGTGACGTAGCATAATGGTAGTGCGCTTCCCTGCACGGAAGAGTGTGGGGGTTCGTTCCCCTCCAGGCCTGCCAGTAAAACAACGCACGAGACAGAGAAATTAGAAAGCCTGTCTTGTAGTTTAAAACATTAGTCAACGACTTCAAGGAGTCACGACGATGAATAAGATAGAAGCAAGAAGTGCTCGTATCGCCCAACAATTGGGTATGTCTCACGGTGCCGCAGCGAATAGGCTTCGTAAATTAGTTCTTTTTCGTCAACTTGAGAAGCATCAAGAAAACGTTTGTGTAAAATGTGAAGAGAAGATTCTTACAGCCGAAGACCTGAGTTTAGAACATATTCAGCCGTGGGAAGGTAGAGAAGCTTCGTTATTTTGGGATTTAGATAACGTCTCTTTTTCGCATACAGTGTGTAATAAACCACACATTCGGCACGGTGGAACTCCTAATCGGATGCAGTCTCCAGAAGGTATGTCTTGGTGTAATGAACATAAAGATTTTCTACCTATAGATAAGTTTAACAAACGTCCCGGTAGATGGAATGGCCTTAGGCACACGTGCTCCGATTGTGAAATAAAGTATAAACAAGAAAATAGATTGGACGGTTGACAGAAAGGCTATTGTACTCGTTTGCTAAACGAGAGTTAACCGAAAGGTTATGCGTGTTCGAGTCACGCACCGTCCGCCAGTTGTGGATTAGAGCAGGCAATGGTGCCTAACCGTCTTGAAAACGGAGACAACTGAAAGGTTGACGGGGTTCGATTCCTCGCTGATCCGCCAAGAATGGAAGATAGCGCTGAATGGTCGGCAACTATCTCGAAAATAGTGACACGTGAAAGCGTGACAGTGTTCGATTCACTGATCTTCCGCCAATGGATCACAGGTGTTAGCGGCAACATACACGCCTTTTAAGCGTCGGGTTGAGGGTTCAAGTCCCTCGCGGCCCACCAAGATTCATCTGTAGCTCAATGGCGGAGCGGCTCCCTGTTAAGGAGAGGGTTGCAGGTTCAAGTCCTGCCAGATGAGCCATTCGATTTTATTCAAAACCGCTCTGGGGGTTAAAGTCCCTCTCAGCCGAAGCGGTCGAAATATCGGCACTGATGCCTTGTCATCTAATTGGAAGGATGTGTGGCTTTGAACCACATCGTGGAGGTTCGAGTCCCCCCGAGGCAACCACTTATTGCCCGATAGTGCAATCGGTAGCACGACGCTCTCTGAAAGCGTAAGTCTTGGTTCGAATCCAAGTCAGGCAACCAATTTCGATTTCACAAGGCCATGTTAATTAACACGGCCACGGTACACCGATGTGGCAACGTGTGTGTGCGTGGTGTGGTTGTATCCTCTATAAGACTCGAAACTCCGATTGCCCCGCTAAATGCCTGTGTGGATGGATTTGGAGATGAGGCGGTTCTTTCGGGCAGTATTTTTTGTCGTGATGTATGTTGCCGTTCTTGTGTTCGGGAAGATTTATGAATGGAGACACCGGGGAGGAAGAAACTGTTGACCGCTTTGATGTTTTGTGCAGTTACAGCATTGGCCGCAGCCCCGCAAGTTTTTGTTCAAGGGTCCACAAGTTATCAACGTAATCGAGTCACTCGTTTAGAACAGTCTTTGAATTTTACAAAGCAGCCTATGGTTTCGTACTGGGATATCACCATAGACCCAGGCGATGTGTTCCTTCAGAATGTGAAAACGTTGAAGGTCAACACAGACTCAGGATATACCACTCTGGGTTTAAATCAAACTCATTTGAATGAAGATTTCTTAATCTGGCATCCTGACCAGGATGTGCGTCATTTGATAGCGCACGAAGCCGGTCATTTGATTTGTGAATGCAAATCTGAAGAGAAAGCCAACGATATTGCTTACCAGTTGCAATTCAAGTAAGCATTGTAGTCAAATCATCCGACTTTAATTTGGGTAGCTAGTCGGACTACCGTTAAAGGTGAAACGTGACTTACAAGCGTAACTTCGTAGCTGCATTGAAAGTTGGTGGTAAGGTTCTTCGTGAAAGCGGAGACCAGGTTGAGCTTCCGTTTGGTTCTGAGTATTCGATTCTGTTGAAGAATCTAAACTCTGTGCGAGCCCAGGCCCAGGTTACAATTGACGGGAAGGTAGCCACAACGTGGCTTATTCTCGGCCCTAACTCGACGTTGGAGATTGAGCGGTTACTTCGGGCCGATAATCTTGACCGCGGCAATAAGTTCAAGTTTATCGAACGTACTGAAGCTGTTGAGAAGCATCGAGGGGTTCAACTCGAAGACGGTCTAATTCGCATTGAGTTTAAAAAAGAGAAAGTGTTTGAGGTTCCGAAAGTAGTGGAACATCACACCTATCATCACCATTATGATAATTGGCCGTATCGACCATACGTTCCTGCTCCCTGGCCGAAGTATCCCTGGCACGAACCGTATATCACATTGGGCGGCGGGAATGGTACACTTGGTTCTGCTAGTGGTGGAAGTCAAATCACAGCTATGAATATGAGTTTGGGGAAAAGCTCTTCTCCTACTCGAAGTTTACACGCATCTATGGGCGCTGTTCATTCGCAGAATTTTATGAAGTCATCTGAGATTCAGAATGCAGCCGGTATCACAGTTCCAGGTAGCGAGAGCAATCAGAAGTTTGTAACTGTGTCAGATTTTGCAACCGAAACTTCTGAAGTTGTTACCATAAAGTTGGTTGGGGCTCGTGGCAAAGTGAAAGTTGCCCGGCCAATCACAGTTGATATTCGCGCTGTTTGTCAAACTTGTGGTAAGAGGGCGAAAGGCTCAGCCAAGTTTTGTCAACAGTGTGGAACATCGTTAGAGATTATTTAAACTTAGCCCGTGCAAGCGGGTCGGAGCCCTTCGGGGCGATAAGGGGTTCAGTGGGCACCCCGGCGATAGCCAGAGCCCACAAAAGTTTCTAAAAGCCTCATTCTTCGGAATGGGGCTTTTTGATTTTAGGGCAGCACAAAATTTATGCCGACTTAGTCGGTTTCCTTGTGTTGCTCTTTTGACAGCCTGTCAGGAGCGGATACTGGGAGCGAAAGCTTTGTCAGCCTGTGGACCTGGCGGATACTGGAGGGAGAAACACAATGATTCTAGCAGATTATGGCGTAAACGGACAGTCGCCTTCTAAGGTAGCAACGTCCGGTACGTCTGCAGTTTATTTTCCACGGTTGATTTTCGCCGCCGCTGCAGGTAGCTTCCCTGGCATTTCCACGCCAGCGACTCCTACAGCCGCGAACGCAACCGGTCAGTTGATGCTGCCTGGTTCACAGTATTTCGCAGCATTTCAGGGCCAGCGTATTCGAGCGGTCGCATCTGGCTCTGTGTTTACCGGCGCATCTGGAAACGTTACTGTAACCGTTCAAATCAATACCGGTTCTTTGACATCGCCAGCCTACACAACACTTATGGCTACAGCGGCTACGACTGTAAACGGTCGGGCTTCGTGGCACCTTGAGTCGCATTTCACTGTAGCTGGTAACTCCTCGTTGGCTGCTGATACTCAGACATCTGGATATCAGGCAAACTTCGGTTCGCCTGCCCCATTGATTCAGGGTCAGTTGAGCGGAGAGTATTTCGGAAACATCAATGGCACATTGGTTGACTTGACAGCTATCCCGGCCACAACGAACGCTGTTATCGTTGCGGGTTCACCGTTGTTTAACACCGCTGGTTTGGTGTGCAACGTGTTGTTCGGTACCGGTAACGCTGCAAACGTAGCTACATTGAACCAGTTTGCATTGCTTGGCGACTAATCGCCAAAATGAAATTTCGTATTAGCATTCAGTGGTCGGGCCACACAGTTGGCGACCCTGGCTAATACGTTAACGCCTGTGTAATTCAGGGCGAGGGGACACCGTCACAGTCGGACACCCAACATTTCTTGAAGGTACTTATGAGCGGTACTATCCCCCAGACTCCTGAAGATTTTCAATTTTGGATGGTTGAGCGCGTCGGAGAGATTCAGACGAGTCAAGCAACTATTCTCGGAAGGATTGACACTGCGATAGCGAATCATGAGGCATTGGTTGACCGAGTAAGTAACTTAGAAGGCAATGCTAAAGACGCACGTAAGTGGGAGAACATAAAATTTACAGCCGCTGGCTTGGTCCAGGGCGCTGTGGTTTGGTTTAAGCATAGCGGAGCGGCGCATGTTGCGGCGCACGCGGCGACATTATTGGGGTTTTAATTATGCCGTTCGATAGCAAGAAGCAACAACGGTATATGTATGCTCATCCCGATATTCTTGGTAAAAAAGGATTGAAGGAATGGAGTTCGCACACTGATTTTGATAAGCTGCCGGAGAGAAAGATGCATGACGGCGGAGTGGTCCCAGAAGATGGAACTTATCAGTTAGAGAAAGGCGAGACCGTAGTTCCTGCCAACAAGTCTTCTAATTCTGGATTTAAGTCTACGCATGTAGATTGGCACGATGACAACTCGGCTACTATTCGTCATCAGAATTCAGACCCGGAGAAAGACGTTAAGCATGGGGTAGGTGATGCTAACGGTGTTGTTGTTTCTATTCGTAAACACATTGGGGTTACTCCTAATTATCCCCCTGACCATCAGCCAGGTATGAGAGTTCCGAAGGGCGGGTCAAATTGCGCCAAGTGTGAATACCTTGGTGATGATAAAAAGACTTGCAAGAACCAATATTTTATCGCCTGGGGCGGTCCTAACAAACCGGTTGGCAGTGATGTAATTCCAGGTAAGATTGATGAATATTGTTCAGATTGGTTTGAACCAAAGGATTAGTCATGGCAAAAGAAAAGAAAGATGAAAAGAAGCCATTGAAGCACGCTAAGACAAATGGCTACCATCGAACTGAGATTTAACATCACCCGGACGGGACTCACTCAATCTCTCATCATCACGAAGATGGTTCCACGAATAAATATCCTCGTGAAGGCCATGATGGGATGATGGACGGCATGATGGAAAATCTTTCCGGCCCTGGACCGGAAGAGTTAGCAGCTATGGCCGGTGGTCACGGCGTGCCTTCAGAAATAGCTTCCAAAGCAGGACTAGGCCCAGAAGATTCTGGGAAGTTACAGGAAGAATAAAATGGCATCCAAGTATCGAGCTTTATATGGCCTTCGTCACGGGCAGTTGCACCAGGCGACAGGTAACTCTGGGGAGATTCCTCAGAAGCATATCGACGCAGCCATGAAGTCGCTTAATTCCCATGTGAAGGCTATGGCTGAATTAGCACAGGCGCATCGAAAGGCGCAGAAATGAACTTAAAAAGTATTCTTGATGCGATAACCAATAAGTTTCACATCATATTGGGTACGGTGTATCAAGGAGCTATTCTGGCATATCATTTCAAAACTGGTCATGATATTGGTCCAGGAGTAGTGAACACAGTATACGCTTTTTACGCTCTTCTAGTTGGTCACGCTTTTACCTATCAGAAGTATCCAGATAGTTCTCAGCAGTAACGCCGAACAGGGGACCCTCACGGGGCGGCGGTATACGCGGTGGTGCTCTGTCAAGAGCCGTGTATGGGATATGCCATGAAGAAATTTCTTGCAGCAGCTTTCCTTTCACTCGTACTGGCTCTGCCGATGGTTTGTAAGAAACAAGCCCCGGTTACTGACCCGGCTGTTGTTTCCTCTGAGGTTGAACACGCCGCTGTTGGTGTTATCTCTATTCCCGCATCTGACGGAAGCTATGCTGCTATCTGCAGTGGTTCTGAAGTGGGCAGAGATAGTGACGGTAATGGAGTATTTTTGACGGCTCGTCATTGCGTCTACAACGATGATACCGGACGGTTTTATACCCCTGAAGTTGTTTCGTTCAGCGCGGATGAAGGCGGACCATATTATACTACCGAGCTTTATGCTATCGGAGCTAATGTTGATCTGGCTGTTTTGAAGGTTCATAATGCCGGGAATATATCAACAGAAGTTTTGGAAGACGAACATTCTTTGAAAGCTGGCGACCCCATCGAGAACGTTTCTTATCCTTTAGATATGGGGAAGTTGGAATTTCATGGCTCTTTCATCGCACCAATATTTCCACATTGGACTAGAATTTTTGAGGACTACCCTCAGTGGTCTAGTAGTATGCCTGTGGATATTACAATTGCTCATGGGTCATCTGGAAGTCCGGTTTTTGATTCAAAGACTCGTTGTGTCATTGGTGTCCTGGTTGGGACTACAGGTGAAGGTCGATTGAACGTAGTCGAGCCTATTTCGTTGTACACGAATATGATGGTGAATTACGAACAGAATTCTGTAGCCGCTTTTCTTAAGGCACATCCGATTCAGCAACGATTCCATGTTCCTCCAAACAACGGGGATTCGGTACCGCCCCCAAAAGTTTAATTGGAATTTATACGCTTCTTTTCGGATATTTAACCATTGTCGCTTATAAGGGAAAAAGGTCGCAGAAGGTCGGCCTCCTGAAACCCCACGGGTAGCGAACACAACCTTCGCCTTTTCTTGAGGAGTTATGAAACATATTGGTACGCCTGTAGCTTATTTTATACGTCACGGAGAAACAGCCGGAAACGAGAAAGACGTATTCCGTGGTGACATCGATTTTCCGTTGAATAAAGAAGGTCAGGAACAGGCGCAGGAATTGGTTAAGTTTTTAAGACGAGACCGATTCAGTAAGATTTACGGCAGTGATCGTAAGCGAGTGATGCAGACTCTTGAGCCTATAGCCAAGGACAAGAGAATGAAAGTCATTCAGGTCAATAATTTAGAATCTCTGAATACCGGTGATTTTTCAGGGCTTCCGAAGTCCGATGAAAATCTTCAGCGTTTGAAATGGTATAACAAGCACCCCGATGTAATTATTCCAGGCGGTGAAAGTGTTAATGCTTTTAGAGAACGAATCGACCCTATGCTTGAGAGTATTTGTAAGCAGGGCGAAGATGCCGGTCTCCCGGTAGCTGTTGGTTGTCACGGCTCTGTTTTGAAAGAACTTTATCGTTGGGTGTACGGCAAGATTGAAAGTAAGGCTAGAGTCGAGCCCGGTGGAGTTGTGGCCGTGCTAAAAGCCTCTCATGGATATGAGTGTATTCCAATTTTTGGGTCTAAGGATAAAGAGGACGTTCGTCCAGGGAGTTAATGATGCCGGATGTTTTAGAGGATGTTAAGAGAGCCCAGGAAGTAGCGGATAGACCTGGAAAGACCGCTCCTATTCCCGTGTCTCCTGAGTTACATGAGTTTTCGAAAGCGCCGTATTCGTTGGCTTCTCCTAAGAAGCCAGCGGCGGCTAAGCCGAAATCAGATATGGAAAAATCTTTGGATTGGAACGCGCAGCAAAGAAAGGTTGCTGAGCAACAATAAATAGTTGGGGGTTGTTAATGGCAGACAAGGGTGCGCCGGAGTTAATTCAATGCGCGGGGCACAGAGGTTATGTCTGCGAGAAAATAATTCCTAAGAAAGCTTGGAATACAAAGCGTTGCGATGAGTGTGCTCACAAGAAGAGAATCGAAGATACGCGGGATTCTATAGCGCGAAAAGAACATCGTCCTGCTGCTGGCACTGAGATTAGCAAGAAAGCTGCTTATCAAATTATGGATGATTTGGAGATTAAGACTTCTCCCGTCCAGGACGCTATTTGGGAACGGGCCAATGTAATTGCTGGTTTGTTGAAGCTGCCTGTGAGCGAAGCATTCTTTTTTCATGGTCCGCATATTCTAGCGGAGATGGAACGCCTGAAAGAGGATGAGCCTCTTAAAGCTGTTTTAGAAACACTTGAAGCTGTCGGCCTGGCTTCGATTAAGGATGTTCCTGTCGAGCCGGTTGTCGGTGAGCTAATCAATAAGAGAGAACTTTACGCTCTTTGGGCATTTTTTGAAGGATGGCGTATTCAAAGTCCTTTGCCTGAGCATTTTGATGCCTACGCTAAACTACGACATGATTGTAAGACGGATGTACTTGCGCTAGGAAATGTTCTTGGGAAAGACTTTCACCAGACTCCGCACGGAGATTGGGCAAATTTGCTACCTAGTTTTAATCCAGATTCTCTAAAGCCTGGGTACTCGGAAGAGGACCTTAAAGCCTGGCTTGCAGTTCAAGTTTCCAAAGACAATGCTTCTATACGTGATTACTTGTTGATGTGTGCAAGAAATCACTACAAGTCAACTTTTTCTATTGTGTGGGCACTTACTGCTGTTTTGTGCTGTCCTGACATTCGTATTCTTTTGTGTTCCATTACAAAAGATATGTCGAAAAAGTTCATGAGCTTGTTTCAATCGTATTGGAAGTGGAGCCCAGACCCTGCGCTTGAGAAGTTTCAGCGTTTGTTCCCGGAGTACATGATAAAGCCCGGTGAGGGAAAAGAAGCTGTTTTCATTTCACCCATGAGTCACATGACTCGTGTTGATAAGACGGCCCAGATTACCAGTTTGGAGACCGGGGATACCGGTTCTCGATTTGATTTGATGATGGGTGATGACGTAATTGATGAAAACGGTTCTAAGAACGCTGAACAGCGTGAAAAAGCTATGGCGAGCTATGACGAAAAGTGGCGATTCAGAGAAGCCAAAGTTGGTTTCATCGTCACAATTGGCACGCCTAAGCACCCTGAAGATTTGTACGCTGAATTAGTAAAGCGTGCCATGCAGGGTGAAGAAATTGCTGTGCACATTTCTCCTGCTTGGGTTGTAAAGACCCCATTCAGAGAGTTGATGGCACTTCCTAAGAACCATCCTCGACGCCTGGATATTCATGATTTAATGGCTGAGATGGTTGATGTTTTGTTCCCGTCACGTTGGCCGTTTGAAGCGTTGATGAAGGAGCTTGGGACGACTCCGCGTAAGGAGCGAACGTTCCGGTCTGAGTATTTGATCGAGTGGGTTTCTGGCGAGGCTGATGAAGTTCTAAGCTTTAACGAAACCAAGTTGCGCCAGGGTGTTATTCAGCGTGCTTCTGTTCCTGAAGGCGAGACTATTCTCGTTATTGATACGGCTCGTTCTCAGTCGAAGTACGCAGACAATTCGGCTATTACAGCTATGCGCCTAGCTCGATTCGCCGGTCGTTGGGTCATAATTATTCTTGACCAGGATGCGGATAAGTGGGACGCAGATGGTAAGGCTTCAGCTATTGCAAGATTTTTCTGCATGTACAATCCAAATAAAGTGTACATAGAAAAGCCTGCAGACTGGGATTGGTTGGCTTCTAGAATTTTTCTTCGATTTCAACAGCAGGGCTTGGGTAATCCTCGTCTTGAGACTATCCCTGTTGATAATTCGAAGAATGCCAAGTTCAATCGAGTCAAGTCTTGTGCGGACATTATTCCTGACCAGATGAAGTTTGTTAACGGTCCTTATATCGAAGAGCTTTTCGCTGAAGCGGCGCGGCTTGACGGTAAAGGGACAAAGATGACATCCAGAAATGATCGTTGGGACAGTGTAAGTCTCGGGGTTAAGGTTTGGAAAAAACTTTTGGAGTTGTTTTCTCCAGAAGAGGGCGAGGGGACTCCTGAAGGCGGTTCTCCCTATGACCCGACGAGCGGTCCTCGCGGGGCGGTCGCTGAGCTTATTTTTGGAAACAATTCTTCTGTGGAACGTCAAGTTGAGAGAGTTAATTTTGAAGGACGGAAGATGTTTCAAGATTATCATGCAACTGGGGAAATGCAGCGACCAGGCGCAGGTGTAGAAGCAGAACCAGCGGCACCGGTCAGTCCTTTCGGTCCTGTGTTACGTGGTGCGGTTGATAAGTTAGGTTTGTCTTCATTTTTTCGTAAAAAGGTTTAACAGGCGATGGCTGTTAATGAAACGGCAGCTTTCGTAACCGGTACGCAAGACGCCGCGTTGCGAGAATCTATAGAACAATTGCATGTAGAACCTGCGGGACAAATTACTCAAGAAGACATCCGTGAAGATTACGAGACCGGGACGCTTCAATTTGAAAAGCGTGCGGCGGTTAAGTTAGTTATTGATGATGCGGCCCAGGCTGATAATTTCATTAACATCATGCAGTGGGCGAGCGGCTGGACTTTGGCTGATACGTTGTACCAGTCTCCGGCTTCTACTTGGGCGTTCGATGGTGGGCAAGTAGCTCAAGCTAAC
>VFSW01012250.1_pt1 | contig 11993 bp, 11 predicted proteins | sample 5358111 | NCBI WGS metagenome assembly VFSW01 (sample SAMN11554181, study PRJNA540505) | mine drainage metagenome | isolation source: sediment from site ElyBrook_90M | place: USA: Ely Copper Mine, Vershire, VT | collected 2017 | reverse complement strand
TCTTTTGTAGCCGCGGCGCAGGGCCAATCTCTTCAGCATTCAACACCATTGCTTTACAGCCTTCCGATTCTTCCCGGCAGCTGGATAGGCACAGCAGCCCTTATAATTATTGTAATAATGATGATTGCGGTTATTGTCTACATGCTCTCAGGATTGATAGACAGTCCAAACGCAAGGGGCTGGGCTCGTTTCCAGGTATATGAGGGAGTTTTGTCAATAATTTTCGCAGTCATGTTCCTGCTATTCATGTATTTCTTCTTTTTGAATCCGCAGTCATCTCTCACCGCTGTTAATCTTGTACCAGGTCCAACTCCATACACTAGCGAGTTTGATTGCACTACTGCTTATGATATATTTGATCTGGGCACATGTAATGTTGCTGTGTTCAATCACTTCTCGTTCGGACTTTTCGAAGCACTCTACTTTGCCACATTATATTTAGGATACACTCCAGGAGTAAATATTCAGATTCAGGGTGGGGCGGATACAAACACTCGCGCAGGCGTCAGCGCTGGCACCGACAGCATAATACCATTCTCTGCTGAGACATCTTTTGCCACCATCTTCTCCGCACTACTTGTCTTGATTCTTATAAACCAGGTGCAGGCGTTGCTGTTATCAGGATCGTTGATGTGGCTCGCATTCTTTGTATCTTTAGGATTAATAGCCAGGGCATTCGGATTCACGAGGACATTCGGAGGCGCAATGATAGCCATGGGGCTCGGCCTCGGATTAATTTATCCTCTTGTTGTCAGCCTTACTTATGGTTTCATTAACACGACCCTTGCCAATTCTCCAGACAGCACGGGCGGCGCCATAGCTACCGATATTCTTTCAACAGTGTTTGCATTGGCGCTTTACCAGCCCGCTCCCGCAGCAAACTGGATATTCCCATTGGGCGTGGCGATAGCGGGATTGACATTCATCCCCTTCCTTAATTTCACAATTGTAGATGCATTCATAGTCGATTTTTCGAGAGCAATAGGAGAAAAGATTGATTTCATGTCGCTTCTAATAGGGATAATATGAGAATGCTTGAGAAAATAAAAAACAACAGTGCGATGCGCATATTGTTGATAGCTTTCGCATTCATTTCGATTATACCTAATCTATCGAGCGCTGCCTCCTGCACTCTTAATTTGGCGGGAGAGCCAGCTCTTCAGAACCAGATCTGCAACACATGGACTGGAATGATGCCGATTGCGATAATTGCCGTGATGCTTTCTTTCACAATAGCAGCTTTCATATTCATCATAGGCGCGGCAATCAAAAACGAAAGAATAAGACTATTCGGCGTTGGAGAATTATACGAAGCGGTTGCAACCGCGATAATAATAGGATCGTTTTTCCTGATAGCGGGCTTGTTCCTGCAGACGATCCCAGGAGTTTTCGCAAACAGTCTCGGTGCAGCTGGAGGCGTTGCTCCAACCGCAACAATAACAGATCCTTATGTGGTTGCTACAAACGATCTTACAATGACTGTGAATTCTCTTGAGTATGAGTATGACTGCGTGCTAAATGGAGGCGCGGGCTCACAATATCCGATTCCTCCAACTCCAACAGGTGCAAATCCATGTCCGATAATCGGCGGGTATAATTCTGGCGCCAACAATTTTGCATACATAAGCGACATTGTGACGCAACAGGTAACACTGCAATTCCCTGGCGCGCCATTAAGCGGGCTTTATCTGCAGGGCGCTGTAAATTTTGAGAGGCTTTACACTTACATGACTGTGCAGCTGCCTGAAATATCGACTGCAGCATTTCTGATAGACGGCATTTACGTTCTTTGGGGAATTTATTATCTTCTTATATTCTTCTCGTACATAAGTCCCGTATTCATAGCCTTAGGCATAATCTTCAGGGCGATAACGCCAACGAGGGCTCTCGGCGGAATGCTCATAGCTCTTGGAATGGGATTCTATGTCGTGACTCCTACGCTTATTGCATTCCTTTACTCTCCCAACATCAATCCCTATCCTTCAAGCGTAAGCGTATCTGGATGCTCGGGACAGTTTGCCCCGCCAACATGCGCAACCTTTGGCCTCATTTCATCTGTGCTTGACGGCTTGTGGTTGCAGATAATCTTCTATCCTATATTAGTTACTGCGATCACCTACACCTTTGTCACTCAGATAGGCAACTTCATAGGCGCATCATCGCAGATGGGCAACAGGCTCAGAATGGGATTCATATAAATAAGCGTCAAATTATCGCATCAACGCCTGTGCGAACAGCTTAAAAGTCTTTATTACCAATAAAACTAGCTGTAAAGGAGGGCGAACATGTTGAGTTAGATGGTTGATAAACGCATATTCATATTTCTTGGGTTCTTCGGCATATCCATAGTTTTCATAGTGACCATAATATCGATTTCGCTCACTGTGATTACGCCGCTTGACAAAATATTGCTGCTTCTTGTCGCATTTCTTTTTGATTCGCTAGCTTTTGCAACAAGATTTTATTCATATTTGCTTATTCCAATTTTAAAACAGAGAAGGAGAAACCTTGTTTTGAATACTGATGAGGCATATTGGCTTGCCTCTTCCTCAGACGCGATAATACACAGAGATGGAGAGGATTTCATTGCCACTGTATTCATAAAAATACCAATATACAGATCTGGAACGGAGATGACTGACAACGAAAAGCTCGATTTCACAAATCAGATATCAAGGATTGTAAGCTCAAGCGAAACACCGATAAGATACACGAGCCAGCTCCACATAATGAACAAGGACGATTACATAAACACGCTAAGAAGCACTGCTAGCGCTTCAGAACTTGAGGAAGCAAGTCTTCTATCAAGAAATGCAACAGAGCAGGAAATAGGAAGGATAAGAGGAAAGTCGAGCATGTGGCACCACATGCTTGATAATGTGAGTAGGACAACTTCATTCGAGCTTGTGAATTATGCATCAGTCTCGGCGCGCGGATCAAAGGAATTCGAAGCTATAACCGCAGTCCAGCAAAAATCAAGAGAGACGATGTCGGGACTCGCAGCGGTCTTCGGAGTCCAACCAAGCATAATAACAGGAAGCGCTATCCTGAGATTTGTTGAGCCTGAATATCTGATACCATATTCAACAGCAACAGAGCAAATAACAAAATCAATACGTGAAGAGGTGATATAATGGACGAAGAGGCAATAGTTTATCTTGTGTTCACTTGTGTAATACCTATTCTGGTTATTGCAAATCTCAGTGCGTTTGGCGGAGGCATTTACACATATATTGTTGTGATACTTTGCGCATTTCTCATAGCTTTTATATTCACAATGAATTTCGCGGACTTCCTGCTCTTCCCTCTGATAACTGGAGTTATAGGAATGACATTCCAGCCTTACAAGGATTATAAAATCACAAAAAGCCAGGAAGCTGTGATAAAAAATGTCAATGGCCTTTACTACGCAACGGGTTATCTCACTGCGAATCTATTCTCGTATGTTTTCAAGGCGGAGCGCGAGGAAGAGGCACAGGACCTTAAGCAGGTGCAGTCGGTTGATGTGTGGGAAAAGGCCGTGATGAGCATACCATTCTCGTTTAAATTCAATGTGATATCATCAGGAAGAGACATACAAATAGTGAGAGACGAGCTTGAGGGCAAGAGGTCATATCAGGAATTCGAGATGTCAAAGGCACTGAGCAGCAAGAGCTCGAACGAGATGGTCATAAATGATATACAAAGAAAAATGAATGTGATACAAACACAGATAGACAGGATATCTCAGGGAGAAAAGCCGATAGCATCGCTCATGTATTTTGAGACGACAGCAGTCGGAGTGAGCGAAAAGGCCGCGCTCGACTCGCTCACCGCGCAACTTAAGCAGCTGCAGATAGCCGCAAGCTCGCTTGACGTGCAACTTTTGAGGATTGTGGGACGTGAGCTTTATATTCTATTCAAATATAGCTTCTCACTCCCAACAGAATACCAGGAATTGGCGACGAACTTCGATACAGACAGATAAAGTGAAGTGATAATAATTAGTGAATGATAAAAGAATAAAACAAGAGAAACAAAAAGTGAAAAAATGTCATTGTTGAAACTGCAGCACATAATGAGCAGCCAGATAGCGAAGAGGTCATTTCTCACAAGACCGCCCGAGCCTCCGGCAGAGGTGCTAATCAATGATCCGATGCAGTCAATCTACATTGGCACAACAAAGATATTCCATATACCCTTCTCGTGGTCATTCCAAAATCTTACAAACCCACACATATCTGTCGTCGGAATAACTGGAGCTGGAAAAAGCTATTTTGTAAAGACTCTTCTAATACGCGCAAGCTACATCTGGAATACCAATGCAATAATAATAGACTGGGCTGGAGAGTACAAGGCGTGGACAAAGCAGACAGGTGGCGTTGTTGTTTCATTCTCAAAGGGAGATTATCTTAACATAATGGACCTGGCGGGCATGAAGCCACTCGACAGAGTAAAGCAGATAATGAATTCTCTTGACATTCTTACTGAAATAGGCAACTATCCTGAACAAAAGAGGCTAACAGAAGAGGCAATAGAGCAATCATATACAAACGCCGGATTTTACGTCGCAGAAAAACCTCCTCTCGGAAAGGACGCGCCTACATTAAAGAATGTTATATCACTACTTGAGGAAAAGCTGCAAGAAGGCACATATGAGTATCCAGCAGAGCTCGAGAATGCAATTTACAGATTGAGGCAATTCGCAAGGGAAGGAGAGGATTATTTCGCAAGAAAGAGCACTCTTGATCTTGCCAAATTAATTGAATCTGGGCTTGTTGACATTGATCTATCGGGACTTCCTGACGAAAAGTTCAGGACTCTTGCCGCTCTTTTCATACTCCAGACACTAAAGGAAAAGATGAGAGCAGAGGGATTCAGCGAGACAAAGGGATTGAAGGCTCTTGTTGTTCTTGACGAAGCATGGAAGGTTGCGAACAACGAGAAGAGCGATGCAATAACGATTGTGAGAGAGGGAAGAAAGTACCAATTCGGTTTGATCGTAGCATCGCAGAACCCAACCGACATTAATGAAGCGATATTTTCAAACGTAGGCACAAGCTTCATTCTAAGAATTAAATTCGAGAAATTCCTCAACTATTTACAGGGATCGCTTAACTTCTCGAACTTCATTAGGAATGAGATAAGCAATTTCGGAGTAGGACAAGCAGCGGTGGAAATGGCATTCCAGACTGCGCTAAGATTCCCGCAAACATTCGTGCTTGAGAGAATTCATGGAGAAGAGCCTCTATACGTTTACACAATAGACCTATCGGACATAATGACGCAGAGCGAGCTCTCAGCAGGAATAATCCAGAAGGATTACCAATTCGAGAGGGAAGAACTGAAGAACAAGTTCATAGAGTTCAACATAAGCACCGAGAACATAGATGCCCTATTCGCAAAGATGGATGCGCAGGCAAGAAGCATAAAGATGATAGAATTCATGCAAGAGCTCAGGGCAAGCAATGTTCCGAACTCCAACCTTGTGTCATTCTTAAAGAGCATAAGCCTCGATGACATGCTTATAACAAGGATAATATCAAAGACATGATCAAAATCTTGATTGCATGGCAAAAGAAAACAACAAGAAAAACCAGAAGAAGCTTGAAACATTCATTATAAGCAGGCAGGAACTTAGGAGGCTTCTTATTGCATTTGGAGTTAGCGAGAGAAACATTGAGAGCATGCTTAGTGGGATGGAGAAGGCACACAGACATGTCAATGTGATAACCTTCGCTGGGCTTCTTGAGAAGACAGGAATAGACAGGGAGAGGATAGGAAATGTGCTCAGAAGATTGGGGATTGATGACCTCACAATAAGAAACATACTAAATACAATGGACGAGCAGAAAATAATGGCAGAAACGGGAAGATTATTTTACGCAACCGTAGAGTTTCAGTAGATATTATCACTGGTGATATTATAAAAAATGCAGCAATCAGAAAAAGCGGAAAGGAATCAAGATGCATAATCTGCGGCGAGCAGAAAAGCGGGCTTCCTGTCAGGGAAGACGGCGTCATTCAGGGAATAAGATGGTTCAAGAAAAACATAACACAAAATGAAAAAGGGTATAATCTCGTAGTATGCAAGGAGTGCTATCCAAAATACTTCAAAGAAAGGAAAAGATTCGTACGAAGGCAGACATTTTACATGGCAATAGGGGTAATATTTGCACTTGTGCTCATATTCAGCTCTGGAAATAAGTTTCTTGCATTAATCTATGGAATGGCTGTAATAGTTTTCATATATCTTTTATCAATACTCACATATATGCCGCCGTTGGACATGCCATCAGATAATGCCAAAACTGCAAAAAATTCAAGACGATAGCGCTGATACAAAAGTATTTATAGAATTAATATGATTTATAATGTTTTACGACGCTGATGTGATAGATTGCCGGGGGAAATATCCAATATTGAGCCGAACATTGAAAGCATAAGGATCAAGGGACGTCTGATCGGCACATTCGATGTTATGTCAAACAGGCTTTCGACGCTTCAGATGTTCTCGATAAAAACAACACCCACAAGCCTCACGCTTGTAAGAGTGGAGAGCAGAAACATACAAAAAAAGCCATTCCTCTTCATGATATTTAAGTTCGAGAAGGACTACATAAGCGTCGATTATTCGATAGGCTTTGACTCAAGCGTGAAGATAAGGCGATTATACGTATTTAAGAACCTTATTGCAATTTTGTCGTTGATAACGGATCTTTATGATGCGGATGATACCGACCTTCTGCAACATCTCGATTCAGCAATAGATGATGTTCTCGGATCACTTACTCAGGAGTACAGTGCGCTCTTCAACAACTATGATTCTTTATTCAACAAATATAGAGAGTTGAAAAGGCTGAACATAGAGCTGATAAATTCAAACAAGAACCTTTCAGTGCAGGCATCGCTGCTTGAAACAGAGAACATAGAATTGAAGGACAGATTGAAGCTTCTAGAGACATATTCAGATGATTCTCTGATGGCGATAATAGAGGAGTGGATAGACTCGCACGGTGGATCAATAGACATAAACGAGTTTGCCGAAAACTACAAGATAACACCTCCTAGGGTTGAGCAGATACTCAACAAGATGGTATCGCTAGGGTACATTGAGTTGAAAGGCTAGTTAGTGAGTCGATGGCTAAATACACCGTAAGGGTCAACAAGCGCATAAAGAACGTGAACATATACAAGGTGCTGAAGAGGTCAAGCGGCAACACCAACCTGCTCACAAAGATTTTCATAAGAATATTTGCAGGAAAGAAGAAGGAGGAGATTTAATTATAAGTGAAAAAAATGGCAGAGCCTAATAAAACACCAGCGCGGCCAAAAGACAAAATGTCGCTCAAAAGGTGGCTGCTCATAATCGTGGTAGTGCTCGTAGTAATGTTAATTGTTCTAAGCATTGTTCTATCGTCGTATCTCAATGCATCGCAGAAAGGCACACAAAAGCAGTTTGGAAAATCAACATATAGCGTTGCGCTGACAAAGCAGATGCTCCTCGCGACCAACAACGCCACGCTCGGTATTCCATACGCCCTCTTCAATTACAACACAAGGAATGTCACAAACCTGCTTATCAGCGTGAATCTTTTCACTTCGCCGCCACCAACATCTGTTTATCTTCTTAATTCAAGCAACGAGTGCTTCAGCTGCGGCAACGTAGGACAATTCTCGCAAGCGTTGTCGGCGTATTTGACTAATTACACAATATTCAATTCTACAAACGGATTGCAGATTGTGCAGCCGACAACCTCAGCACTGGAAGGGATAAAAACCAACTCCGTGCTCATAATACCGAATGGGTATCTTCCTGATTTCTTCCTTGCGGGCTCGAACGGCACGAGGCTCATGGATGTACTTCTCAGCAGAGGAGTCTCAATAATATACATAGGGCAGAATTTCTCAAAGCTTATATCGTCGCAATCGGTGCTCATACCAGACCAGAATCCCCCAAGCTATCTTTCCACATTCTCTACAAGCTCATCCGCGCAGACAACATTTTATTTCAACAAGCCCACCTTTACTTTGGCTGGCGGAGCAAGATACGGTCCGGTGAGCTATGAGAGTGCCTCATCAGGTCACTTAATTGTCTTTGCAAATTATCTCTCGTCATGGACGACACCCGCCCAAGCGGCATCTGATGTCGCAACAGTCATATTCCAATCTTTCTGGGTGCGATCAATCACCGGCGGATCAGCCTCAATACAAACTCAATCATTGAATTCATCTGGCACGCAGGCAATACTAATGAATCAGTCAGAATTGCCTTACTCAGCAGCATTGGCAAACCTATACGGATCAACATATGGAAGGATCGTGCTGGAGGCATCAAACGACTCCTTCTCTGACACAAAGGGCATATCATACAAGACAATGTACTTCAGACCTAGCTATTCCGTAAATGGAACACTGGCGATTCCAAATGAGACATTTCCAGGCCAGCCGATAACTGCTCAGATGCAGATATCAGTAAACTCCCAACAGCAAATAGAACCCCACATAGACATATACACCACAAATCTTACTTATGTGCAATCACTGCCTCCGTTCTTCACTAAGACAATATCAAGCAACTACACATTCTTCAACACATTCACGTTATCGTTGCCAGCTGGGGGATATGTAGCAGAGCTCAATGGATTTTCAGGACAGCATTATGCTGTTTCATATTTCACAGTTCCAGGAGTGTCCTTCAACCTTCTGCTTGTAAATTACAGCATAGGTGCATTCATTTTCTCTGCGTACGCGGGAGGCAAGCCACTCTCTAATGTGACAGCAAACATAACTTTGGGAGGGAAGTATCCTGAGACTGTTGTGATAAACAACGGCGGCTTCATATACAGATTGCCGTTAGGAGTGTCAACCCCGACAGGTAATCTTTCATTCACAATAGGAGCGCTCAACCAACAGATCAACTACAATACAACATATTCACCTCCCTCGATCGTAATAAACAAGCAGTACATAGAATTCATAATCGCAATAATAATTGTGATTCTTGAGATAACTCTTGTAAAGGCGCCAACTCGCGATGATTTCTATGTCGACGTTCCGAATATGCCAGAACCAGCAAAGCAGCTTATAAAACTGAAGTCAAGCGAGATACTCACTGTATTTGATAAATTGAATCTATCTTATCACTGGAGATATATGCCTCTATCAACAGCTGAGTTCAAGTACGCCATATCAAACAATCTAAGATCATCAAATCTTCCTGTTACTCTGACTTACAGCAACATCTACATTCTGCTCGACAATCTCGCATCCCATGGATCTGTCACAAGCATAGACGGATTATATGCTCCGACTGCGTGGATTGATCAAAGCAAACATGACATAGAGTATCTCGCCACATTCAAGAAGATGCGAGTCTATCTTGTGAGCCATGCTCACATATTCACTGATCTTGACAAGAGCGATGTTGCGGACATAGTCACAACCTTGCACAACGAGAAAGCCTACATAGTTATCTACTCTAAGACGAGCAAGTTCGTGAAGAATATTCCAGTCCAGCCTCCGATAAAGACATATCTTGTATTCCTAAACACGGATAAGATGGATGAGTTCAAGAACAATCTCTACATTTCAACATCAAGGACATTCGAGGAATTGAAGATGTACATAAGCACAGGAAGCGTAGTGCTTCTCGATGCGGATAACCCTGAAGGATTACTTACTTAATTCTCTTCTTCAGCTTCTGCCACTATTTCAATATCCTTTTCTTCAGCCTCTTCTCCCTTCTTTAAATGAGGATAATGTTTTGTAACAAGCTTCTCAATATCCTGCTCTAGCTTGTTTTGATTCTCTCCAGTAAGCTCAGCAAGATCCTTTGCGAGCTGCTTTGCATATCTCATTGTTGTCTTGTATCTTCCCGCCTCGAAGCTTGCGTGCTGCTTTCCACGTATGAAACTCTGAACTCCTCGCGCAGCTTCCATTACGGATAATTTTATCTCCTCAATTATCTCATCCTCTTTCGATATCGCCTCTTTTCCCACTCCTGAATAAGGAACGTGTACCGACGACATGTTTATGAATATGCTTACAGGTTGATTGTCCATATCGATTCCATATCTTTTCCATTCTACACTCTTCACAGCTTCAGTAATTGCGCAGTTTCCAGCGTCGAAGAGAAGAGGGACTCTGTTTGCAAATCTCAGAATAGCCGCTGATGATCCTTCTGCCGTCTCATATCCTGATTTTCCTCCATAAGCAACAGCAGCCTCAATTACAAAAGGTATTCCACCACGGAATACTCTTGGTTTTCTTTCAATCACGTGCATGAATTCAGGATTTAGTATATTCTTTAGCGCAATCTTTATCCTTTCTTCGCCGATAGGAATTATAGAAGTGGCGTCTGGAGCAATCCATTTTATTGCCCGAATCGCTTTTATTATCTCTTCAGCATCAGCCCATGTCATCTCTTTTGGATTTTTTTCGAAGTCAATGCTTGTTGCAATCTCCTTCATCTCATTTACTTTGTTTGATGTTGTCCTTGCAAATGTTTCAACAAAGAATGATGATATCTTCCTGCTCTGGCTTGCATGCGCGAACTCAAGAAGGTCATTTATTGCAAGACCAAGAGGATGGGGCTGAGTTGGCTTTGATTTCTCTGGCATTTCTGTTACTGCGCGAATGAAAACATGCTCCTTCCCAGTGGGATCTATGAATTTTATTTCGCAATGAGGATTTGAGAGAGCAGTTCTCTTTAGATATTCGTAAACTCCATGGTCGCTGTTCTCATATTTTACGTCGGCAAATTCCCCTTCAACGCTCAGACCCTTGAAATCTTCCTTAAGTTCGACAAGATTTGTAACAATTGGTATGTTTTTCATTGTGTCTATCGCAATATTACAACTGTATGTCGTTCCTTTTCCTGTTGAAGACTTAACAACAATGGGTTTTCCTGTTGTAATCTGCGAAAACATAGTTCCTCCAGCTGCTCCTATTCCCTCCTGTCCTCTTTGTGGGACATATCTGTGGAATTTTGTTCCAGCAAGCACTGGTGCAAGCGCCTTTCCAACAAACTTCTTTGGCACTCCTGGGCCATTATCGATTACTTTTACTTTATACTTGTTCTCTCCTATTTCTGTAACTGTTACTTCGACATTTGGAAGTATCCCAGCCTCTTCGCAAGCGTCAAGAGAATTTGTAACATATTCGTGGACAACAGTAACAAGAGATCTTACCATTCCGGAATATCCAAGCATCTGTCTGTTTTTTTTGAAGAACTCTGCGATTGAGTGCTCTTTGAATTCCTTGAATATCTCGTCAGCATTCCTGGTCTCTGCCATCATAAACACCTACTGTTAAAACTTTGGGTCGTGCCTTGCTGCCTTGTTCTTCCTGTGCGCGGCTTCCATCTTTGCATAAGCGAGTTTGTGCGTTCCGCCTTCTATCAAAACATTAACTGCTGTCTTCGCCTCCTCTATTTGTGAGGCTGAGCCTATAAAGCTTATTGTGTCTCCATAGATGCTAAGCTTCGCGCCGCTCACATTCTCTATGTATTTCTTTGTTTTTCCTGTTTCGCCGATGAGCCTTGCCTTCATTTGCACCAATCTCTTCTCGCTGAACATTGGTCCTAGATCAATTTGAACAAAATAGTATTCCTCATTCTCAAGAAGCTCCGCAGTCCTCATTTCAAAGCCTCTTCCATACGCAAAGAGTATGTTCTTTGCCACAAATTCGCTATAACCATCATCAGCTGTTATAATGATCGAGCCCTCATTGTCTACCTCTATCTTGCACTTGCACATACTTTCCACTAGCTTTATTGTCTCAGGCTCCTTTTTCAGGGCTTTGAGCCTATCTTGTGTAATGAAAAGCTGCTGCATTTGGTCACTTTTTGCACAATCGCAAAGGTATCTTTTACTCTTTTCTATTTATATGTTTCTTAATGCTTCTATTTAGTAGATAACAAAGAGCGGCCTTTTTCACCGTCGGTAAATCTCTCATTAATCTTATTTTTCCTGATATTCCATAACTAATCCAAAATACAAAGCTTTAAATAC
>VFSW01012249.1_pt1 | contig 11993 bp, 8 predicted proteins | sample 5358111 | NCBI WGS metagenome assembly VFSW01 (sample SAMN11554181, study PRJNA540505) | mine drainage metagenome | isolation source: sediment from site ElyBrook_90M | place: USA: Ely Copper Mine, Vershire, VT | collected 2017 | reverse complement strand
CCGAACCCAGCGCATTTTTTACCTGTTCGCGCGGATGAGGTATCCATGCGCGGTCAGCGAACAAGGAACAGAATTTTTCTCCGACTTCGAGTAAACGTCTACGCACCCGCGCTGTCGCGCCCATACGGCTGGACTTGACCTCACCCCACACCGCCAGCGCCATCAGCTTTGACCAATAGGACAGCAAATCCTCGCGCCAGTCGCGCGCCAGAGTGACCGCTTGACGCACCGCGTCAGCATCCATGCGCTGCCCCCTGACCTGTTTCGGCTGTCAACATCGCATCAAGCTCAGCGAGGCGTAACGCCGTGCCAATGTCATACCAGCGCCCCTGATAATGTTCGCCGCCAACCCGCCCCCGCTGCATCGCCGTCCGCAATAACGGCGCAAGGCGCGCCGGCGCACCGTCGACAAGGCCCGTGAACAACTCGGGACGATAGCAGCCTATGCCGCTGAACGTCAGTTGCGGCGCGGCATCGCAGCTCACCTGCCGCCCCGTTAGGGCAAAATCTCCTGCGGTGTGCTGCGGAGGATTGTCGACCAGCACCAGATGCGCGAGGTCGCTGTCCGCCAACCCGGCGCGGCGCAAGGCGGCGAAATCATAATCGGTCCAGATGTCCGCGTTGACGACCAGAAACGGCGCATCGCCCAGCAGGGGCAAGGCATGAACTATGCCGCCAGCAGTTTCGAGCGCGCGCGCTTCCGCCGAATAGACGATCTCCAGGCCGAAGGCGCCGCCATCCCCCAGGCTGGCCTCGATCTGCGCGCCCAGATAGGCGTGGTTGACCACCACGCGCGCGAACCCAGCCTGCGCCAGAGCCTGCAGGCGCCATGCGATCAGCGACCGGCCGCCTGCCATCAGCAACGGCTTGGGCGTGCGGTCGGTCAGCGGGCGCATGCGCTCGCCACGGCCGGCCGCCAGTATCATCGCCGTATTCAAGATCTACGTGCCAATGAGCGGCGTTGGGGCGCTGCCCGCCGCCCTATCGTGCAATTCGTCGAGCAAGCGCAGTAACGGCCCGAATTCGGCGTAACGGGCAGCAGTGGCGCGCACATAATCGAGCACCAGCGGCATGTCGCGCAAATACCCGGATTTGCCGTCGCGGTAATGCAAACGCGCGAATATCCCCAGTACCTTGAGATGGCGCTGCATCCCCATCCACTCGAAATCGCGATAAAATACGGCAAAATCGTCGGCCACCGGCAGTTTGGCGCGGCGCGCCTTTTCCCAGTAACGGATCGCCCAGTCCAGCACCAGTTCCTCGTCCCAGGAAATATAAGCGTCCCTGAGCAGAGAAACCAGATCGTAAGTAATCGGGCCGTAGACCGCATCCTGGAAATCCAGTATCCCGGGGTTAGGCGCGGTCACCATCAAGTTGCGGCTGTGAAAATCGCGATGCACAAAAACGCGACCTTGCGCAAGATTACTGTCCAGCAACCGGGCGAATACGCCTTGCAACTGCCCTGCCTGTTCCGCGCTCAACTCGACGCCCAGATGCCTGGTGAGATACCAGTCGGGAAACAGCTGCAACTCGCGCGCCAGCATGGCCCGGTCATACTCCTCCAGCACTCCTGGCCGGCTGGCGCGCTGGATCAGGATCAGCGCGTCTATCGCATCCCTGTATAATGCGTGAGCATTAGCCGGATCAAGCTGCCCCAGATAGGTCGTATCGCCCAGATCGGTGAGCAATAGCAAGCCCGACTCGAGGTTTTGCTGCTCCACTCGTGGTACATTGACACCTGCGGCAGCAAATAATTCGGCAATTCGGATAAAAGACCGACAATCTTCATGCTGCGGCGGTGCGTCCATCACGATATAATGGTCGGCATTGGACAGACTTGCACGAAAGTACCGCCGGAAGCTCGCATCTGCGCAAACAGGTGTCAGCACGGGGGACAAATGGGGAAATAGTGTTTCTAACCAGGATTGGATAAGCTGTTGGCGCTGCATGAATGTCCTTACCGAAATTTACAGCGCATTTTAGCACCATTCGCTCGATCGCTTACATAATGCCTAAACACCGCCTTATCCGTTACTCCATGACCGCGCCACTGCTGCTTTTAAGCGGTTTTGCGGTAGCCGACGACGCGCTGGTGCTGCAACACTCCACCGAGCTTGCGCCGCCCGCCAAAAACAATCCCAAGCCGGCGCTGTTTGTTCGCGCCGACGCCATGGACGGCACGCAGAACCAGCAAATCAACGCCCGTGGCAAGGTGGAATTGCGCCGCAGCGGCAGCGTGGTGACGGCGGACGAATTGCACTATACGGTCGCGACCGACGTGGTCAAGGCGAACGGCAACGTATGCCTGAAACAGCAGGGCCTGACATTGAACGGCCCAAAAATCGACCTCAAAATGAATACCCAGGTCGGTTACATGGACCAGCCCATTTTCTCGCTCATCGGCGTTGCCTCACCCACCCAGAACAGCCACATCGTCACCAATTCGCGCGGCGAAGCCTCGCTGATCAACTTCGAGGGCCAAAATCATTATCGCTTTACCAAAGCCACCTACACGACCTGCCCCGTCGGCAACAACGACTGGTATTTGCGCGTCGCGGATCTGGAAATAGACAACGCCAGCCAGATCGGCACCGCACACGGTGCCGAAATCGAATTCAAGAACACGCCGATTCTGTATACGCCGTGGATCAACTTCCCCTTGAATGATCAGCGCAAGAGCGGGTTCCTGGCTCCCGTAGTAGGAACCACCGGCACCAGCGGCGCGGAGCTCTCGATCCCCTGGTACTGGAATATCGCGCCCAATTACGACGCCACCATCACGCCGACGCTAATCAGCAAGCGCGGCCTGCAAATGGGCGGGGAATTCCGCTATTTGACCGACACCTCGCACGGCACGCTGGACGGAAACTTCCTCCAGGACCAGCTTACCGGCACCAATCGATGGGATATCTTTGCCCAGCACGATCAAACTTTTGCGCCCGGCTTGTCGGGACACTTCGTTTATCAGGCCGTGTCCGACAATAATTATTTTCGTGATCTGACCAACCAGTTGAGCACCACGTCTCTGACCGACCTGGATCAGGAAGCCACGATGACTTACCAGCATGACTGGTGGCAGGCAAGCGCGGGCGTACAACAATACCAGGTTCTGCAAGATCCGCTCGCGCCCGTCATTCCGCCGTACAGCCGCTTGCCCGACCTCCACTGGGGTGGCGCGCTTACCAACGATTATGGGCTGAACTTCAATTTCACCAGCGAACTCGTTCGCTTTGTCCATCCCACCCTGGTCAACGGCACGCGCCTGAGCGCCTACCCCAGCATCAACCTGCCGCTGAGCAATGATATCGGTTATATCACGCCCAAAATCGGGATTAACTACACCGATTACCTGCTGACTCCAACCACGACCACCTCCACCCCAATTTCCTCGGCGTCGCGCACCCTGCCGATAGTCAGCGTAGACAGCGGCATGTATTTTGATCGCAAGGTCACCGAATTCGGCCATGAATACCAGCAGACGCTGGAACCGCGCCTGTACTACGTTTATATACCCTATCAGAACCAGAACCTGCTGCCCAACTTCGACAGCGCAGCGATGGATCAGATCAACTACGCCACCCTGTTTACCGAAAACCGCTATGTCGGCGGCGACCGCATCAATAACGCGAACCAGCTTACCCTGGCGATGTCGACGCGCTTCCTCGATGCCGAAAGCGGCCTGGAGCGGGTGCGTTTCTCCATCGGGCAACGCTTGTATTTCACCCCGCAACTGGTCACCCTGCCCGGCGAAATCCCCAGCAACAGCCAGTCCAGCGACGTGCTGGCGGAGGTCAGCGGCCAGCTCAGCGATACGTGGCGCACCGATACGGCGGTACAGTACAATACGCAGCTCAACCAGGCAGTGAGCGACAGCTTTACTGTCAATTATCGTCCCGCACCGGGCAAAACCATCAACTTCAGCTACCGCTCCATCGCGGCTTCGGCCAATCAGTCCGCCATATATAATGTGCCCGGACAACCTATACTGCCGCAGTATTTTTTCAACGGCGCGATCAACCAGATCGATCTTTCCGCGCAGTGGCCGATTACACAGCGTTTGTACGGTATGATGCGATACAACTATTCCTTGTTGGACAAGAGCATAGTCGAAGGCTTGGCAGGCCTCGAATATAACGGCGGCTGCTGGGCGCTTCGCGGCGTATTCCAGACGATTGCCATTGCGGCAAACACCACCAGCACCTCTTTCTTCTTTCAATTAGAGTTGAACGGATTAGGGAACATAGGTTCTAATCCGCTCGACGTTCTTAAACTTAGCGTACCTGGATACACCGATACCAATGAACTCAACCCTCCTTAAATCCTGCCTTGCTCTCCTTGCTTTTCTGCCGTCCCTGCTGTTCGCGGCCGATCTTCCCTCACCTGATGCCACGCCCGCAAGCACCACCGAACATGCGGTGGCGCCGACGCCGGTGCCGCTGGACTACATTGTCGCGGTGGTCAACGACGATGTCATTACCCGCCACGATCTGGACGAACGCTATGCCCGCGCAGTGCAACAGCTCAATGACCGGAAAATCGCGCTGCCGCCCCACGATGTACTGGAAAAACAGATACTTGAACGCATGATCAACGATCGCATTCAGCTACAATTTGCCGAGCAGTCCGGTATCCGCGTCGACGACACCATGCTCGACCGTGCTATCGACAGAATCGCCTCGCAAAATAAAATGTCGCCCGAAGAGTTTCGCGCCGCAGTCGCCAAGGAAGGGATCGCTTTCGAAAAATTCCGCGAGGATATTCGCTCCGAAATCGTCCTGTCGCGTCTGCGCGAACGCGAAATTGAAGCCAAGATCAACGTCACCGAAGCGGAAGTCGATGCCTACCTCAACGCACAGGCCAAGCTCGGAGCCGACGATGAATACGACACCGCGCATATCCTGATCAGCATCCCCGAAAATGCAACGCCGGAGCAAGTCCAGATGGCATACGCCAAAGCCGAGGATGCTTTGAACAAAATCCGGGGCGGCGCGGATTTCGGCCAAATTTCTGCCGCCTACTCCAATGCGCCCAACGCGCTTGAGGGCGGAGACATGGGCTGGCGACGCGCGGCGGAGATACCGACATTGTTCAGCCAGGTGCTGATCAATCTCAAGCCGGGCGAGACCAGCGACATACTGCGCAGTAACAGCGGATTTCATATCATCAAGCTGATCGACAAGCGCAGCGCCGACAAAACCACGATCATCAGCCAGACCCATGCGCGCCATATTCTGATCAAAACCAGCGAAATCATTTCCGCTGCCGACGCCAAAAAGCGCCTGGAACAAATCCGCCAGCAAATCGTAAGCGGCAGCGCAAAATTTTCGGACATGGCGCGCCAGTATTCCAACGATGCCAGCGCGTCCAAAGGCGGCGATCTGGGCTGGCTGTCACCAGGAGAAACGGTGCCCGAATTCGAACATGCAATGGACGCGCTCAAACCCGGCGAAATCAGCCAGCCGGTGCAAAGCCCGTTCGGATTTCATCTGATCCAGGTGCTGGAACGGCGTGATCAGGATGTAACCACGGAACGCCAGCGCATACTCGCGCGGCAGGCGATACGCCAGCGCAAGATCGAAGAAGCGCAGGAAGAATGGCTGCGCCAGCTCCGTGACAGCGCTTTTGTCGAATATCGCAACGCGACCACAACCCCGCAATGAAGCCTGTCGCACTCACCGTCGGCGAACCGGCTGGCATAGGCCCCGATTTATGCGTCATGCTCGCGCAAACGCAACGCCGACAGCCTATCGTCGTGCTCGGCGACCGTGCCGTGCTACAGCAGCGCGCTGCACAACTGGCGCTGCCGCTGACGCTTTGCGAGTATGACGGCGGGGCCGTTGAAACCGCGCCGCGGCGACTCAGCGTAGCGCACGTAGCCACCAGGCAGACGGTGCGCGCCGGCCTGCTCGATCCGGCCAATGCCGCGTCCGTTCTCGCGATGCTGCGGCGCGGTGCCGAGGGCTGCATGAACGGAGAATTCGCCGCGCTGGTCACGACACCCGTGCACAAGGGCGTCATCAACGACGCGGGAATCGCTTTTACCGGTCATACCGAGTTTTTCGCCGCGCTGACCGGAACGCCGCACGTGGTCATGATGCTGGTCGGCGCAGGCATGCGCGTCGCCCTCGCCACCACGCATCTGCCGCTGCGTGCCGTCGCCGACGCCATCAGCGCCGAATCGCTGACCACAACGCTGCAGATTTTGCAGCGGGATTTGATCCACCGCTTTCACATCGCCGACCCGCATATCCTGGTCGCGGGGCTGAACCCCCACGCCGGGGAATCCGGACATCTGGGCGATGAGGAAATCCGGATTATCGAACCGGTACTCGCGCAATTGCGCACGCAAGGCATGCGCCTGACCGGCCCGCTGCCTGCCGATACGCTCTTTCAACCCGCCCGTCTGGCCGGTGCCGATTGCGTATTGGCGATGTACCACGACCAGGGCCTGCCGGTACTCAAATACGCGAGCTTCGGCGCCGGAGTGAACGTCACGCTGGGCTTGCCCATCATCCGCACCTCGGTCGATCACGGCACAGCTCTGGATCTGGCCGGGAGCGGCAAGGCGAACGACGGCAGCCTGGCTGCGGCGATTGCACTGGCCATGCAGATGATCGCGCCGGACGAACATGTCTAAACATATCGCGCGTAAACGGTTTGGCCAGCATTTCTTGTGCGACCAGGACATCATTGCCCGAATCGTCCATGCCGTCCGGCCTCAAGCCCTCGACAATCTGGTTGAAATCGGCCCCGGCCTGGGCGCGCTAACCCGGCCGCTCATGGCCTGCCTGAGCCATTTTCATGTGATTGAGATTGACCGCGATATCGTCGCGCGCCTGCAGCGCGCACACCCGGCAGATCAACTCAGCATACACGCCGCCGATGCGCTGAGCTTCGACTTCGCCAGCCTGGGCACGGACTTACGCATAGTCGGCAATCTGCCGTACAATATTTCGACGCCGCTGCTATTCCATCTCGCCGAATTCGCCCCGCACATCGTCGACATACATGCCATGCTGCAAAAAGAAGTCGTCGAGCGCATGACTGCCAGTCCGGATACGCACGACTACGGCCGCTTGTCGGTGATGCTGCAATACCGTTTCGAGATGGAGGCGCTGTTCGATGTACCGCCCGCCGCCTTCGACCCGCCGCCGAAAGTTGAATCGACAGTGGTGCGCATGATTCCCCGCTCTGCCGCCGCGACGCAGGCTGCCAATCAGGATACGCTGGCTCATGTCGTCTCCAGCGCCTTCGCGCAACGCCGCAAGACGCTGCGCAACACGCTGGCGGGAATACTCGACGCAACGGATTTCGCGCATCTGCAGATCGATCCGCAACGCCGCGCCGAAACCGTCGCGGTAACCGACTTTATCCGCATCGCCAATTATGTAGACTCGAAAGAAAAATCATGAACTTAATCGACATCGCGCAAACATGTCTCGACGAAATGGACCTGCCTGCAACCCACGTACCGAATTTGCCCGTCATCAATCTGCCCATCGACAGCGAAAACGGCAAACTCAACATGTTCATCCACAGTCACGAAGACGCGCACCGCCTTTTCGTCTACACCCGCGCCCAGGATCTGCCCATACCGATAGCGCGCATTCCCGCTTTGGGCGACTTCCTCAACCGGGCTAATTACGGCTTGCCGCTCGGCAATTTCGAAATCGATATGAACGACGGCGAAATGAATTTCAAAAACAGTCTGGATATCACCGACGGCCAGTTGACGTCCAAAATGGTACAGACCCTGATCGTATTTTCGCTGGAATGCGTCAATCGTTATCTGCCCGGAATTCGCGAAGTCATTGCCGGTGCCGAGCCGAAAGCTGCTATCGAAGCGATCGACGGCCCGACCAAAGTGGTGATCAAATAAGCTCCGCGCAACGGGGCGCTGCCAGCAAGTTCAGTGGAAACGACGCACACCGGGCAATTTAACGACATTGCGCTCGACCCGGCACGCTCGGTCGTGGTGGAAGCCTGCGCCGGCAGCGGCAAGACCTGGTTACTGGTCTCGCGCATCTTTCGGCTGCTATTGGCGGGCGTGCCGCCGTCCGAGATCCTTGCAATCACGTTCACCCACAAGGCAGCGGGCGAGATGCGCGCTCGACTCGACGACTGGCTACAATTTTGCGCTGGTGCGAGCGATGCGCAGATTCGCGATTTTCTGCGCGAACGCGCGATTCCCGAGGCCGAGCTCGACGCCTGCCTCAACCCCGCGCGCGCGTTGTTCGAAGCAGTCCTGACCGCCCGGCCCGGCCTGAGCATCCGCACTTTCCACGCCTGGTTTCTCGAAATCGTCACGCGCGCTCCGCTCGAAGCGGGTCTGTCCGGCTACGCGCTCGCCGAGCAGACGCAACTGTTGCGCGACAGCGCGTGGGCGCGCTTCACCCGGCAACTCGCACACGCACCGGATGCGCCCCTGGCGCAGGCAATGCAGGATCTGCTCACCGACATAGGCCTGTCGAACACGCGCAAACTATTGCAGAACTTTGTTTACCGGCGCACCGAGTGGTGGGCGTATACCGAAGGCCGCGACGACCCGCTACACTACGCCCTGGCACAATTAGCCGAGCAAATGGACGTAGATATCGACGCCGACGTGGCGGCAGAACTGCTCGCCGATCCGCGATTTGGTGCTGCGCTGCAGGAATATGCCCGCCTGCTGGGCGCAAGCACTGAGGCACGGCAAAAAAAAGCACAGAACATTGTCAATGTGATCGGCGCGCAGCTTGCCCCGCAGCTCGCCCTTGCACGACTGTGCGCACTAGTCCTGAACAAAAACGGCGAGATCAATGCCACCTTCGCCCCGGGCAAAAACGCGCAGTCGCAAGCATTGTTCACAATACACGTCGAGATCAGCAATGCCTTGCTGGCGGCGCGCGAACAACTGCAGAGTCAGGCCAGCTTCAGCTACAACGAGCGCGGCTTAAGCCTGGGCCTCGCGTTGCTCGAACACTACCAGACCGTCAAACGCGAAGCGCGAGTGCTGGATTTTAGCGACATCGAATGGCAAGTCGCCCGCCTGTTGGCCCACTCCAGTCACGCCGCCTATATCCAGTTCAAGCTCGACGCCCGTTACAGCCACATATTGCTGGACGAATTTCAGGACACCAACCCGGTGCAATGGCGCATCCTGCAAAACTGGTTTGAAGCGGCGCATCAATCGCGCGCCCTGCCCACAATATTTTTGGTCGGCGACCCCAAGCAGTCCATTTATCGTTTCCGCGGGGCGCAGGCCGGGCTGTTCAGCCTCGCACGCGATTACCTGACTCAGCGCGGCGCCGCCTATCTCGCCCAGAACTGCACGCGCCGCAATGCCGCGCCCATCATCGAGGCAATTAATACGAGCTTTGCGCGAACCGAGAACCCGCTGTTCCGCCCGCATCAAGGCTATGACGCCGCGCGCCTCGGCCGGGTGGAAATCCTGCCGCTGACTGAAGCTGCCGAGACGGCGCCGGTCGAGCGCGATCGTTGGCGCAATCCGCTGACCGAGGCGCGAAGCGCCGATAAAGTCAGCGCCGAACGCGAAACAGAAGCAGCACTGCTCGCGCAACGCATCGCAGAAATCGTCGACACCTGGGTGATCGACGACAGCCTGGACGGCCCCCGGCGCGCGCAATACCGCGACATCATGATACTGGTGCGCAGCCGCACGCATCTGGCCAAATACGAAAATGCGCTCAGGCAGGCGCAGATTCCCTATGTCGGCAACCGCCGCGGCGGCCTGCTCGACAGCATGGAAATCGGCGATTTGCTCAGCTTGCTGCAGTTCCTCGCCAGCCCGAACGACGACCTGGCTCTGGCGCGGGCGCTGCGTTCGCCGATATTGTCCTGCACCGATGACGACTTGATCGCGCTACGTACGACGCAAATGCAGACAAGTCCCGAACCGCACTGGTGGCCCACTCTGCTCGCGCTACCGGTGCCGGGGCCGGCCCTGACGCGCGCGATCCGGCTGCTGCAATCGTGGCTGACGCTGGCGGGCCGGATTCCGGTGCACGATCTGCTCGACCGCATCTACTTTGAAGCGAACCTGCTGCCGCGCTACCACGCCAGCGCCCCCGCCGCATTGCAGAACAGCATACGCGCGAACCTCACTGCCTTCATCGAACTGTCGCTGACGCTGGGCGGCGGGCGCTACCCCAGCCTGCCGCGGTTTCTGACCGACATCGCCAGTCTGCGGCGCGACCCGGACGACAATCCCGACGAAGGCCTGCCTCCGGACGCCGGCAACGCTGTCAGCCTGTACACCGTTCATGGCGCCAAGGGCCTGGAAGCCCCCATCGTCTGGCTGCTCGACGCCGGACCGCGCAAACCGCAGAACGAGGCCTATCGCGTGCTGTTCGAGTGGCGCGCCGAGGCGCCGCGACCCACGCATTTTTCCCTGCTCTCGAATCAGGACGCCATCGCCGCCTATCAGCGCGATTATCTCGACCAAGAGGCCGAACACGCGCGGCAGGAAAACCTGAATCTGCTCTACGTCGCCATGACTCGTGCACGCCAAGCCCTGCTGGTTTCCGGGGTAGCGGGCACGGGAAAAAACCAGGACTGGCACCAGACGATATTGAGCGCGCTGGCGCCCGATCAAACCGTTTGCGTGCTCGGCGACGATCTCGCGCAACGAACTGCGCCCGCCCTTCCAGCCATCGCGACAGCATCCTTGCCGTTGACTCTGCCGCCGGGTATCGAACAACCCCGACCCACCGGAATTCGAACTTCCCCGGCCGACAATGCGGCAACCGAATATGGCAACCTGGTGCACAAATTACTGGAAACCATGACGCCACCCGACGCCATCAACGACGAGGCCTGGATACAGACGCAATTCGGCGCGCATCCGCTGCTGCGCTCAGCCTGGGAATCGGCCGCGCGCATCATCGCGCTGGCTCACTTGCGGCGCTTCTTCGACCCGGCGCTGTATCTGCGCGCGCACAACGAACTTAATTATCTGCGCAGCAACGGCGATAGTTACCGAATCGACCGGGTAGTCGAGTACGAGCGCGAGGTTTGGGTGCTTGATTACAAAACCGACCACAGCGCAGACGCCGATCAGCTCATGTCCGCCCATCGCGCGCAGCTACTCGAATACCGCAGCGCGATGGCCTTGTGCTATCCCGGAAAAACGCTGTACTGCGCGCTGATCGACCGCGCCGGCGAACTGATAGTTCTCGACGCGGCGACCGGGCGCGCGGAGCGGCAATAACGGCGTAGCGGCAGCGACCGTTTGCCGGCAAGAATCCGCTCAGCTCGACAGCAGGGAAATGTCCGCCACCTGATTCATCAGTTCGCCCAGAGCATGAAGCAGCGCCAGCCGGTTGCGTCGCACCGCCATATCGTCGGCCATCACCATCACCGTGTCGAAGAACGCATCAACCTCGCCACGCACTCCCGCGAGCGCGCTCAATGCTGCGGCATAATCGCCCGCCTCGGCCAGCGCCATTACGCGCGGCGTGAGTTGGACTATGCGTTCGAACAGCCGATGTTCCGCCTCGGACTCAAACAGCGAGGGATTGACCACGCCCGGCGCTTCGCCGGCTTTCCTGAGGATATTCAGCACGCGCTTGTTGGCAGCCGCGAGGGCGTCCGCTTCGGCCAGTTCGCGGAACTGCCGCACGGCCTGGATACGCACCTGTACCAGATCCATGCGTTCCGGTCGATTCGCCAGCACCGCTTCGATTTCAGCCGATTCGTAGCCTTGCTCTTTCAGATATGAGCGCAATCGCTCGAGCAAAAAGGCGTACACTTCGGGCACCGCGTCGCCCGCGGGCAGCAACTCAGCAAAACTCGCCCTGGCCTCGGCCAGCAAAACCAGCAAGGACAAGGCTAGCGGCGTTTCGATCAGGATCCGTAATACACCGAGCGCGGCGCGGCGCAAGGCGAAGGGGTCCTTATCGCCAGTCGGGATCTGTCCAATGCCGAATATCCCGATCAGCGTGTCGAGCTTGTCGGCAAGCGCCACGCTGACCGCAATCGCGCCCTGCGGAATC
>VFSW01012248.1_pt1 | contig 11993 bp, 10 predicted proteins | sample 5358111 | NCBI WGS metagenome assembly VFSW01 (sample SAMN11554181, study PRJNA540505) | mine drainage metagenome | isolation source: sediment from site ElyBrook_90M | place: USA: Ely Copper Mine, Vershire, VT | collected 2017 | reverse complement strand
GCCCTATCTGCGCGCCGATCCCGCCCCGGTCGTCCCGGGGGGGCCGGGGTTGCCACCGGCGTCGGAGTCTCCTGAGGAGTCGGCGACGGAGTGGGGCTCGGCGTCGCTTCCTGGACGTTCGCCAGCTCGCCGAGGGGCAAGCCAAGACGGGAGTCCAGCTGGGCGTTGGCAAGCAGCCAGGGGCCGGAGAGGAACCCGGCTGGAATGGCCGACACGGTGGGCTCGCCGCCGGCCGCGCCCGTGGCGCTGAGCACGAACGTGGCGCTGGAACCCTGCGGAACGGCGCCGTAGTAGCCGGGCGCGCTGACCGCGACGTCGTGCTGCAGGGCAAGGGCCACGACCCGCTCGCCGCTCGAGTTCGATTCGCGGTCTATGTCGAAGGCGGTCCCCTTCGCCCGCCAGGTCACGTCACCGGTGACGACCCGATACATGCCGCCGTCCGGCAGCTGGACGCGGTGGTAGACGCGACCGGCGAGCTGGGCGATCTGCAGGTTGGACGGGTCCACCGAATCGAGACGGACGTCGGCGCCGCCGTCCAGACGAACGTAGCTCGATCCGAGCGTCAGGTAGGCGCGGCCGCCCGCGGCGACCCGGATCTCGTCGCCCTGGCTCAGCTCCGCCCCGGCGAGCAGCGGAGTGGCGTCCTGGCCGCGGACGAGGGTCGCGGCCACGGCGTCGTCCGTCCGAGCGGGCGGCCGGGTGGGCCACAGGACGCCGCTGCCGGCGAGGAAGGCCGCCAGGGCAAGGCACGCGGCCAGGCCGACGCCGACCCAGCGCGACGGCATCGCCCGGGTGGGAATGCGCCACGTCACCGACGGCCGGAGCCTGGTCGGCTCGCTGCCGGCGTGGCCGCGGTCCTCGAGAAGCTCAAAGGGAGCAGGCGCGACGGCAGGCCCGGGGCCGGGTTCGGCGGACGCGGCCGCGAGTATGCCAGGCTGCTCCGACATCCGGAGTTCAGGCAAGGCCTCGGGCGCCACGAGCTCAGGGGCCACGAGCTCGAGCGCAAGAGGCTCGAGCGCAAGAGGCTCGGGCGCAAGAGGCTCGACCAGGTTCGCCGCTGCCGGCTCGAGTGAGACGGGCGCGATCGAGCCGAAGGAAGCCAGCAGCTCGGCGCGGAGCCGGACGTTGAAGACCGGATCGGGCCGGCCGCGCTGGGCCGTGGCTATCCGGGCAATCCGTCCCGCCTCGCCGAGCTCGGTGGCGAGGACGTCGAGCTGCTCCATCTCGGACGGGCCGTCAGGCAACATCGGCCGACTCCCTCGCCACGGCCACCCGCAACGCCCGCAGGGCGCGGTGCAGGCGGACGGCCAGCGTCTCGCGCGAGCAGCCAAGGACGGCGCACATCTCGGGGCCGTCGAGATCGTCGTAGAAGCGCAGGACGATCACTTCGCGGTGGTTGTCGGGAAGGCTCTTGAGAGCCCGCCGCAGCTGGTCGCGGTCCAGCGCGGCGGCAAGGCCGTCGAGCGCGAGATCTTCCGGCACCTCGTCCTCGAGGTCCGTGATCGGGACGTGCCGCCGGTCGCGGCGGACGTGATCCACCACGGCGTTGGACGCGACTCGATACAGCCAGCCGCCGAAACACTCGTTCCGGAAGTCCGACCGGCGGACGTTCTCGAGCGCTCGCTGGAAGGTCACTGAAGTGAGGTCCTCTGCCGCGCAACGGTCACGGACGCGGCGATAGACGAAGCCGTAGACGCGCGGCATGTAAAAGTCGTAGAGCTCCGCGAAGGCAGCTGCTTCCTCGCGCGCCCGGGCAACGAGCGCTCGCTCGCGCTCGGCCGGCATGCGGGAAGCTCCGTCACGTTCCATCGGCTCGTGAACCGTACGAAGGTCCGAACGGGTGGGCAATCCGCCACCCGTACTGTTCGCGGCCGCCGGTCGCCTGCCACTCCTTCCGGGGGGCACGCGGCGGGAGAGGCGCACCGAGCTGCCAGGCTGTCCGCTGGGACCTCAATCTGGCTCTCCATCGCATTCGCTCGGCATCTCAACGCTGTTCCGTGTCGCTCTCCCGGGTTGAGGAACGGGCGGGCGGAAGAGCTCTGGTTGCCGCCGGCAACTCTTCCGCCCACCTGTCGGGGCTCATCGGGAGCTGGACGAAGCCTCGGGGAAAGGGGCATCGGGATCACCGACGCCCCTCGTGCCCGTTCCTATGCGGCCGGGGTCGGCGTCGGAGTGGCTTCCGGCGTCGGGGTCGGCGTGGGTTCGGGGGTTGCAGCAGCTGGGATCGTCACGGTCAGGACTGGCGAGACCGCGAGGATCGTGGAGACGGTGCAGGCCGGAACGGCAGCGAGGCCGCCGCTCTGGACGCCCGCCAGGGTCTGGTCGCTGTAGGCGTAGACGCGGTACTTGTACGTGTGACCGGGGGAAACGTTCTTGTCCGTGTAGGTGGTCTTGTTCTGATCGGCCGTGTACCAGAAGGTGGGATCCTGTCCGACCTTGAGGACCGGATCGCCGCCATCCTTGGTGCGGGCGATGCCGTAGTAGCTGAAGTACGGACCCGTGTACTTTTCCCAGGTGATCTTCACGCTGCCGTCGGCCTGCAGAACGGCCGTGGCGTTGAGGGTGACGACCGGCGGAGCGGTCGGCACGGACTTGGCGGTCATGACGACCTTGAGCGTGGTGGTCCGGGCCAGAGCCGTGGTCTTGCCGCTCGGGTAGTAGATGGCTTCGACGTTGAAGTTCCAGGTTCCGGCCTTGCCGTCCACCGTGACCGAGGTGTTGCACGGATCGATGACGGCCCAGTAGCCCTTGCCCTCGGCGTAGCCGGGGGTGTCCGGATAGGTCACGCCGGAGAGCTTGTAGTAGTTGAAGTCAGTGGAGCCCTTGTAGCCGCTCCAGCTGAACGTGTAGGTGCCGTTGCCGTTGTCCTTGACGCTGAGCGGGCCGAGGTCGGCGGTGTTGACCGGCGGCTTGGTCGGCGCGGCCGGGACCGTGACGGTCCTGGCATTGGACTCGGCGAGGACCGCGTACGAGGCGTCCGCCGACTTGACGGCGAACACCTTGTAGGTGAAGGTCCCGGCTCCGGGGCAGTCGGTGAAGGACACGGTGGCCTTGTTGTCGATCGCGGCGACGAGCTTGTCACCGCTGCCGAGCGGCCACGAGGCCGTGCTGTCGGTAGAGCGGACCACCTTGTAGTAGGCGAAGTCCTCGCCCGCGTAGGCGGTCCAGGTCAGCTGGGCCTTGCCGGCCGAGGTCGTGACCGTGAGCGTCAGAGGGCCGACGAGGGGCACCGGGGTGGGTGTGACCTGCGGGGCCGGAGTCGGCGTGGCGGCCACCGGCGTGGGCGTCGGGGTTGGTGTGGGCGTCGGGGTTGGTGTGGGCGTGACCTCCGGAACCGGGGTCTCGTCGTCGCCACCGACGACCACCGGAGTGGGCTCGGCGGCATTGATGACGGTTCGCACCACCGTGGCGCCGAAGGCCACGCTGGCCACGACCAGGATGCCCGCCAGGGCCAGCGGCAGGGCCGCCGGCAGCCGGCGGATGGAGTGGCTGCGGATCCGAGTCAACGGTCCTTCGATGTCGTGCTCGACCCTTGCGCCGGGCGCCGACCCGGTCTTTGGGTCTCGGCTGTTGTCCATTGGTTCACTCCCTGCTCGATCTTGAGCCAATGAGTCCGTGCGGAGGTGCAAGTCCGCTCGTCAACATAACGCCGCAGGCGACGCGGGATTACCGCCGGATGGCTCCTTACGGGAAATTGGGCGCCAAAGAGCCCTCGGGTGGGGTGCGGTGCGGTTTGACATCACGGCCGGGCGGGCTCCATGCTCGCCGCGACGCCGGGGCGGTACCGTCCCGCCCAGCCTTTCGCCAGCAGCAGGGCCCAGAATGTTCTTCCGCTCCCGTTCCATGCCAATCGCGATGGCCGGCCTCGCCCTCGCCGCGATCCTCGTGAGCGCGTGCGCCGGTTCGGCGACGCCATCGGGATCGCCCGCGCCGTCATCCCACCCGAGCTCCGGCACCTCGAGCCCCTCGGGATTGCCCTCGACGAGCTCGAAGCCTTCGTCGTCGGGCTCGGCGGCCGCGTCGTCGTCCGCGAGCGCGAGCGGCCTCGCGTCCGCGCCCGCGTCGGGAGCGAGCGGATCGGCCTCCCCACTGGCTTCGCCGGACTGCGTCGCCGCGCTCAACCTGCCCCACGCGGACCCCGCGCTGGAGGCAATCCTGCCCTGCACAATCGGCAACGTGAATCTCGAGAGGTTCAGCCTCAAGCTGTCGGACTACATCGCCTCGTCCAGCGGCGGCGAGCGCGACCTCTACGCACCCTGGCTCGTGCAATTCGGACTGACCCCGAGCGACGTCAACATGGCCGTTGTGGCGGACCTGACGCAGCAGGAGAACCTCGTCATCCACGCCATCGGGGTCCCCGGAGCGGCCGACGACAAGCTCGCGTCGGAGTTCGCGGATCAGGGTCGGAAGGCGGGCTGGTCGGTTACTTCGAGGACCGTGGCGAAGCGGCCGCTGTTCGAGATGGTCGACCCCGCGTCCGGGGCGGCCGGCAACGCCTCGCTCGGCTACGTCTTCGCCAGCAACCACGTCCTCTATGCCGTCATCACCGACGATCCGTCCCTCCTCGTGGAGGCGCTCATCAAGCTGCCATAGGCTCGCCGGCGGGATTCGGGTGTGGCCGAGGTCGCCCCGGTACAATCGCCGCTGAGATGCCGAACCTCGAGCGACCCCTGCGCGAAGCCTGGATCGTGGCCGCGCTACGAACTCCATTCGGAAGGTACGGAGGCGCCCTTGCCGGCGTCCGGCCCGACGACCTCGCCGCGATCGTCATCAGAGCCATCGTGGAGCGCACCGGGATAGATCCGGCCGCGATCGAGGACGTCATCTTCGGATGCGCCAACCAGGCTGGGGAGGACAACCGCAACGTCGCCCGAATGGCTGCTCTGATCGCCGGCTTGCCGGTCGAGATAGGCGGCCTGACGGTCAACCGGCTGTGCGGAAGCGGGCTTCAGGCGGTCAACTCGGCGGCTCACGCCATCGCCGTCGGCGACGGAGACGTGTTCATCGCCGGGGGCGTCGAATCGATGAGCCGGGCGCCGTACGTGATGCTCAAACCGGAGACCGGCTACGAGCGCGGCGCTCGCGAGCTCGTCGACACCACGCTCGGCTGGCGGTTCGTGAACCCGAAGCTCGCCGCGGCTCATCGCCCCTACTCGATGGGCGAGACCGGCGAGAACGTGGCGGAGCGCCTGGGCGTCAGCCGCGAAGATCAGGACGCGTTCGCGCTCGAGAGCCAGCGCAAGGCTGCCGCTGCCGCCGCGGATGGGCGTCTGACGGAGCAGCTCGTGCCGGTCAGCATCCCGCAGCGCAAGGGCGAGCCCATCGCGGTGGATCGCGACGAACACCCCCGACCCGACACGACGATCGAGGCGCTGGCGCGGCTCCGGCCGGCATTCCGAGACGGCGGGACGGTCACCGCCGGCAACTCTTCGGGTATCAACGACGGCGCCGCGGCGGCCCTGGTCGTGGAAGCCGCCCGGGCTCGATCCCTTGGTCTGCGGCCGATGGCTCGTGTCGTGGCCACGGCGGTTGCGGGCGTGGATCCGGCGGTCATGGGCCTCGGCCCGATCCCGGCCACTCGGAAGGCGCTCGCGCGAGCGGGGCTGAGCGTGTCGGACTTGGACGTTGTGGAGCTGAACGAGGCTTTCGCCAGCCAGTCCGTGGCCTGCATCCGCGAGCTCGGCATCGACCCGGCGCGGGTGAACCTCGACGGCGGAGCGATCGCCCTGGGCCACCCTCTGGGCGCGAGCGGCGGGCGGCTGATCGCGAGCCTGGTCCACGGCCTGCGGCGGACCGGCGGGCGGTACGGGCTGGCGACGATGTGCATCGGCGTGGGCCAGGGCATCGCGACCGTCGTGGAGCGGATCGACGATTAGCGGGGCGGCGAGGGTGGCAGCGCAAGCGCCGGCCGCCACCGGCCTGGCGATCGAGACGCACGAGCTGCGCAAGGAATTCGGCCGGATCGTCGCCGTCGATGCCCTGACGATGACCGTTCCTCGCGGCGAGGTCTTCGGCTTCCTCGGCCCCAACGGAGCCGGCAAGACGACCTCCGTGAAGCTGCTGCTGGGCCTGTCCGCGCCGACCTCGGGCAGCGCCTCGGTCCTGGGAGCGCCGCTCGGCGACGTGGCGGCCCGCCGCCGGATCGGCTACCTGCCCGAGCTGTTCCGATACCAGGGTTGGATGACGGCGCGCGAGGTGCTGGGGCTTCACTGCGAGCTGGCGCGGCTGCCGAAGTCCGACTGGGCCCGCGAGATCGACGATGCCCTCGACCTGGTCGGCCTGACGGACCGAGCCGGCGATCGAACCGCCACGTTCTCGAAGGGCATGCAGCAGCGCCTGGGCCTGGGCGTCGCCCTGCTGGGCCGGCCCGAGCTGGTCGTGCTCGACGAGCCCACTTCGGCGCTGGACCCGGTCGGCCGGCAGGACGTCCGGCACATCCTGGCCGCGCTCCGGGACCGCGGAACGGCGGTCTTCCTCAACTCCCACCTGCTCACGGAAGTTGAGCGCGTCTGCGATCGGGTGGCCATAGTGGACCGCGGCCGGGTCGTGGCTCAGCTCACGATGTCGGAGCTGACCAGGGAGCGCGGCGTCAGCGTCCGGGTCACGGGGCTGGCCGACGCGGCCGACGGGATCGATGGGCGGTTCGGCCGCGTCAGCGTCGAGGGGGAGTGGCTTCACGCGGAGGGCATCGCGGAGGCGGCGGTGCCGGGGCTCGTGGCGGCGCTCGTGGCTCTGGGCGGGGAGATACACGCGGTGGTTCCCACGCGCCAGACGCTCGAGCAGCGGTTCATGTCGCTGCTGGGCGTGGCCCAGGACCCCGAGGACGGAGAGGAGCCGCCCGGTTCGCCCGGTTCGGCCGGTTCGCCCGGTTCGGCCGGCGCGGCCGGAGGCGCGCGACCGTGAGCATCTCTTCGATCCTGATCATCGCCCGCCTGACCCTGCGCGAGGCCGTCAGGCGCAAGCTGCTGTGGGCCCTGGTCGGCCTGACGTTTCTCATTTTCGGTTTGACGTGGTGGGGCTTCTCGCGGATCGCCGACGTCTCGCCGGTCAGCGGCCCCGTCGAGATGCTCGCCGTCTCGCAGATCCTCGTGATGCTCGCCTTCATGTTCAGCTTCGTGCTCGCGATGACGGCGGTTTTCGCCGCGTCTCCGGCCATCGGGCCGGAAATCGAGAACGGGCTTCTCCTCGCGATGCTCGCCCGACCGATCCGGCGCAGCGAGGTGCTGCTCGGACGCTGGCTCGGCCTCGGCTCCGTTCTCGTCGTGTACGCACTCGTCGCCGGATACCTGGAGCTTGGCGCCGTGGACCTGGCCACCGGCTACCTGCCGGATCAGCCGATGATGGCGCCGCCCTACCTCGCGGCCGAGTCGCTCGTGCTCCTCACCCTCGCGCTCCTCTTCAGCACGCGGATAACGTCGGTGGCGGGCGGCGCGATGGCCGTGGTGGGCTACGGGCTGGCCTGGATGGCGGGCGTTCTCGAAGGGGTCGGCCAGGCCTTCAACAGCGACGTCCTCCGCATCGCGGGCAACCTGGCCCGCCTGATCCTCCCGAGCGACATCCTGTGGCGGGGCTGCGCCGGCGCCCTCACGCCGAACCGCGAAGTCCTCACGGGCGGCGGGGTCGCCAACGTGGACCTCTACCGCTTCAGCCCGTTCTCCGGCTCCGCACCGAGTCCGGAATGGCTTGCCTGGTGTCTGGTCTGGATCGTCGGGGTGCTGGCCCTGGCCTCATGGCTGCTGCGCCGCCGCGAAATCTAGGTCCCGGTCCCGCGAGGCCCTACTTGAACGCCTCCCAGACGAAACCGTAGCAGACGAAGACGACGCTCAGGGCGATGAGCGCCTTCTCGATCCAGCCGAAGTGGCGCCGGCAGGCAATCGCGACGAGCGCGACCAGGAACGGCATGAAGTCCATCTCGTACCGGAAGCCGTACGTGGAGGCTCCGCCGCCGCCGTAGTAGAGGAAGACCGGTATTGCGGCGAGGACTACCGAGGACCACAGAACGAGGTTGGTCCGATCGCGGAAGCCCGCGTTGAGGGCAATCAGCACGGCGGGCGTGGTCAGGAAGATCGAGTGTCCCTGGTTGCTCGGCACGATCCACGGAAACGAGTCGCGAACGTGGTCGATGCCACCGGTGAGGAAGAGCCGGAGGTTGTCCGGGAGGTGGACGATCGAAAACAGCCCCTGCTGCCGCAGTCGTTCAAGCGGTGGCGTGATCCAGGAGATGTCGTAGCCGGTCTCCAGCGGCGAGCCGAAGCGGACCCAGTCGAACCAGCCGGTGACGGCGACCGAGGCGAGGATGGGGAGTCCGAAGGCGACGATGGGGAGGCCGAGGGCCACCGACCAGGCCGGCCAGGCCCCGCGGCGGTCGCTGCGCTCGGCCATCAGTGCCAGGCCGAACGGGACCGCGACGATCCAGAGCGTCGGCCGGGCGAGCCCCGAGAGACCGATCAGCAGCCCGAGCACGAAGGGTCGCCGGGCGCCCTGCCACTCGATCAGGGCCAGCGAGATCAGCAGCACCGATTCCAGATGCGCGAGGTAGTAGAAGTTGCCCTCGAACGCGAGCGTGAAGAGCAGGGTGCCGAACGCTCCCAGGGCGGCCAGCCAGTAGTCGGCCGAGCCGCCCGGACCGTAGCGGCGGGCCAGGGGCAGAGCCACCCAGCCGGCCAGGATCCCCAGGGTGGCCGATACGATCCATCGAGAAAGCGGCCAGAGAGCCTCGAACGGAACGAGGACGAAATACGGCACGGTCGGCAGCAGGCTCATCGCCTGGTAGTTGCGGCCGCCGATCGTCACGATGTCGTTGATCGTGGTCAGCGTCGTGAGGTCCGAGCGCCCGTGGCTCAGCATGTCGTTGGCCAGGATCATCATGTGGTCCGGGCCGAAACTGCCGATCTGCTGGCTCCGCACGAAAGTCGCCGTGGCATAGATCGTGGCCACGAAGAACATCCAGGCGATCGCGCCGGGGTCTCGGACCAGGATCTCCGTCCGATGGCGAAGCCATTGCGCGGGCGACACGGTGCCTCCCCTGCTCAGCGACTGAGAGCGCCGCCCTCCTCGCCGGCGGGCCGCCGGCTGCCCCGCGGTGGCGACTCGCTGTGGCGACTCGCCGTGGCGGCTCGCCGTGGCGCGGTGGCGGCTCCGGGCGATGCTAGCATCGCCAACCCGCGTCGAGGCGTCGTTACGGTAGGCTATCGCGGTATCAGACAGGAGGCCGAAGCTGCCAGAAGACCCATCCTCCGCGGCGCCGGACGCCCAGGCCGATACGCAGGACCACTCCGCCGCGGTCATCGAGGCGGCCCGATCCGCAGATTCCGACGGTGTGGCGGCGGTAGACCAGAAGCGCGTCGTGATCGTCATGCCCGCATACAACGCGGCCAAGACCCTCGAGCGGACCTACCGCGACATCCCCCACGAGATGATCTCGCGGGTCATCCTCGTCGACGACGTCTCCCGCGACGACACCGTCACGATCGCCCGGCAGCTCGGCCTGGACGTGATCATCCACCGCCAGAACCTCGGCTACGGCGGCAACCAGAAGACCTGCTACGACGCCGCGCTGGAGGCGGGCGCGGACGCCGTCGTGATGCTCCACCCGGACTACCAGTACGACGCCACCCGCATACCCGCGCTGGTTGCGCCGATCCTCGCCGGTGAGAAGGATCTGATGCTGGGCAGCCGCTTCCTGGGCGATCCGCTCGCGGGCGGGATGCCCAGATGGAAGTACGTCAGCAACCGGTTCCTCACCTGGGCGGAGAACGTGGCATTCGGGCTGCACCTGTCCGAGTACCACACCGGTTTCCGGGCCTACAGCCGCACTCTGCTCGAGACGATCCCCTACCGGCTCAACAGCAACGACTTCGTCTTCGACCAGGAGCTCGTGGCTCAGGCGGTTGCCGTGGGCATGCGGGTCGGCGAGATCGCGGTTCCCACCCGCTACTTCGAGGAAGCCAGCTCGGTCAACTTCCGGCGAAGCGTGGTTTACGGGCTCTCAACTCTTCGGGTTGTCCTGCGCTTCCTCCTGCACCGGCTGCGAGTCAGGCGGTCGCGCAAGCTGTCCAGCCGAAAGCCATCGGCTCGGTGAGGCGTTTCTCTTCGGGCCTGCTCCGAAGCGCGATCGGCATCGCGATCTCGGTCGTGTGCGTCTACCTGGCCCTGCGCGGCGTGGACCTCGCTCACACCGCCTCTCTGCTGGCGGCGGCCCGGCTCCAGTGGATTGCCCTGGCCGGGTTCTTCGTGGTCGCCGATCTCTTCTTTCGTGCCCTGCGCTGGCAGCGCCTGATCGCCCCGATCCACCAGGTTCCGCTGCGCCGGCTCGGCGGCTACATGCTCGTCGGCTACCTCGCCAACAACGTCCTGCCGGCCCGCCTCGGCGAGCTCGTCCGCAGCCACTACCTGGGAGACCGCGAGGGCATCAGCCGCAGCGCGACCCTGGGCACCGTGGTGGTCGAGCGTGTCGTGGACACGGTGGTGCTCGTGGCAATCGGCGCGCTCGCGATCCTGGTCCTCAACGTCCGCGGCGTGGTCGTCAGCGCGATCCTCGTCGGCGTGGCTCTCGCGGCGCTGCTCTGCGTCGCTCTGGCGGTGACCCTGGCCGCTCATCGGCTGCCCGGCGCGGATCGCGTCGCCGCATACCTGGGCCGCTGGCCGCGGATGGTCGGCATCGTCTCCCGGTTGCGTGATGGGCTCAGAGTGGCCGCCCTGCCCCGCACGATCGCTCTGGCAGGGGTCCTGAGCGTGGCGGCCTGGGGCTGCACGGTCCTGGCCTTCCTGGCCGTCGGCCAGGCGCTCGGCATCGAGCTGACGGTCGGCGAAGGGGCCCTCCTGGCCGCCGGCACGAACCTGGCGACGGCGGTTCCGTCCGGCCCGGGCTACCTGGGCACGTTCGAATACGCGGGTCAGATGATCGCGGTCGCGTTCGACCTGCCGGCCTCGAGCGGGCTTGCCCTCGCGGTTCTGATGCACGCGCTCACGCTGCTCGTCAGCTCGTTCGCCGGCGCGGTCGCGCTCATACGGCTCGGCTGGCAGGCCAGGGCCGGGACGAAGGCCGCGGCCGGCTTCTCGGACACATCCGAGTCCGCAACTACGCTGCCGGCTACCCGCGCCGCACTCCTGCACGATCGCCATGACGCGATGGCGCCGGAGGGCTATGGTGCTGGTCACAATGACGACTGAGCCTCATGCCTCCGTTCCGGACGAGGGTCGCTGGCTGGATCAGGCCAGCAAGATCCTCGCCAATCTCGGATTCGAGCTGGTCGAACCGAACCGCGCGCGCGGCGACGAGACGACGCATCTGCTGATCGCGCTCCGGGCCCAGCCGACCCTCGCCCATTTCGACCCGGAGAAGATCGACTACTGGGTAACCGAATCGGGCCGGGGGCGGCCTCGACTGCTCGACTGCGAGACCCGTCTCCCGATCGCCTCGGACTACGCCTGGGGACGGATCGTGGCCACGGACAGACTGGGCGTCCGCAACGAGTTCCTGAGCTTCGGCGGCGCTCTCCGCGCCCAGGCGGCGTCGGACGGAACGATCCTGGTCGACTTCGGCTCACGCGCCCCGATCCTGCGCTGGAGCGGCCACAGCCAGACCACCGATCCGCTCTCGAGCGAGGTCGGAGCGTTCTTCGGCAGGATCAAGGTTCCGATCGATTTCGTGCCCGGCGCGGAGGGTCTGATCGCCGGATCGACACCCACCACCCTGTACTGCGCGTTCATCCAGTACGTCCGCGAGCGCCTCGGCCAGGCCAGGACGTTCCGCGATGCCAATCGCTGGCTGACCGACTGGAGCGCCCGTGAAACGCAGCGCGTTCAGGCGGTCTCACCCGAACACTGGAACGCGGCAACAGAGCTACGGAAGCAGCTCTCCGCCATCGAGGCGATCGCGCGCGAGTAGATCGCGGCCGCTCCGACGAACGCAGAGACGGGCCCCGTTAGGGCGCCGGGCCCCAGTGTGGGAGGTGCCCCCCACGCCACGGGCACGCGGCGCGGGGGGGGGG
>VFSW01012247.1_pt1 | contig 11994 bp, 25 predicted proteins | sample 5358111 | NCBI WGS metagenome assembly VFSW01 (sample SAMN11554181, study PRJNA540505) | mine drainage metagenome | isolation source: sediment from site ElyBrook_90M | place: USA: Ely Copper Mine, Vershire, VT | collected 2017 | reverse complement strand
TATATAAGGAACCGCAACGATGCCTACCGCCAATCTTGCCGCGACATTCAATCTCGTTGCCGAGTATATTCCGCTTGATTTTCCCGACATAAATTACCCCGGTTACACGGTGCCAAATCCCCTTGGCGGCGACTTGATAAATCAGGCACCATTTACCGTCAAAGGCGGTCCCCTTATTCAAGCGCAAGGCACCGCACAATATCCGTCCTTTTCTATCGCCGGATACGACAACGTAATGGCGGGGATCGGCAGCTTTGCTAACGGCAGCATTTCGAGCGGCGGCAATACGACAACATATCGCGCCGTATGGCTTTCCACCTACACGATAACCGGCGGTTACAAATCGTTCGATTTTGTATCATCGGGCGGCATTCTATTGAAGCCGATAACGACAAATCCTAGCAGCTTCGTTGCCCCATATGATAGCCAATACATCGACACAATTACCGGGCAATTCACAACGGCACAAGCGGCAAATGGTTCGCTATATGCGGCGGTTAGCACGGGGCCGGTGGAACAGATCGGCGCGCATCCTACGGGACTGGTTCTTCCGTTCAATTTGACGGGATACGATTTGAGCGATGCCGGCGATGATTTCAATATCCAGAATTACACGCAAGGGATCAACCAATCTCCCTTCTACATGACGCGCAACTGGATCGTTGCAAACGTCAATCAGCTTCCGGCATTCATTTTGCAGCTTCTAATGATCCTTCCCGACTGGTCGCAATACGCGCGTCTGAATATCACGGGAGCGACGGGATTAGAGGCGGCAATTCTTGCAAACGCCATCACGGCTCCGACCGCGAATGTATGCGTTCAATACGACCCTGCCAACGGCTATTTTATGTCAACGCAGGATAAGACAACCGGCAAGATTTCCCTGTTCATTCTCTCGCCCTACAATCCGGCAAATCAATCATCGGTTTTGCCGCAACAAGGCGCGACGTATAACCCGGCAACGGATGGGGCATTTCCGGGCTTTAGTTTCAACGCTGCGACCCTGTATGGAAACCGGAGATTTGCCGCGCCAGGGGTTTTCGCTCTAGGCAATAAATCGTTGCTGAAATGTTGCAGCTTGACAGAAGGGGGCAGCGTGGTGCAGTCTCTCTATCCTACGGCGGCGGGCACGCGATAGGGGTCGCGGTCATTTCGTAAAGGCATCGAGTGCATGAGCGGATCGGCACGGTTCAATCGGATCAGCAATCAGTTGATGCCGCAAGGCAACAATGCCTTGATGATGGCCTATACCGCGCAGACCGCCACGGGCGGTCCGGATACGCTGGATTTGACGTTCTCGCAATCGTCAAACAAGATGGATCAAATCCAGGCGGTCTTTATCGACAATTCGTTAGGGACTGAGACATTCGTTATCACGCCGGAATTTGGCACCACGATCAAGTGCCCGGCCGGGTGGCAAGGCTGGTTTCCTATTGCGGCACCGTTTCCCTCGCAGCTTGTCTTTACGGGCGGCGGGGCGTTGGTTCCTCTGGTGTTTACCAATGTTCCGATGCCGGTTGGAGCGTGGCCGGCATTATCTCCCATCGGCTCAAGTCCTTTGATTTGGACCAGTTTTAGCGGTATAACTCCGCCGGTGGCTAATCAGCAATTCCAGCTTTTCCCTGCCGATCCTACACGCAAATTTGTTATGTTCAGATCGCCCGCTAACAACACATGGTTCAACCCTTTGGGTGGTTTAGTTACGGCTGGCGGAGTGGATTGTTTCACTATCAACGGAAATCAAACTTTCATTTCTACCCCGGGAATGCCTGTAGTATCGGCTTGGACTGCGATTATCGGCGTCGCATCTACGGCATATTCCGCCTTGTCTGGTAACTAACAACGGAGCAAACACCATGACTGCTTTCGGCCGCGTTTTCCTCTATACCGACAACCCCGGTCAGGCCGCCGCGCCATCCGCGACGGATGACGTAAATAAGGGCTATGGCGTCGGTTCGCGCTGGTATGATACGCGCTTCAATGTATGGTGGGGTTGCGTCGACAATTCGGCCGGCGCCGCGAAATGGTTTCCCCATGCGGTTGAGACTTGCCTTGCGTCCTTGATCGGCGCGAATATGAATGCGACAACCGACCAGCCTTTCAATCCGCATTTCGACTTGACCCTCGGCAATTTTTCCGTGTCGAAAATCCTGGCAACGAATGCTAGTATTTCGTTGACCACGGCGGCGGGCGGCATCTACACGGCGGCGGCAAAAGGCGGGACGGCAATCGTTGCCGCCGCGCAAGCGTATTCCGGGCTTACCCTCGCAACATCCTTGCTCGGTCTGACCATCGCAACCGCCGGGTCGGGATCGACGTTCAATGTCGTTCCGATCCTGTCCCTTACGACCGCGCAAGGCGCGGCGGCAACGGCCGATCTTTACCTTATCGGGACGATCATCCCGGCCGGGTAATCGGCGCCTTCTAAGCGAGGAAAAATCGACATGGCCCTAGGCGTTGATGCGCTACTCAAATCCTTGCTAAATGCTCTCGGTTTCGACCCTGCCGAGTTTATGCAGGGAATGCAGGGATTTGTTGCGCATGTATATGAACGCCTAGGGGATTTCGACAAGCGCATCGGCGCTATCGAAAATTCGTTGCTTTCCTTGCACGAAAAACTCGACACAATCAACCATGGAAAGGCGACAACGAATGTCCGATTTTTCCCCCTCCCCGACGAATACGCCGGGCACCGTGGCAACGGGATTGACCGCGCCCCCGCCGTCGATGCTTCCCCCGATCCCAGCCCCGATCTTGCCGGCGGGGCCGAATGATCCGCTGAACGATCTTTTGTCAACCTTGACGGAAGATATTTCGCGCGTGGAAGCGCGCGTTGCGGCTTTGGAAGGCGGCGCCAAATATGACGGGCCGAGTATTTCGGCCGATCTTGCGCAGTTGCATGACCGCGTTTCCGCCGTGGAAAAAGCGGTTTCGGGATTTGTCGATAAGACCGCTATCCCCGATGCCGTTGCGGCTTACGATGATCTGAAAGCAAAAATCGCGGCGATTGCCGGTCATCTTGGCTTGATTGTCTAGCAGCGCAACCTAGGCGCCGGGCGATACGTCCGGCCCCGTGTCGGGACGGTTTCCAATGAGTGAAACCTTGCATGAAGCGGCGGCGGATGTTGCGACAACGGAAGCCGCCGCTTCATCGGCCGAATTAGCGGCAGAAGGTGCGGCGGATCAAGCGCAACTTGCAGCGGCGGCGGCAGAGAGTGCTATCGCCGCTGCGCAGACCATGGCAGCGATGACGGCGGCGGAAGCGGCAACGCTGATCGGCGGTTATCAATCCCGCCTTGAAACGCTGGAAAGGATGGCGGCGGAATGGGCGACACAACAAGCGGAATTGACGGCATCGCATCAAGCGATACTCTCGCAACTGGAAGCGACGCGGGCGACGCTGGAAGCCTTGCAGGCTTCCGCGTCATCAATCCAGACGGAACCGGCAGCGGAAGCGACGGCGGGACCGGAAGCGGCGGCGATCCTGATTACCGATCCGGAACAGGCACCGGCCGACCCCGTGGCAGACCCCGTAAGTCTCCTGGTTCGGAAACGCGGGCGGGTGCTGTAAGCCGGCTAAAGATTGCCGGAATTATTGGCAAGGCGCATCTATTACTTGCCAAGGCTTTGCATTGCCCCGAATTGGAATTGGACGATGGGGAAGCGAAGCAATTAGAGGATGCGTGCAAGCTGATTTTCCCGCATACGAATATCCAGCTTTCGCCACGCCAGATTGACTTTCTGATTGCGGGCGAAATTCTGGTAGAGGTTTACGGCACGCGCGCCATTGCCATCGGCTTGCGAATGAAGGCGGAACGGGCGCCAAAGCGGCCGGAAGCCGCGAGCGTATTCTCATTTCCAAATCCGCCCCGTGCTGGATAGTTTCCGACTGCCGAAAGACAGTGAACGGGTGGCGATTTTCGGTCGCACCGGATCGGGAAAAACGCAATTCGGAACGTGGCTTTTGTCGCGGCTTTCATGGAACAAAATTCCCTGGATCGTTTTGGACTTCAAACGGGAGGGGTTGTTTAGTGCAATCCCGGATACGACGCCAATGGATATTGACGCACGCATACCGCGCAAGGCAGGCGTCTATGTATGTTCGCCTATCGTCGCGGATAAAGCAGACGCGGAAAGGCTCAATCAACTGTTCCGGCGGATATGGGAAAAGGAACGGGTCGGCATCTTTGTCGATGAGGGTTATATGGCTACGGGTTTACGCTGGTTTCGCGCGTGCTTGCAACAGGGTAGATCGCGGCGAATACCGATGATTATCCTATCGCAACGGCCGGTCTGGATGGATCGTTTTGTATGGTCCGAGGCGTCGCAATTCATCGCGTTTGATTTGACCCTAGAAGATGATCGGCAGACCGCGAACAAATTGATCCCGGGTTACTCGCGGGTTTCCTTGCCGGATTATCATGCGGTTTGGCATGACGTGTCGAATAAGACAACAGCGGTCTTGACACCGGCCCCCGCGTCTGCCAGCATCATCGCGGGGTTCCGTGAACGCGCTCCGATGCAGCGCAAAACGATATGAAACGGGGACGTAACGACATGAACGAGAACTTGATTACATGGAACGTCCATAACTGGATTACCGTGTTTCTCATGTTCCTCGCGGGATGGGCGATCCTGGCCCTTGGCGTTCGGGGCATCCAGCATTTCCGGTTGCAAAATTCCGGCACGCAACCGGCGCAGCAGCAGGCGGGATAAATGGATCGGTTTATCAATGTCGATCTATTGAGAAACCCGCTCAACTGGTTGATCGTGTTTTTCATGGTTTTCGTGTTTATGGTGCCCCTTGCACTATTGAATGCGAAACTGCATCCCCCAGCGTAAGGAAAGCATCATGTCTGGAACGAATGCTGTTGCCGCCAATACGCCGAACAGCGGCGGCGCCGCCGGAAACCAGCTTTTGCAGCAACGGGACATGGCGCGGAATGCCATCCTTGCCGTTGCGCAAAACATGGTGCAGACCATTCAGAGCGCGACGATTGCCAACCCCGGCAATCAGAACAACAACATCACGGTGAACCTTCGCCCGATTGGCTTGCTGAAACGCCTTTGGGTCGAATGCACCGCGACGGTGCAGAATAACGACGCGACAAACGATATCAGTTTGACGCCATGGGGGCCGGCGCAGCTTATCTCTAATTTCACGTTCAATGATCTGTCAAACAATGTGCGGATCAATGACGCGGGATGGCATTTGCATCAAGTCGCAACCGCCAAGCGTTCGCGCCCCTACGGATCGGCATATCTGACCGACAGCCCCGTTCAATACGGCAACAATAACGCGGTCATTTCGGCGCCAACGACCATCGCCAAGGGCGGCGGAACGGGCACTATCAAGATGCTGTATGAAGTGCCGATCACGTATTCGGATGTTGACTTTCGCGGGGGCATTTGGCTTTCCGTGACGGGCAATACCGCCACGCTCAATATGACGGTAAATCCAAACCCGTCGGCACTCAATTTCGCGCAAGGCGGCGATCCATGGGCTTCCATGTATCAGGGAAGCACAAATGCGGCGATCACGTCGATCACCTATACCGTGGTGCAAAATTACCTTGACCAGTTGCCGCGCGACAATACCGGCAACGTGGTGCTTCCCGTGCTGGATATCTCCACGGTTTACTTGCTCAACCAAGTCGTTCCGCCCCTGGCAATTTCGGCGGGGCAGGATGTGCCGGTTCCGTATTCCAATTTCCGCGATTTCATGTCAACGACCGTCATCTTTGACAACGGCGGGGCGTTGAATACGGGAAGCGACGTGAATTATTGGGCGTTGCAGACCGCGAATTTCGTGGATATGATAAACGTCGATCCGAACATGCTGGCGCTATGGTCGCGCAATATGTTGATGGACGACATGCCGCCCGGGTCCTACTACTTTTCGCACCGTCACCGGCCGATCAATGTGCGCCAGTTTGGCAATCAGTATCTCGTTCTGAATGCCAAGACGGTAAACGCGAACGCGAAGCTGATCGTCGGTTACGAAATGTTCGCGCAAGCGAACCTTGTCGCGCAAGCCGGCGCGCTCACTTTGGGCTGATAACATATCCCCTGGCGGAAGCCCGGGGAATGGAGATTTTCGCCCATGAATAACACTTGTTCAACGTGCAGCTTCCGACAGAAAATCAGCGATTTTCTATGGGCGCCAGTCACGTCGCACGCATCAACCGGGGACTGGTTTTTGTTCCTCGGTTTGGTGCTGATTGTTGCTTATCTCTGGCATCGTGTCGTGAAAGTCATGGAAGGGTCCTACAATGCGGTGGCATGAACCAGTTATCATCATCGTTGCGCTGTTGCTTGGCGCGTATCTCGGAACGAAATTCCCGCAAGCGAACGTGCTGGCGCGGGTCCTGCCGTAGCGTTCCCCGGGGAAGCATAAGCAGGGAGGCGGTTTCATGTCGCAGCAAAGCGTAATTTTTGCCGCGTTGTTCATCGGGTTTGTGGTGTATATCACGGCCCGGGGTCGCCTCCCCGCGTATGTCGCGCTATTCTGGACAAAAGGGGCACCGGCATCGGCGCCGGCATCCCAGACCGTTACGCTCGGAACGGCGGCAAACCCCAGCACTTACGGACCCATGGGAACGCCATCGGGTCCGGTATCGCAAAGCGGCTTTCAAAACGTGCCGATCCCGGGGCTTTGATACCATGCCGTTTGTCCTGATTATCGCGGGTCTGGTCATGCTGCTAACCGCCGTAAACGGAACGGTCGGGCAGCTCGGAACGCTATTGAAACAGGACATATTCGGAACGCATGGTTTTATGTTCTGGATTGTAGCGATAATCATCATCGGCGCGCTCGGATACATCAAGGCAATCAAGCCGCTATCCGACGGGTTTCTGGTGCTGATTTTGCTGGTTTTGTTCCTGAATAATCGGGGAGTGTTTCAGCAATTCGTGGCGGCAACAAACACGATCAGTCAAGGCGCTTCCGGCATCGCGCAATCTCTGCCGCCATTGCCGCCTGTTCCGACGCTTTCGCAATCCCTCGCCGCAAATGCACCATAGGGGCAAACCATGAATGAAGCCGTCCATTCCCTTGTTGCGATTGCGCTCGCGATTGTTGGCGTTGCAATCGTCGCGGTGCTGGTAAGCAAGAATACGCAAACCAGCAACGTAATCCAGTCGGCCGGATCGGCGTTTGGTAATACGCTTGCCGTCGCCATTTCGCCCGCGACAAGCGGCGGATCGGTATCGCCGAACCTAGCCTATCCGGGGTAAATCTTATGTCGATTTTCGGCAACCGTCAATGGTGGAAATTGCCGTTTCGGAACGGACCATATACTTACGTCCGTTCCCCGCTCCCTTCGCCCGGCGCGGAAAACGACACGTTTCTATCGCTCGGTTTGCCGGAGATTTCCCCCATCGCAGGAGCGATGCCGAACCATCGCAGCTTTGCCGTTGCGCAACCCGCCGGCATCGCCGGGCAATTCATCGGCTTGCAGGGTTACGGCGGCATTCCGAACGCACAACAATGGGCGGCGTATCAACTGGTAAATACGACGCCAGAATTGCCGTTGCAAGCGTTGCAATTTCCGGGGTAATTTGCCATGGAAACAGGACCCCTGGAATACGTCAAAACGCATCCGAAAACTACGGCAGGGATTGCCGTTGTCGCGGTGCTTGCGCTGTATATGGTTATGCGTGGGGGAAGCACGGCAACCCCGCAAACAGGATCGTCGTTGCTTGCGACGGAAACGGCACTCGCGCAGCAACAAGCGCAAATGCAGTCGCAGACCGATCAACTCAATGCGCAGCTTGCCGGGCAGCAAGCGCAGATCGGCGGTCAAATCGCGCTCGCAAATATCCAGGCGAACGCGCAGAATTACAACGCCGGTCTTTCGTATCAACTCGGCGTCGATAATATCTCAGGACAAGTGACACAAGCGCAGCTTACGTCGCAAGTCCAATCGCAGGGAATTGCTGCCAATCAGCAAGTTGCGGATCAGCAGATTGCGGCAAATGTGCAGTTGCAGAATATCATACAGTCTGCCGCCGTCGATCAGACACAAATTGCCGCGCAAACTCAAACGAATATCGCGGCCTATAATGCGCAGACGCAACAGCTTATCAGCAACAACCAAGCGGCGGTTGCCACCACGCAATCTAACAACATGGCATCGACTGCATCGGGGGCGCAATCTTCCAGCATCGCAACGGCGGGGATCGGCGCGGCGGCAAGTCTGGCGCTGGCTTTCCTTTGATCGGCGCGGCAATCTACGCGGCAACAGGCGGTTTCAAGATGACGGATGGACAGAAACAATGGCTTGAAATTGCCGGGGTAGTTATCGGCGCGGTTGCGCTGATTTATGAACTCGTGCATACGACCCCGACCCCGGCAAATTCCGTTGGCGCAACCATGCCGATCCTGCTAGGGTCGGGCGGCGGCGGGGGAGTGGGGCTGAATGCCGCCGCTCCCGTATCAACCGGAACATCCGATCCGACCGCCAATCTTCCGCCTGCAATCCAGTATAATCTTCCGCCTTCAACGGTGGGGAATACCGCGCCGGCAATCGTCAATGCAACCGCCAATCCGAACGGATCAGGATGTTGCGGCCAGACCGGCTCCCCGCAATGGATATCGGCGCCACAATCCTTGCCGGTTCCGGTCGGGGTTACTCCGTCAACGAAACAAGTTGCAAGTGCCTATACGGATGGCAATGTTGCGCTATCAAATGCCAACATTGCCGGCGCCGCGCAAGCGCAACAGGCGGCGGCATCAATCGCGCGGATCGGCTTTGTTTCCTCGCAGTTGCAGAATGCGAGCGAAGCGATCAATCAGGCCGCGTTGAATACGAATAGATGGGCGACACAAAACGCCTTCACGTTCTAGGGGTTTGTCATGTCGCCAGGGGCACAATGGGCGATTGCGGGCGGGGTGTTTCTGGCCGGTGCGGCCGGGGCATACTACCTTTATCAGAATGCACAAGTGAAGGCGCAGACCGCCGCCGGCATCGCCAATCAAAACAACGCGCTTGCGCAGCAGTATCAGTATGCGGCTTTGCAGCAGTTGCAACAGCCTTACCAAAGCCAAGCGGCGAACAATATCGCGCTCCCGCCGGCATCTTCCGCCGGCACCGTCGGCAACGCCAACGCAACCCCGGGATGATGCGCAATCGTGTCATATTCCCCCTATCAAAACACCGCGATAACAGACGCCAACGCATACGGTGTGCCGTCGCAACTTTATTCGGATATCATACAGCAGGAAAGCGGGTATAATCCTAACGCATACAATCTGGTATCCGGCGCGACGGGGATCGCGCAAATTCTCCCCAGCACGGCGGCAAATCCGGGTTATGGATTGGCGCCGGTTGATCCGAATAATCCAAACGCTTCGCTATCGTTCGGCGCGCAGTATCTAGCCGCTCTGTTCGCCAAGCTAGGGTCATGGACCGGCGCGGTGCAAGCCTATAGCGGATCAGGGACCGGAACGCCCTATCCAGGGAATGCCGCAATCGCCAGTGATCTTGCGGCGGCAGACGCGGGGAACGTAACAACCCTTCCGACAACAACCGTTACGGCAGCAAAAGCCCAAGGCGCCGGTTGTTCCTCACTGTTTTTTACCCCGCTTGCTTGCGCGCAATTCGCGCTAGAGGAAATGGCTTTCATCCTGCTAGGTATCGTTGCTATCGGGGTGGGGTTGTGGATGTTGGCAGATAGCAACGGAAAAGTGACAGCTTTCGTATCAAAAGCAGCGGCAGGATAACATGACCCCTACGCAACAGCTTGCCCTTGTTGGCGATGAAGGAAAGCGGCTCAAACCATATACCGACAGCCGCGGGTTTCTTTCCATCGGGATCGGCCGCAATCTAACCGCCGACGGCATCCGCGATGATGAATGCTCCCTCATGTTTCGCAATGATGTTACCGCTGCATCGCACGATGCTTTGACCCTGTTTGCTAAGATTGAATACATCCCCGATCCCGTGCGCGCTGGCGTGATAGAACAACTCGTTTTCAATATGGGGCTTTCCAAAGTCCTAGGCTTTGTCAATATGCTCGCAGCATTGAAGGCAAAAAACTACGACGAAGCTGCCGATCAACTGCTAAATTCGCGCTGGGCGAATGAGGTTCAACCGGAACGATCGCAACGACTGGCGGAACAGTTACGAATGGGGAGGGAGTAACCATGCTTCGCCTTGTGCCCCATGGGGAAACAACCATCACGGTTAGCGTCGAAAGCCTGTATGGTCTGGCGCGATCCGTGATGCTTGCCTCCCTCTTGCTTTACGCGCTGTATCAGGCTTATACACTCGGCCGGATCAGCGCAAAACTCGATGCCGAAAACGATGCTACCTTTATCCGGTAATAACATCGTAACGATCTTCGCCGGCATCATCGGCGGCGGTATCGTCAATACCGCCGTTCTCGGATGGCTTGCAATGTCGATGTTGCGGATCACGTCGCGTATTGACAAGCTAGAGGTTCACGTCCTCTATATCCGCGAGTTTCTTGATCCGCAAACGCCTAATCCGCCCTATCGTTTACCACCGTTCAAAAACATCGGAAGGACGCGCTAATGTCTGGAACAAACCCGAACGCGCCACGCTTCGCGGCAAGCAACATTGCCGACAGCAGCGGAAGCAGTATGGCCGGGCTGGCACTCATTGCCAATTCGGTCGGGAATGCCGTCGCGGCAAATGGGCTTCCGACAACGACCCCACAATGGATCGCGTTCGGCACCCAGCTACTCGCCGGCATTCTCGCGCTGTTCGGCCGGTAGGGGCTTCCTCCCCCTCTACCGGCCGGCAGACGCCCCCGCGTTCTGGTCCTTGACGCGGGGGCGTTTTTGTGCCTAGATGGCGTGCGGTCAATTCGACCGCTACCGGCAATAAGGATCCTATACCATGGCACGAAACCCATCCCCCGCCCCAGAGCGGGAGGAACGCGAGCTTACGCGCGGACGCGAGATTGTAACGAACGTCGGCCCGGGAACGCTTCGCCCCGGGGTCGGCAAGCTGGTGCAGCGTTCCGGCAAGCGCCTCTATTGCGGCGCTATGACCGGGCTTGCGTTCGGATACACCGCGCATCCGAACGCGAAAGACCCCAAGAAAACAAGCATCCGATTTGCCGGGCAATTCCTTGCCATTACGGCAGATCAGAAGGTGCTACGGTGCAATGAATTGTATGTGCCGTCTGCCATTGAACGGACCATCAAATCGGCTCTGGATATCCAGGAAGGAACATCCCTGAAATCGCCGGTTCGGTTCGGCGTGGAAATCTGGTGCGAACCGGATCAGGAAGGGGGACGGGAAACGTCCCTCGGATATCATTATGGATGCTATGACGTGACCCCGGAAGGCGGCGACGATCCGTTGCTTTCCCTCGCGTTCGATACCGGGTTGATCGAACGGCCCGCCCCGGCCCTTGCGGCGCCGGGTCATGCCGCCCCGCACAGCGACCAGGGGGACGGCAAAATTGATCCGGAAACGGGGGAGGTTTTAGCGTAGTTTTCGCTTGACGTCGGCGGGGATATTGTGAGAGGGTATCCCCGTCTATCCTTCAACCCCTGCAAACGGAGTGCTTGACTATGGATAACCAGCAACTGTCGGCCGATACCCTCGCGCCACTCGATGACGTGCCCGCGACCCTCTTGACGCGGATCACGATCAAAATTCTCGGCACGCCAAAGGACGTAAAAAACAAGGATAAGGATGGCAAGTTTGTCCATCCGGAATTGCACACTCTCGGCGCGGTGTGGGGCGTGGCGGAAAAGAGCAAGGCCGCGATGACGCCAAACGGCGATGAATTTCATGTGCTGTATGGTGAATTTCACGCCATCGACAGCGAGGGGTTTCGCTTCACGTCGCCCAAGCTAACCCTGCCCGGGCACCTTGCGCGAGATATCATGCCGCTTCTGACCGATGACGCGGGCGAAAAATACAAGGTGGAGTTTGCCTATGAATTGGCTTCCATCCGGGCGAAAACGGGCGGCGGATGGACATGGGCGATCCGCGATCTGGCCCCCTGCCAGCG
>VFSW01012246.1_pt1 | contig 11994 bp, 25 predicted proteins | sample 5358111 | NCBI WGS metagenome assembly VFSW01 (sample SAMN11554181, study PRJNA540505) | mine drainage metagenome | isolation source: sediment from site ElyBrook_90M | place: USA: Ely Copper Mine, Vershire, VT | collected 2017 | reverse complement strand
CCCTCCCCCCCCCGCCCCCGCCCCCCCCGGGGGGAGGGTGGGTGGAACCCGGGGCCCGCTTGGGGCAGGAGGCGTCGAAGGAGGGGGGAGGTGAGGGTCGATGAAAGGGGCAGATTGGTCAGCAAAGTCAGCCCCGTTGCGAGAGACGTGCTTTCTCTCTCGAGTGAGGGCAGGGAGACTTCCCCGCCGCCCTCCACACCTCCACACCAGGCGGTACAATGGCGGTACAGCAGCACAACACCTTCGTGGAAAACAACTCTGTGGTGAAAAAGCAACGGGTTGTGCTGTGGCTTCGAGTATGAAAAATCTATGGTCCTGAGCCTCACGCCTGGCCCAATCATTGAGTTTATAGTGGTGGCATGGGGATGCGCTGGACCTCAGCCATGTACGTCGGGCAAGGGCATCGAGTCGTCTGTGCTGCAAGGGATCGCTCAGGCTAACAGGCTGCCTCCGCCGAGGCCGGCCGCCATATTCCGTTCGTTGCTGCGAACTTGGCTGCTCTTGGCATTCGTTTGGAGCATGAAACATTACACTCAAAAAAAAAATCAAACTCCCTGAATCAAATCAAATTCATCGGCTGCTGCACAAGTTGTTGGTTCGACTTTGCCACATGCCGTGTTGGCATGCGGCCGTGTTGGCTGCACGACGACATGCATGGAGCAGATGCTATAATTTGCGTTTCCTTCGACGTCGTTCGAGTGGATTGGATTCAGCTGATGTGCTGCCTGAGACTGCGGTTCCTTCGCTGGAGGATGAGGCTGCAACACCGTCCTCGCCCGCACCACCGCTGCTGCCGTCTACGGAAGATCCAGCGCTCGTGCAAGGAGAGTTGCTGATGCCGCTGGACGCAAACGACGCCGGCATCTGCGAGCCCATCATCATCGGGCTGAACGTTGGGCCGCAGCGCTGCGGAGCCGCCGCGATCCCGGCTAACCGCATCATCGCGGGCACGGTCGCAGCCCTGCTCAGGCTGCCGGAAACGCCTGCGTGATCAGCGATGGGCGATCAAAGGTGCGCCAGGCAATCGAACAGGCCGCAGACGCACCGGCTCCGCATCGCAGCGCTGAAGCAGCCGCGGATCGGACGGAAGGGGATTGCAGGAAGGACGTGAAGGAGCGCGACATCTACGCAGATGCAGAAAAATCACGATCAGAGTTTTGCGTGGTTGTACTTCACGAGCTCAAAATCACCCATGTTGGACATCAACTTGTTCAGGACAGGTGCGGGGGTGCCCATCAGAGTTGGGGGAGACAGTAACCACGCATGCATGACGCAGACAAGGGCGGAGACCCCGAAGCCATCAGGACCTCGCAGCAAAGGCGGTTTGAGGACGTTGGACTGGTGGATAGAGTGATCGCTGACGATTCGAGGTGGAGGCAGCGTGAGTGGAGTTCAGGCCTGACCCGACCCGCCCCCGACCCCCCGGCTTTCGTGGAAACGCAGTCAAACACGAAGAGGAGCAAATGAGCAAGGAGCTCAACACCATAAACAAACGCATAGCGGCTCTGAAAAAGGTGAGGAACATGGTTTTGCTTGGCGCTGCTCACACGGCCGATTGAACGCAGCAAGGCGGCTCTTCTGACGGCATCGAGTCCGAGGTGCAGCTGCTGTCCTCCAGCTCCAAGTCACTCAGGGCCGAGATGCAGGCTGTGAGGGCACTCGAGGAGCAGGCGATGGCCAGCCGGGACGCCTCGCTGCTCCAGATCGGCAACCTCGTGCACGACGATGTTCCAATCGGAAAAGATGAGGTATCCATCGCCGTCCGGATCTTGGGGTATTTTGGCCTCATCAACCCTGATCACTCCACCTGATCACAGTGGGGCTGGGTATGGGCACGCGGCCTCCGTTGTGGTGATGTCCCCCGATGCGCTTCCCCCTGTTCAGACCAACAACCGGGTCCTGAAAGAGGTCGGAGGCAGGCCCGCGTCCGAGCCATGGATGATCGGTCATCCGGATCTGGTCCAAGCACTGGGAATCGCCAACCTCGATGCGGGCCAGGCCGTGGCGGGGGCTAGGGGCTACTACCTGCTTGGAACGGGCGTCTTGCTCAACCAAGTGGGTTCGGGACCTGAACTAGCTAAGGGGAGCCTGCTCTTTCATCATGTTGCTCTCCTTTTTCTGCTTACTGTGCTCCTCGTCCGCCCTGTGAAAGGCGCTTATCCACTACTCACTCCAGTTCCTGTTGGCTCGAGGCTTCGAGCCGGTCCAGACGCCGTATTTCATGACACGTGAGGTCATGTCAGAGTGCTCGCAGCTGGAACAATTTGATGATGAACTGTACAGGTGGGGATCATGATGCCTTGGTGATATTGAAAGACCGCATTAGGAGACTGTTCGACTGTTTTCGTCTTGTGTGATGCATGCTGCATCTCAACCGTGACAGGGTTTTGGAGGGAGATTGTGCCTCGAGTGCTGCGCCCAGCAGCAGCGACAAGTACCTGATCGCGACGAGCGAGCAGCCGCTGTGCGCAATGCACCGCCACGGCTGGTTTGAGGCCGCCGAGTTGCCGCTGAGATACGCTGGCCTCTCCACTTGCTTCAGGAGGGAGGCGGGGAAGCACGGCAAGGACACCCTCGGGATATTCAGGTGTGAAGGGGTGGCTGCTCTCGAGGTGAATCACAACCTCTCGGGTCATCTCATCTTAAATCCCATTCTGATATCTCTGCTTTTTGTGACTGCCCCTAACCTGCGCGAAGAGTGCATCAGTTTGAAAAGGTTGAGCAATTCTGCATCGCTCCTCCTGGCGAAGCTTCGTGGCGGATGATGGACGAGATGATTGGCCATGCAGGCGATTTCTACTCCTCTCTTGGCATTCCTTTCAGGTAAATCAAGAGCTTAGAAGACAATCTCTACACCGAATTCGAGTTCTGATGATTCAACTTCGCCGCTCCTGCTACGATTATTACAGGGTGGTGTCGCTGGTGTCGGGAGCCCTCAACAAGGCTGCTTCAATGAAATACGACTTGGAAGGATGGTTCCCGGTCAGCCAGGCATACCGGGAGCTGGTCTCGTGCAGCAACTGCACCGATTACCAGGCTCGTCGCCTTGACATAAGAATGCGCCTGCCCCAAACTCGGGCCGGAGGGAGCCGTTCGGGAGCTGGACGAGAGGGAGAGGCGGGCAGCGTGGGTCCGTCATCCCCTGCCAGTGCACACGTCCATCTGCTCAACTCAACCCTCACGGCCACCCAGCGCACGCTGTGTTGCATTCTAGAGAACCATCAGACCAAGGAAGGGTTCAACGTTCCTGAACCACTCAGGCCGTTGATAGGGAAGGATTTCATCCCTTTCAGCACATCGGCAGGAGCCGCCGCACGGGTGCTTCATCGCCTCAAGAGATGACGGTTTGATCCAGAGTCAACTTGAATGCTTTCCTCCATGAATTCACAAGTTTATATCAACCCTTCATTTATCTAATCTATGTATATAGGAACTATAGAGGAATAGGGCTAGTTTGGCTTCTTTGTCCCTGATCTTATGAGCGTCGACGTCGGGATTGTTGAGCTGAATCCTCTTTCCGCAGTTAGGAATTGACTGGCCGCCGTTCTCTGCGACGACGGAAACAAGCATGTGAACATCAGCGTGATGAAAAGGGGCACACAAAAAATCTGAGCTCACATTGAGTTTCGTGCTCTTGGTCCTGATGCTAGAAATAAGAGCCGCTGCTTCCCTCTCCATCTGCTTGAGGTTCTCAGTCTGCTGCCCCAACTCCTTGACGAGGTGGTCCCGGAGCGCTGTCTTGTGCTTGATCGATTCGGTCAGCCGATCCTGTTCAGTGAAGCAGATGTGAGAGAAAGCCCCGTTGCTCCATGCACGCCAGAGGCCAGCTCCATGCGACGCGACTCACCAAGTGCGGCTTCACATGCGACTTGATCATGCTCTCTATCTTTTCGATCTCCAGGGTGTCCGCTGCGATTTGGTCAGCCTTGGCCTTCTTTTGTGTCACCATGCCCTCCATCTGCTTGTCAAGCTGACCGATGAGGCGCTTTATAAAGTTCGGGTCGCCCTTCATGAGCTGCTTGATCTTGTCCTGGGAGAGCGCCTTGACGTCGATTTCATCGCCCTGCTGCTGCTGCTGTTCGACGACCATGTTTTTGCCGCTTGTGAGAGACCGCTTAGAACCAGAGGAAATCGGACTGCAGGAGGTTCGAGGAGGAAGAGGTTTTGTTCAGCAAACACGTGTGGAGTCGTGATGAATTCTTCATGGAAATGGAGGGGCAGGCCATGTCGTATATACCCGTCCTAGATGATGAAATCAGTCTCACGGCATGGATCCAGCGGGGAAGCAGCAGCTCACCACATTGACACCTTCTCGGTGGCGGCCACGCTACCCCAGCTTTCTCGTTTCAGGCGACGCTTCGGTCTCATGCAACGACGTGGCGGTCCTCGGAGCTGCGGCCGCAGCTGCAAAGGGGTTCACAAGGTTCAGGGCGTGTGAGCCGTACACGATGACCAACTGCGCCCAGTTCATACCCAGTCGCCTTGCTCCGATCTGCGGCTTCATCAGACAGGTTCTTCATCGCACATGCCCTGCCCTCTTCACCACCTTCGACAAGCGCTATCCCTACCTCGTTCAGGCCTTTGTCCAATCCCCGCCATCGGCAACGTTGAACCTGATTTCCAGCCAGGGCGATTGGGGACGCCTGCTCACGCTCGACGAGGGCAAGAACGATGCAGCCAGCGCTTACCACATACGGTGGCCTGAGTGCAAGGTGTTGACCGGCATTCCTCTCCGCGACATCGGCGCCTGCTTTGGATCCTGGAAGGCGAGGAAGATTCTTGCTTTCGAGGACCTGTGTGTCGTCAGGCCCGACCCCTCTGGCCTGAACGGGAGGCTGTTCATGGCACGCTCAAGCAAACCAGTCGGCGCTCTCCTCTGGTCAAGGCAGCTCAAGGTGCGATACTTCTGAATAACAGCCTTTCTCTCATCATCTCTTCGCATTGCAGGAAATCCTGACGCCGCTGTGCGAATGGCTCGCACAGTTTCTCGTTGCACCGGCGCTGCAGTTGGCCAGCTTGAGCGATGCCGCCCTTCGCTTGATTCCTGGGATTGTGAAACCCTCAGAGCACTCTTTTGAAGGCTCGACGCCCTTTGATGCTGCGGTGGTTCAGATTGAGTGGATCTCACGAGGGGCCGTGATGCCTCTCAAATATGAGACCTTTGGACGCTTAGTCGTGCAGGTTTGTGGCAACGAGGATCACTGATCTTGCTCTTCCCCATCATGAGCGACCTTGCCACCTCACTCAGATGGAGGGCGAGCGGCATGTACTGCTTGTGCCGCCTGATTATCACTGCGGGCTCGCCCCTTTCCCTTGCGCACATCCATACGACGCCTATTCCGCTCCGGGCATTGCCGTCACAGCTTGCTCTGACGCGGACGAGGCTCTCGCCAAACACGTCTTGGGCCTCTGGCCTGGATTTGAAAAGGTTTGTGATTCTAAAAAGCTTTTTCATAGGAGAGTACCTACCCATGATCCCCGATGTCACAGGTCAGAGGACGTTCTTGCCTTTTGAAGCCGGGATGCGTGCTGTACGTCCCTCCCTTCTGGTCTGTGCACACTGAGACTCTGCAGACGGCGGGCCGGCAGTCAGATTCCTGCATGGCCCTGATCGTTCAGATGCTGCAGACGCCAGGCAGGCAGGAAATACAGGCGCCCTCTGACGCAGCCTTGGTCATGCAGGCATCAAGATCCATCGAGATCCGGGTCGGCTTCGAATTGGGAGACCATCGCGTCCGGGACTTTTTGATGCTCCTTTCAGATCTCCTAGACAATTCAAAAGCAGATCTGGCCGGCATCACCGAGAGCTCGGCAGACGACGGAACGGGCCAGAACGATGCTGCCCCTTCCTCTCCCTTGCCTAGCCACTGGCTCCCTCAACTTCTCAACCACTTGCGCGAGGACGGGTCCACAATCGAGTCAAACGGCCACGCTGCCAGCCTTGAGGATGGAGCGGATGATGTGTATTCACCGCCTTGGAGTGTCAAGAGTGTTCGCTTGGCTCTGATGGCGCAAGCCGTGACGGACTGCTGCCGGATCTCGTGCTGCCTTTCGGCTTGCGACAGCAGGACTGTTGCCACGATGCTGAGGTCCTTCTGCGACGGAAGGCTGTTGCCGACACAATGGCTGGACCAAGTGAGCGTGTGTGACTCTCTTTTTGAAGGCATCTAACCGATCTCTGTTTCTCTCAGCATGGCGCAAGGCATTCCGGTGTCTTTGCGCACCAGCGGCTCACGCACCGCTTTGATGCCCCAGCGCTCACGTGCTCTGAGGCTATGTTCCCAGAGCTGTTCAGGGCTACTGTGCAGGTGAGAAGCGGCAGTGAGGAATGCTTTCTGTGCTGTCCTTTTTTCCGCAATCATGACCATTGTCGTTCTGCACAGGCCAAGGAGAGAGAGGCTGCAGAGAAAGCCAGGCAGGCTCTCAAGTTGAGAGCCCTGGTCGACAGAGGGAGCACCAATTTGGCGATTGGTTGGGGTGACCTTGACAACTGTTGACTATCTCTACTCTATCACTTGACATTCTAAATGAGTTCTATCCTATGCGCCTAATGGCCGGCTTCACGGACTGTTAAAATCTGAATTACTACACTACACTACACCAAAAAAACTAGCAAAAATCAGACGGAAAAATGACCCTCGTTGAGAGAGACCACTCTCCTTTGTCTCAACAAGGGAGCAGCCCGAGACAGTCTGAAACTACGGCGTTGACCATGTCCGATACCCCTGACCGTCGTGTCTTCACCGTGCGACGGACAGAGGCAGTTTGAACCGGCTGAGCGGAAAAGAAAAGGGAGAATTTTGTCTCGTGATGAAAAGCACTGTACATTCGGCAAACTCACCGCCAAATCTGTTAAAAATTCCTGCGGCAGCGGAAACGCAGAGCCGCTTCCTGGCCCGGGCGGCTGTTCTGTCATGTCGCACATCAAGTGCGGGCTTGCGGCCATTCCATTCTCGCCGCAATGCTTTTTCAGTGATGGCATCGTTGACGAGCCTGCCCCAGGAGGCGACTGCTGCTGCATGGCAGTCAAGTGCGAAAGCTGCTCCGCCACCACGTCAATGTCCGATAGGCTCTTCCTCTTTCTGCCGTGTGTGCCCATGTATCCGCCCGCCCTGCCAGACGGCTCGCAATCCATAACACAGCTTTGCACCCTGCATGTCCAACAGGCAGATTCTTAAAAGGCACGTGACGTTTATGACAATCTTTTGGACGATGTCCATTGCTACTACAGTTGGAACGAGTGCAATCTTGCGCTCTCACCTCGAAGACGGCATCCGCTCCGCGGCCACCGACGTCCTCAAGTGTTCTACAAAGTCGTCCAACAACAGCGCCCAGGCTCCGGACGGGTCAAAGTTGCTAAGATCTTCGTGCACTGTGCGGCTAAAGTCAAGGATCTGCCACCACTGATCCTCGCTGATAACTCTCAGACTCTGAAGAGATTTAATGAAGTCGCACCACCGGTGAAGCAAACGAAATCTACCCGAGAGGAGCAGCTGCCATGCGGCCAGTGCCGTCTCAACCTGATGAAGGCCCGGGATTCCGTATAAAAAGTCCATGCAGTGACGGTCACGACGAATAAGACATCGCATGCGAACAAACAATGGTCTTACATTGACATGTTTTTTCCGCGGCTCCTTGAGCAAACTGAACATGAAGCGGTAGAACCGGAAGAACTTGTCGGGGGCCATCGTCTGACGAAGTTGATCGTCAGTTATGCAGGCACATGTATTCGGAACAGAGATAACTCACCTCCCATGCTATGTGAGACCGCAGCAGAATCAAGGCTTGAACAGAAGCCTGCCTGCGCAGACGAGTTGGTGGCGAGGCATGCGCGACGCCATGCATACTGAGTGTCTCTCACCCGAACAGCCCATTTGAGTGCCATTCCTCCTCCAGCTTGGACAGAGCACCTCTCGCCACCGATGCGTTGCCGTTGGATGCGTTCACGGCGTCTGTGAGATCGACATGACGCATGTCATAAGACGACAGGGGCAGTGCCTCGAACGGGACACACACCGTTATAGGCAACGAAGGAGACTGATATATAATTGAAGAGGGCCTGAGCCCGGCTCGTGCTAGCATCCATCATGCAGTCTACTAGGGCGGCGACATGGGGGCGTAATTTGGGCAATTCTGGACTACGGCAGAGTTCTCTCATCAGACCTCGCCTTCGAAAAACATATACTTGCTTGCATTTCGCCAGCTCGCGCATGACGACGCCGCCCAAGGTACTACTCCCAGCATGCCCTCTTATTACATGCCGCGGCCTCATGCGACATACGATTCAGGAGCAACAGCACGACGTGCTTGTTCGTTACCTGTCCGACTCCCTGCGCCTGGTTGAGGGCGCGATGAAAAAGAGCGCAGCGAGCGAGGCTCAACTCGTCTCACAGCGCGCCTCAATCGTGAGCTCTGCTAGCCTCTCGTATTCTCGTGAGAGAATCCACAAGTCCTTCTGCCATTCATGCAGAAGCCACAAACGGTCGGCAAAGAGCAGCCCACCGCCACGTTCGTTCCTGTTGTCCCAAGGTGTGCCATGCGGGGGGATACAAAGATGCCGCATGTGTCACATATGCATTGCATAGCAAAAAGTCAAATCCCTCAATGCTCCTATAGGCGACCCATGTCCGACATCGTGGCGAGGAATGCACCCACAGCACGGCAGGCAGAAGAGAGGCTGAGGCAATCCATGCAAGCAGGAGCTAGCGGCAGGCATAACACGGCAAAGGAACAGAGGGGACAAACGAGTCAAGGCCCCCGAGCAGCGGCAGCAGCACCAAGGCCCGGGTCCTCATCCCTTGACAGGGATCGAATGCAGAGGATGACGAGCTTGCCATCGACGCAGCCTCGAATGCCCCACACTGCCATGGCGGCAATGCCGGCTTCGAGGAACGCCCAGCCGCCCACAGTGCCGGCCGGGAGGCCCTTGATACCATCTCGCGGTGCTCAGCAGCAGCCGAGTGGCGGCAGCCGTATGCCCCCCATCAACGAGAGCAAACCCTCGATCATCGCTCAGCCATCATCGTCATCGCAAGAAAACGTCAAGAGGAGACCGCCGCCGCCGCCGTCAGAGGCCGGAACAAACGCCGACTGGTGGCGGCCCGGTTCCAGTGGGTCGAGCGTCGACTCTTACCCCATGACGGCGGTCACGGACCGGGGCGGCAGCGTGGCCAGCACCGAGTTCCGCGCGTGGATGGAGCGCATCAGCCAGCTCGAGAGCGCCGTCAACACCGAGCGCAGCAAGCGGCGGGAATTCGAGGAGGAGCTCAAGAAGCTGCAGACCACAGTGCGACAGCCGTCAAACGACTCCACCTTCCAAGTCAGCCGTGGCTACCTCTCGACATCGACTGGGCAGGCTCCTCCCGCGCCTGCAGGCAATGGGGCAGTGTACAAACCAGCGATGCAAGCCGGAGGTGCCCGGGGACGTTGACGAAGACTGTTTTTTCTCATCATTATCAATGTACTTTCCTTTCATCTGCTTGAGCAGTGCTCCTCCTGTCAATCATATAAAAGAATGTAGCGATCATCCCAACACCATCTCTGCAATCAAATTGTCCGTCCCCGGTGCGGCTTGCTTCATCACTGTTGCTTTCTTTTTAGTCACGCCACCCTTGGATCGGGGAACTTTCCTCTTGCCGTCAACGTCCATCTTCATGGCAGCCTCAGCCTTGAGCAGCTTGCGGACCTTCTTCTTCGAGTCCGAATCCACGATTTTGATTCCCTGGAGGTCATCAGCGAGAGAAGGTTAGGGCCGTCATAGAGCCTCAACGCTTAGAATCTCACCTTGACGTGCTCGCCTTTTCGGATGCGGATGGGTTTTTTTTCCTTGTGCTTTTGTACTAGCCCTGAGCGAGGAATATACGACAGTGTTTCTGGCATGCATGCGACATCATCAGACCTGCTGCGACTTTTGCTTCCCGTTTTGCAAGCGCTTGCTCCCGCCTCTCCCTCTCTTGCTTCTCCCCTGGGCCATGCGTGTGTGTGTGTGTGTGTGTGTGCTGATGAGCCCATGTGGGAACGTGCACACAACTCACTCTCCAGGTCGTGTGCATGTCTGTTCCGCTTGGTTGCCTTATTGTTCTTCTTAGACATGGAAAGATCTCGCTCTGATCGATTTTGCAGATTTTGCGATCAGAATGGACGGCACAGTCATCAACGAGAAGGGGCAGCGCGTCATTCCCGCCTCGAGACGGCCAGGCAGGCTGTCACATGAGCCCCCACGCTGCTGCGAGCTGAAGCGCATGACGTTTGGCAGATGGCACATGGAGGAAGGAGCGGATAGTCAAGGATGGCTACGTTCCTCAAGAGGCGCAGCCTGTCTATCATTCGAAGGGAGTCATGGTCGGATGTTGATGCTTGTGTCACATGATTGGCATGAACGCTCGTGACTACCCTAGCCGATCTTGCCAACCGCAGATGCGGCAAGGAGTGCCTCTCGTCCCCGGAATGGATGATGCAGATGGTAGATGGCCTTCAATTTTGTTTCCTTGGCGATAATTATCGCTTTGCCGACCGACGCAGTGGTCGCCAGACAGAATGCAGCGTCAAGTGTGAAGAAGCCCAAGGAGAAGAAAGCATCGAGTGAAACACAAGCGACTGCCAAGATCGTCACCGACAAGATGAGCAGCTTGAGGTACGAGGTAATATTTCACCTTTCTTGGCGGCCGCTTTGAAATCACACGTCCGCAGCGTCAAGCCCACCGAAGCTCAGGCGGTCGTTGCCCCTGCGACTGATGAGGACCCGAAGGTCCGGCTAGAGAAGGAAATCCGGAAGCTGAAAAAGAAGATCCGCGAGTGTGACGGCCTGCTGGAGAAGCGCGATAAGGGAGAAGCTCTCAGCGGACCGGAAGAGGAAAAAATTAAGAAGCTGACTGAATGGTAGGGAAATGTCCTTTTTCATCGTACGCTACCGCTGATGATCTCATTTCACCTTCAGGAATCAGGAGCTGGGAAGCTTGGAGGGTCAGGCAGGATCATTGTAGCACTCAGTTGCATAGGCTGCACAGATTCTATCGAGTCTCATTACAACGCGTAAACACACGAGTGAACAGTCATGTGTGAGAGACTCCAACAACAGCACGGATAACGATTCATTCAAGGCTATTGAAGCCCAAGGTACACACACAAAGCGTGCGTGTGAGCACAACGGACATAGAGACTGATATAGAAATCAAGGCCATCGCCTTTCGGGCAGCAGCGCAACCAATCGTTGGAGATAGAAATGCAAATGCGGTCAATTAATCGGCAATCGTCTTCACACGCTCCAACACACCGCACCCATGCATGCACATGGTCAAACTCGCCATGCGCCATGCGCAAGTGAAGGTCGGCAGCGGTGAGCAAACGTGGCCGTCTAGGGAAGCCAGTCCGGCGGCTTGTCCCACTGGGTCACGCCGCTCCTGTGGTTGTGATAGTAGATCTCGCCGGTATCTTTCGCGCGATACATGCACCAGCCGTTCGGGCCCGCGACCGGACATCCTTGCGCCGCCCACTGCGACTCGTCCATCCCGCCAGGCCGCTGGTCGAACCCGCCGTGCGGCTGGTCCATCGCGTATCCTCCCTGCTGGAATCCGCCCATGACAGGGTATCCGCCTCCGTAGCCGCCCTGTCGAGAGGAAAATCGGGCAAGGGTGCAAAGGGTCCTCGGTCGGGACCACGTGCGATTCGTCGGCGCAACGCAGAGCTCAATTCGCAAACTCGAAGAGACCACCAGGCTCACCCCTCTTGCGCCATAGCCCCGGCCCGGAGCAGGGCCTCTCCCACCGTATCCATAGCCGCCGCGTCCTCCCCGCCCCCCGTAGCCTCGGCCTCCGTCGCCGTCGTCATGATCATGATGTTGCGACCGCAGCTCTGACTCTCCATGGGCAAAGTTGCACCTATCGCCGAAGCGGCATTCGCCCTGCATCCATCTGCGGCGAGGAGGTCGACGAAAATATCAGCCCGGTCCAGATCTCGCATGCGGCTCACGGACCTGTTGCACAGCTTGGTCTTTGC
>VFSW01012245.1_pt1 | contig 11994 bp, 23 predicted proteins | sample 5358111 | NCBI WGS metagenome assembly VFSW01 (sample SAMN11554181, study PRJNA540505) | mine drainage metagenome | isolation source: sediment from site ElyBrook_90M | place: USA: Ely Copper Mine, Vershire, VT | collected 2017 | reverse complement strand
GTGATATTCGGATACGGGGGGGGCGGCGGGACTACCATCGGGTCCGGGGTTGGCAACAAGAGCATCAATGTTCAGGCAGTGGGGGCAACCACCCAAGCGACACCTCCCCCCCCTACGCCACCGACTTTGTTACCACCTCGTGGATTGCTTCAAACGTTCTTCCGAGCTCGGGGATACATCCCCCTGTCCGCATTGAAGGCCGAAACGGCCTACGGGCAGCAGTTGCAGAGCAACATTGCCACGGTCAAAGCCCAGATCGCCAGTCTGACCAACCAACTCGCTGCCCTCGGCGCCACGGTGAACCCATTGTCGGGGAAGGCATCGTCCTTGCAACAGAAGATCGGCAGTCTGCAATCCCAGATCGCCTCCCTCCAGAGTTACATCCCCACTCTGACTGCGGGCCTAGCCGGATCGAACAGCACGCTTCAGGGACTCAGGGCCGAGGTAGCCGCCCTGCAAGCCGATCTGGGGGCCGGTGGGGCTGGAGGCAGTCTGGCATCCATCAAGAGCCAGATCGCCGCGCTGGCCGCATCGGTCACGGGGGTCGCCGCTGCGCCCACGGAATCGGTCCTATCGACGAACAAGACGCAGGATAGCGGGGATCCCCTGTCCGGCGCCACCGGGTTCGGCCCTACGTCGCTTTCATTCTTCCCCGGTTTCCAAGGTTTGACCACCACCTCCGGGACTAACCTGGATGTCCGGTATTCCGCCATCGGGGGGGCCTCCGGTGGGTTGGGGGGTATCCTAGCCGCACCTGTGGCCAAAGGCCTAGGATACATCCCGATCTCCCAAATCACCACGATGATCGGGCAGGAAAGCACATTGGCCGCCGATCTCGGTACTCACACGGGGCAACTTCAGACCCTTAAAGCGCAGTTCGCAGCTTTGAACTCCCAAGGAAACCTGCTCCTCGGGTTGATCCCCCAACTCCAGACCCATATCACGGCACTCACCGCCACCCTTACCTCCCTTCAGACTACCGTCGCCACGTTGAAGGCCAATGCCTCCAGCGTGACCAGTGCCGTTGCCGCCCTCCAGCAACTCCTCGCCCAATTGAAGGCCCAGAGCTCAACGGTGGGCACTCAAATCGATGCCCAAGCCGCATTGCTCCAGGATTGGAAGTCGGGTTCCTCGCACTTCCCCATCGTGATTGCATGGAACTTCGGCGACGGGAGCACCTCCGCGGTCACCAACCCGAGCCACACCCTGAACCCCGGGTCGTTCAACCCTACGGTCACCGTGACAATCACAACCCCGGACGGTAAGGTCTGGGTTCACACCTTCAAATTGCCCGGGCTACTGATTGGCCAGTGGCCCGCCTCCATCTACAGCAACAGCCGGTCGAATCAGACACTGAACTTCCTCGTCCTAGACGGCTCCGGTATGGTGATCCCGAACAACCGGGTGGCCGTTCGATACCAAGTGCCCGACCTAGCGGTGGACAAAGTGAAAATCGTCGATGTAGGGTCATACGGGAGTTTCAGCGAGACCGTAGGAGCTATTGGGACCGGCGTCTCTTGGAGCCTTACCGTCAGGTCACTACGTAACCCGACCGTGGTGTTCTCGACTAGCGGTAACTAGGGGCCTCCACATGGCCAACGTCTACGCCGCAAGTAGCGTGTTCGTCCGCCCACTTAGTGCGGTCATTATCCAAGCCAAGACGGGGAGACTCCCCCAGGTCTCAGCGGCGATCCGGAATCGGGAGTTGACCCGGATACTCAGTTTGGGCCCATTCAAAGGAATACGGCCATGGGCCTCGGCAGCCTTCACTGCCGCCCGAGCTATCCCCGAGTTCAATATGCACGCCGGGGTCTTGGACGCGGTGACCATCACCGACCTGGCCCAGAACCCCGACGTGGCGGCAATCTATGATGATCGTCCGGTGGGGATCAGCCAATTCCAATCGGTCCCGACTTTAGGGACCTACTCCGTACAAGTAGCCCCCACATCGGTGAGTAGATCCCCAGCCACCCTCTACTTCACATCGACCGACTGGACCCGTAAACTCCTCGGCGCGGATGTGGCCAATGTTGCGGGATATTCGGGCCAAGGTGTCAAAGCCTGCGTCGTGGATACCGGGGGTCACATCCACCCCCAAACCTCTCGCGCCGGATTCCTAACGGCCATCCCAGGCAACCACTTTGATGTCGTTTCGCATGGTCAATGGTGTTTGAGCGCCCTCGGTGGGACACGGTACTATGACCGCACCTTCTCCCAAATAGCCGGAGCACCCGTATATTGCGAGGGCATGGCCCCGGGATGCGGTTTACTGGCGATTAAAGCGTTGGACTTTGTGATCGGCACTGCCCCCACATCGATTCTCCTCTCCGGGTTGGCGATGGCCCTCGCCCAGAAAGTGGACGTGCTATCCCTATCATGGGGGAGTCCTCCAACCGGCACAACCCCACAGGCGGACCCTTTCTACCCGGCGATGCAGGTTCTAGACGCGGCGGGGGTGCTGATTTTTGCCGCAGCTGGGAACTCCGGGCCTGGGGCTGGGACCCTCGACTCCCCGGGCGCCCTCCCCCAACCAATCACCGTAGGCGCATTTAATGCCGTGGGAAATTCGTTCAATTCCATGTTTGGCCCCGCCGGGGAGATATGCAACTTCTCGAGTCGAGGTCCAACCCCATGGGGAACGACGAAACCCGACTGCGTTGCCCCTGGCGCCATCATCGACTCCGGGGTGTCGGCCCTGTCCCAGATGGCCCTGAGTTACACGCAGAGACCCCACGAGGCCAATGCGATCGCGGGGACATCGATGGCGACTCCCCAGGCGGCAGGCATGGGGGTCCTGATGCGGCAAGCCCACGCTAAGTTGGTCGGTAAGTTGCTGACGAACACCGAGGTGAAAACCATGCTGGCGGCAATCAATGGCCCCTCAAACAACACATCCGGGTCGGGTGCGTTGACATGGAACGTTTACCGCACGTGGCTCGGGACGCAATACGGAATCACGATATAGGAGTCATCGAATCCCTGCCCATGGCGCTCACGAAGGCCCAGATCGAAGCCCTATACTCACGACTGCCCATGCTCAGGCCCCCCCCGAGTGTGTTCGTACTCGCCAACGCCGATATGGGGGCGCAGAACCTCTACGATGCTACCCACCGCCTGAACGCAATGGCGCGAGACCAGGTGGAGGAGAAGTACCACATCTTGGGAATGCATCAGATGGGCTCCCCATCGATTCTGATAGCAGGGGACGCCCCGGAGATGACGGCCCTGCATGAGGCTGTGCATTTTCAAGGAATTCGGTCGGAACCGGCCACACGAGTGATCACCAAGGCGCTCTATGCCCGTTCCAAGTTCAACCTGGGGTTGCGGAGTCGGCCCGTGAGCTACAATGCAGTGCCCGTAGAGGGGACGGAACGTGACGCCTTCCTCAAGTCGATGCACCTGAGCGCTACGCCGGGGGATGCCCGGAACGTCGAACTCATCCACCTCCAGTACGCTCCTTGAGCCACCGAAACCCCTATGACCACGGGGCCCATTCATGGACCGATGGCCGTAGGCATGGTGCCGACCTCCATCGCCGCATCCCCGGCGGTAGCGGCGGGGGAGGACCTCGGCCGGATCCGTTGCTTCCTCTGGGGGGCGCAATTGGGGGACGCCTTAGAGGACCTCCAGGAACAAACGGAGGACTTGGTGGAGCAGGCGGCTCAGATCACCCGGGGGTCGGGAGATGTGCATCCCGACACCTGCCTGATCAATACGTGGAGTGATGTCCGAGATATCCTACTCGGCCCCGCAGTACTCGATTGCGGGTTCGCCAACCCGGAGGTGGAGACGCTCGTGCATAACTTGGACCCCCTCCTAACAGGGCGGCGGTCGGCGGTGGGCGCTGTGGTCATCATCAAGCCAGAGGACGTGCCGGTCATCCGATTGGGCGTCGATAACCTGACGGCGTTGATGGCGCATCTGGAGAACGCCCGTGAGTGACGGCGGTCGTCTAGCCTGTGCCCTAAACGGGGTTCTTATGGGGGAGTTGATGATCGAATTGACCCACCGTATGGACTCCATGGAGATTGACGTGGGCAAGAACGACGGCCCCGTTAGGGAGGCATGGTTGGCCATCGTCAATACCGACCTCGGGATCCTGCGTCATGTGCGGTCGGAACTGGAGGCGGGGGGATGTATTGCCCCCGGAGATACGGTTCCAAAGGTGATCGAGGCGGTGGAAAGGGACTTAACCCGGGCCGACTATGTCAATGCCCGTAGTCAGGCGATACTTCTCGAGGGTGCAATCCGAATGGAGATGGGGGGTGGACGATAGATGACCGACGCGGACGAACGGGTACAGTGTTGGGCCCTCGGCATCCGACTGCAGGAGAACGTGCAGTTCCTACTCCGATCCACCCAATTGATGGCGGATGAGGTTGAAGCCAGCGACTCGAACTCGTCGATCTATCGCGGCATCGTGGATGCCCAAGTACGCAACATTGACCGGAACCTCAGGGATGCGGAGTCGTGCGATGTTGGAGTCAATGGGTATATCAGTGGTCAATTCAGCGAAGTCCAGGATGTAGTAAAGGGCGCGCCTTCACGGAAAGTCTTTGAAGTCGTCAGGAAGTTCTCGCTGGAACTTCATCAGGCAGCGGTCAACGAACTCACCCGTAACACCGGGTAGCGAGGGCGCTTCGATGCCCGACATCGTCCCTACAACCGCCGGGCAAGACCTCAGTAGCACGGATGGAAAATACGACGCCCACATCCGCCTCGAGTCGGTGGTTGACGCCGTGGAAATCACCGTGGATGTCTTCGACTCTGCATATTTCGACCCCAATGCAGCACACATAGACACCGCTACCTTCCCATGGGGTAACGCGGGCGCCGGACACGCTACCGAGTTCCTCCGAACCTACGGGTTCAATGACACGGTGAGGTTCCAATAATGGGCGCTTGCATCACGACCGGGCGCCGAGCTGGTTACTGCCCGCCGGGGGCCACATCGGGGTATCTCCCCGTCCTGCCTCCAGCACCACCTCCCCCCGAGTTCTCCGATGAAACCATCGACCACTTCCTCTTCTTCGCTATCGCCACCGACGGCATCGTGATCGAGCCGAAGGTGGCCGAGAACCTGTCGCTCCCCTGCCGTTGCACCACGATCACCAAGTCCAACGGCCAGTCCGAGGACATCTGCTTCAAACGGGGGGTTATCGGCACCCTGAGCCAACCCCAACGGAAGGACCTCTGCCGCACCACGGAACCTCTACGTAACCCCGAAGGGTTCCAGGACCGGGTCAAGAAGTTCCAACGGGCCAGCGACGCCTGCGTATCTCAAGGGGCAAATTCCCTGCAGTCCAGAATCGAATGCATGTCCAAATGGCTCCAAGATAACGACCCGCCCCTACTCCGGAACGCCCGCAGGATCGCCTCTGTGGCTAACTCCAACAAAAAGACCCCCTGACCGTTCCCCACTTATACCCGGGGCTGTCTATCGGTGGTGCTATGGGTTCGGACCCCGAGATGGACGCCCACCTGGAGGAAGCCCGCCGCCACCTCGCGGCCGCGATGGCTTCCAAGAATTGCGGCACCTGCAAGAACGTCCTCGAGCAGGAGATCGCCCATTTGATCCTCCTTCAGGAGGTCTTCACCAAGACCAACCTACTTGTGGCCACCCAGGACGAGGTTACCGAGTCCTTTGAGCATGGCAACCGCGAGGTGGATACTGCCCTACGTGAGGCGGGAGCCCCCGTCCAATCCCGGCCCACGACCGGGGGTGGCCCCGTAGACTTCATCTTTGGCATCATCCGTGACCGACCACGCATGACTGACTTCGTAGGAGGTCAACGGTGACTGAGGGACGGGTCCTCCCCACCGATGTGCCGCCCAAACTCAAGTGCTACCTGATCGGGGCAGGGGTACGGGGACGCCTCTGTAACCTGTCCGAGCTCGTGGGCATCCTGGGCCAGAAGAAACTCAGTGCCTTCGAGACCCCGGACCAAGGATGGAGGGCCGCCGATGGTGAGGCCGCCAAGTTGGCCGAGCTCTGGCAGGAGGCCGGACCCGCCTGCGAGGTGCCGGAGCGGATCCTATCCGGGACCCCAGCCCCGGCACCCCCGGACGATCGCATCATCAAGCTACTGGACGCAGTGAAGACCCGTAATCGGGAGGCCCTACGCGCCTCACTGGCACAGTTCGACAATTGGCACGAAATCCTAGGCGAGGAGGCGGCGAACCCAGATGTGTCCGCCCAAAAACTCTGATGGCAGACGGCTCCCACGGCGACCACTACCTATCCGCCTCCGTCATCGTCCGCCTGACCCCCAACGAGTTGGAGTGGATCGACACGGTGCGACGGGGTTTGAATCCCCCCGTCTCCCGTAGTTACATGGTCCGCTCCACCCTCGTGGCCTTCCGCCACCTCTACGAAACCCCGCTCAAAGACCTGCTGAAACCCCTGCCGTCGGAGGCACAAGCAGAGATCCGAGGAGGTCGCGCCGCCGAGGTGGTCGCCATTCGAGAATCCGACGCGCAATCTCCATCTTCCGATCAAGGTAGACCGTCGCGTCGCCGTAGAGCAGTTTGATTACGGAACGCGCAATCCGATTGCTCAATTGAATCGTCCTTATCACATCGGTCTGCGCGTGCCGCCGGACGGACATCGGGTATCCATGGAACTGCCGCTTCAGATACTCGGAAAACTGAGAGATGATAGGCTCCGGGCCCACAACAGAGAATTGCGCCACGTCCCCGTGCCTACCGTGTTTATAGATTCCTATGGAACCATCGGCGTCCACTAGTCCCCGCCAAAAATGCCTGTTATTTTCGAGCAGGTAAACCTCGGCCCGATGGGTCTTTCGGGGGAGGACCCCGAACCTCGCTAGGTCGGCGACCATTAGACGGGAGGATATCACGACGGCCATCGACTGGAACCGTTTTCCAAACCCCGATGTACTAACATACATCGGGGTGTCGGACCCGACAAAATGAAGGAATTTAGTTAGATGCGCCACATCCACAATGGCCAAACCAATTTTGACTGACGATCGTATTCCATTTCTGTCATGGCCAATTGATCCATCACCCATGATGAACCCGGCCCAATAAGCAGATTCCTCGGAGATAATAGAAAAGGCACGCTCGTTGGTTAAGGGATACAAACGGTGTTCATGCTTCGTGATTTCCAGGCGGTCGAGTGCATAAGCGACCCTCCGTGAATCCAACCCCATATCACGGGAGATTTTAGTCTGCCGTTCACCCGCTGTATATCGCCGTGATATTTCTTCAACCAATCCGCGCCCTGGGCCGTCGGTGAATACCCATGTACCTCCCTTGCGATACCACCATCTCTCGTGCCGTTGGTGCTTTAGGGGGGTCGGGGGCAGAACGCTAGTTGCTACGCCGGTGCCTCCCCCCGACCCTATCCCCGACGTTTCCTTCGACATGGCATCGACGTAGCAAATAACCGATTACAACTCCCAATATAGGGTTGACGCCTATCATTGAGCATGACGACCATCGCGTATGCCGCCGACAAGTGGAGTCGCCGAACCTCGAACGCCGGTGCCAAGTGGAAGTCCGCCCTCGACTCGGGCGCCTCCGCCCGGTACTGTGATGGACTCCAGCGATTCCTAGGGCACTCCGCGCCTCAGGCCTGTGGGGCCTACAACGCGGGGATCTCCGCCGTCAGCGCCTCCGACTTCCAGTCGGCGGTCGCCGGCAAGGCCGCGAAGTACGCCGAAGCGCTCGGCCGCGTCGCGTAGGCGACCTACGCATCAGTCGGTGGGGCTACGGCTCCACCGACTCAACTTTTTCCCACCACGCCTTAGTTCTCAGACCATCCGCCGTGAAAACCGCGCCGTAGGCCCGCAGAACCCGCACTGACGGGATCCCATCCACCTGCACCCCAGATGGGCCGACCTTCTCCACGGCGTCCGCAAACAGGGCCTCCATCGTGCGTTCAAAGGCCCGCGGGTCCTCCCGCTCCATCACCCGTAGGCGTTCAGCTCCCGCCTCTGGGGTATCGCCGAGATCGGCAACCAAGTTCGGGGGATGACCGGCCTGGGCTATCAGTCGATACGCCTCTGTCCGCTCTATGAGGTCCAAATCGGCGGTCAATATCCACCGCATGATGCCGACGCGGGGGTCGGCGATCATGTTTTTGCCCGTCGTGGGCCCCACATGAGCTCCCGACGGACCGCCTCGTATCTTCGGGCCCGCTCATGGTCCCCGGTGTGGGCAGCCTCGGTATGCAGGCGGGCCACGATCCCATCCAGCTCCGTCTGCTCCTCCGGGGTGATCACCCCGTCCTTCCATCGGAGGATCAAGTCGCCCATACGGGATGTGGAAAACTCCGGGGTTGCCGGGGGTGGGGCCATCGTACACCGGTGGCAGTAAATCCGTTGCCCGCCGTTAGGAACAGCGGTGATGATCACATCGCCCCAGGTGCCGCATCGGTGACACGTGCCGATCATACGGACACCTCCCGCCCCAGTTGACTCATCAGGAACTCGGCATCGGCGGTGGAACGGGCCATATCGGAGATCCGGACGGCGTCACGGACATCCCGTGTCCTACCGGCGACTCCATCAGCGATGAAACGGGCGAGATCGGGGGCGTGGCCACGCTTCGATAGGTGGAGGGTGACGACCCGGACGAACTCCTCATAGGTGTAAGGGGCCAGTTGGACCTTCCAGAATCGACTGAGCAACTCGGGGCGCATTCGTTCGACCCGGTTGGCCGCCGCGAAGACCCGTATGCATACATCCTCCTGCCGGTTGGACCCGAACTTCAGTTGCGAAACGACCTGGCGTTCCATGAACTCGAGCAGGGCTGACGACTCCTCGTCGGGCATCTTGTCGATTTCATCGACGCAGAGATACGGAGGTTTTTCAGAGAACAGCATCGCCCGTAGGCCGGCCTTGGTGACGGAGTCCCCGAACCGGTACACGGCCCCGGGGAGGGCCGAGATGGCCTCCATGAAAAGGCTCTTGCCACTGGCCGGGGCGCCGATGTATAGGATATGTGTCGGACGTGGTGCGCCTAGGGCCATCAGAGTTACCCGCTTGGCGGACTCATACCCCACGAGCTCGGAGAACATATCGGCGGGCGCCCCGATAGGGACCTGCATCGGCCCACCGTTTTCGACCACCTCCCGGGCCCGTCGTTGCTCGGAGAAGTAACGGACCAACGCCTGGAACACGGCCTGGGGGTCGCGGAACCGGTACCGACCACCGTCGACGTGATCGAGGATACCGTCCAAGAGGAGTTTGTCGAGGAAACGCCCCAACACCCGCGCCTCCCGCCAAGTGAATGGCCGAGGGTGTGTCAGAGCCCACTGGAGGGCATCCTTGGTCGGCCGGACCATGACCGGGTGGGCATGGAAGTAGGCCAATACCGCGGCCTCTGTGGGGAAGAAGGCATCGGCCAGAACCGGGTCGTCGCTCACGGTACCGTCTCTCCGGCTAGCAACGCGGCAGTCTCGGGGAACTCCGGTTCCCTCAGTTCCGGCGGGATGACGGGCAGGCGGACCAACCTGAAGAACTCCTCTTCCGTCGGGCATGGAACATCCACGTCACCGTTAGGATCACGACGAAGAATCCGACCCTCCGAGCACACCATGTTGTATCGGTGCAGGCGCGTCACCATCATCTGCGAGAAGGCGGCGGCGCCGGTACGGATCAAGAACACGGGGCCAAACTCCGCCGGGGGACGAACCACAAACAAGTCGAGTTGTATCGGGCCGATATATTGGCAGAGACCCCTCAAGTAGCGATCCCCCCACGGCGCCTTAACTGCCACCCCGTCCTTCCTCACGATAGGGTCGGCCCGACGCACGCCTATCGACCGCAGGGCGTCTTTGATCCCCACTGTGGCGCCGAACTCCATTGCGGGGTCAATCTGGGCCACCAACTCAATGTCGCCCACAACCGGCTTGCATCGACGAATCGACCCGGCAATCTCCACGCGGGAACAGGACTCGACGGCTTCGAGGAGCGTCTGCCGTATCGACAGGGCAATAGTCGTGGCCTCTGCGAGCGGCAACGCGCCCTTCACAATCCCACCTTGACATAATGCCCGCAGTGTTGCTCCATGCCACAAAGACGAAACCCGAGCCTCCGAGCGCTGCCCTGTTTGGCTTTGACCGTCTTGGAACAGGGGCACTTACACGCACGGACCGCCTGGCAACGGTTGCACATAGGACCTCACCCATCCTTCTTGATGGTGGTATGGGCCTTCTCGGCAAGCAACTCCAAGTACTCATTCACTTCTTTGAACGCCGCATTACAGTCGCGTTGCGCCTTGTCCTCATCATCGGACCAAAGACCCCATGCGGCTTGCCAATTCTCCAGAAGGGACTTGAGCCTATCCCTCTCGGCACGGAGCTGGGTATTAAGAGCATGATGCCGATCCAACGAATGACCCGCTCCTCCTGGTGTGTGTCTGGATTCATAGCACGCCTCACAAATGGTGTTTTCTATTTCGTTCATGCGCTCCCCTCCTTCTTGAGGGCGGCGCGGGCCTTTTGCTCGAAATATTGAATCCACCTCTCGGACGACCAGTCGGAATCGAGGGAGAGCTGCCCGGCGAGGAAATCCCGCTCGGCCCGAAGTTGGGCCACCTCGGCCCTAATTCTATCCATCTCCTCCACATCCTCCTCGTGCCTGAACTCATCATCGTCCACCCTCTCCTTCCACGTCACCAACTCGGCCCGAAGCTGGGCCATTTCCCTCTCGCGGAACTCGCAATGCTCGTGAAGTTGTGAGCAATCGACGGTCTTTTCCGACTCGCTCATGCGCTCCCCTCCTTCTTGAGGGCGGCGAGTTTCTCCTCGTACGCCTCGGGGTCAAACTGCCGAACGAACTCCCACCATAGGCGTTCACCCTCGTCGTAACCGTCCGAGTGATTTTCGATGAAGGCCGCGTACTCGTCCCAAGTCGAACGGATTTTAATCAGCCGCCCCATCAAATAGTCCCTATCGGAACGAAACTGGGCTACGAGTTCGTGAACGTTCCTTCCCGAATGATGCTTCTCGCAGTCCTCCTCACAAAGGGGGAGCCCGCACTCGTCACAAGCGGGATTCTCCGCCCCCTTTGAGGCCGAGGGTGAGTCCGCCGTCAGCCCTCTTACACTCACGGATGGCTGGTTTGCTTCCTCGGCTTTCTCTGGGTCGGAGAATGAATGCCCGTGCGCACGCTCGTGGTCCAAAATGCCTGTATAGTCTGGCGCACCGTCTCCGCACCCACAACCGCAAAGTGTACAGCATCTCACGGGGGCACCTCCGGATGTTCCTTCTGCCAACGGGCGCGGCCCTGTTCGTATGCGGCGTTGGCGGCTGCTTCGGCGGCGGCGGCGTATCCCAACTCCTCGCGAAGCCTTACATACCGCTCGAAGGGGGTTTCGGGGGCGTTCACAGTTTCTTCACCACCCCGGCCTTAGGAACTGGGGGGGAGGAGTCGTTCTTGTGGTGGCACTCGCATCCCACGACCCGGCATGGGCGATCCCCCCGCCGATCATAGTGGCTAACGTGGTGGCAATTGGGGCACTCGACCTGCGTCATGGCGCCTCCCATTCCATGTCTAGTCGACGGTAACAACGTGGGCATTTCTTCACCGGGGTTTTTATACGGGGCATCCACTGGTAATCGCACCGTCGGCACCGCATATGCCCGTCGGCGTACAGTACCCCGGTCGGCTTCGCCGCTCCTGCTTCCTTCCCGCTCATTTCGGTTCCTCCACCGCTTTGGCCAAGTCGCGCAGAATCCTCCCGACCTCTTTCCGGGCCTCCTTCCGTGCCGTTTCGATCACGCGATCCACCATAGGAAAACCCGTGACTGCAGGCTCAGGGGATGGGACGCCCGCGTCCATCTCACCCGGAAGAATGGGGATATCCTCCTGGGGCCGGGCCTTACGAGTGGACATGCGTGTTCTCTCCCGTAGTGGCGGGCACTTGGATGATGATGGGTGACTCACTCGGCATCATGCCCATGAACACCCGGAACGCACGGATCACGCGATCCCGATTCGCATGATCCTGCCGCAGGAGATC
>VFSW01012244.1_pt1 | contig 11995 bp, 10 predicted proteins | sample 5358111 | NCBI WGS metagenome assembly VFSW01 (sample SAMN11554181, study PRJNA540505) | mine drainage metagenome | isolation source: sediment from site ElyBrook_90M | place: USA: Ely Copper Mine, Vershire, VT | collected 2017 | reverse complement strand
CGCCCGGCGGCCTACCCAATGCCGAGGGCGGGCGACCCCCGCCGTCGGTCGTCGGGTTCTCCAAGACGGGCGAGGTGCTCGTCGGTGAAGTCGCCAAGCGTCAAGCCATTACGAACCCCGAGCGGACCATCCGTTCGGTCAAGCGTCATATGGGTGAGAACTGGAGTGTCGACATCGACGGCACGAAGTACACGGCTCAGGAGATTTCGGCGCGGATCCTCCAGAAGCTCAAGCGAGACGCCGAGGCGTACCTAGGTGACAGTGTTATCCAGGCGGTCATCACGGTGCCCGCGTACTTCAACGACGCCCAACGCACGGCGACCAAAGAGGCCGGTCAGATTGCCGGACTCGAGGTACTACGGATCGTGAACGAGCCAACGGCCGCCGCGCTCGCTTATGGACTGGACAAGGGCGGTCAAGAACAGGTCGTGCTCGTGTTCGACCTCGGAGGTGGGACCTTCGACGTGTCGGTACTCGACATTGCCGATGGCGTCTTTGAGGTCAAGTCAACCCATGGCGACACGCATCTGGGCGGCGACGACTGGGACGACGCCATCATGCACTGGCTCGTGAAGACGTTCAAGGACACCGAGGGTGTGGACCTGTCGAGCGACAAGATGGCCGTTCAGCGCCTCAAGGAGGCCTCAGAGAAGGCCAAGATCGAACTCTCCTCCGTGCAAGAGACGACGGTCAACCTTCCCTTCATCACCGCCACCGCCGATGGTCCCAAGCACCTCGATATCAAGCTCAGTCGTTCAAAGTTCAATGAGCTGACTGCCGACCTGGTCGAGCGCTGTCGTAAGCCGTTCGATCAGGCGATCAAGGACGCGGGTCTCACGATCGACAAGCTCGACCACGTGATCATGGTGGGCGGTTCGACCCGGATTCCCGCGGTCCAAGAGCTCGTACAGCGCGTCACGGGCAAGGAACCGAACAAGAGTGTGAACCCCGATGAGGTGGTAGCGATCGGTGCCGCGGTTCAGGCCGGCGTGCTCAAGGGTGACGTCAAGGACATCTTGCTGCTCGACGTGACCCCGTTGTCACTCGGTATCGAGACCAAGGGTGGCGTGATGACCAAGATCATCGAGCGCAATACCACGATTCCGACCAAGAAGTCCCAGTCCTTCACGACGGCCGACGACAATCAGCCTTCGGTCGAAGTGCACGTCTTGCAGGGCGAACGCGAGATGGCCTCCTACAACCAGACCTTGGGCAAGTTCCAGCTGGTCGGCATTCCGCCGGCTCCGCGCGGGGTGCCCCAGATCGAGGTCACCTTCGATATCGACGCGAACGGAATCGTCCACGTGTCGGCGAAGGACCAGGCGACCGGGGCTACCCAGTCGATGACCATCACCGGAGGATCGTCGCTCTCGAAGGAAGAGATCGACCGTATGGTGCGAGACGCCGAGGCGCACGCCGAAGACGACCGTAATCGCCGTGCCGAGGCCGAGGTGCGCAACAACGCCGACGGCTTGGTCTACCAGACCGAGAAGTTGCTCAAGGATCAGGCCGAGTCGTTCCAGGGCACCGAGCGTGACGACGTCGAAGGAGCGTTGAACGCGTTGAAGGAGACTCTCAACGGGACCGATATCGACTCGATCAAGGGCGCCACCGACAAGTTGCTCAGCGCGAGTCAGGGCTTCAGCCAGCGACTGTACGAAGAGGCCTCAAAGGCGAATGCCTCGGGTCCCAGCTCCGCTCCAGGCAACGACGATGACGTCGTCGAAGCCGAGATCGTCGAGTGACGATGAGCGACGAGGCTGTTCAAGGCGACGGGGTGGCGGAGTTCGAGGACGTCGCCACCCCGGTGCTCGACGAGCGTTCCGAAGCCGAAGTCCAGCGCGACGAATATCTCGATGCACTCCAGAGGCTCCAAGCGGACTTCGAAAACTATCGCAAACGCGTGGCGCGCTCCTCAGAGGAGTCGGCGTCTCGCGCGGCGAGCGACGTGGTGGCGAAGTTGCTACCCGTCATCGACGCGTTCGACCTGGCCAGAGACCACTTCACGGGCTTGGACTCTGAAGAGGCGAGAGCACTCGACCAGACGCGCGGGCTGTTACTGGACGCGTTGGCCAAGGAAGGACTGGAGCGCATCGACGCCGTCGGGGTCGCCTTCGATCCCCAGATTCATGACGCCGTGGCTCACGTGGCGGGCGAGCACGATGACGGCGATCAGGTTATCGACGAAGTGCTGCGGGCGGGGTACCGCTGGAAGGGTGCGGTCCTGCGCCCGGCCATGGTGAGGGTGATGGGATAGGTCGTGGCTGAGCGGGAGTGGTTCGACAAGGACTACTACAAGATTCTTGGTGTGACGTCGAGCGCGACGGACAAGGAGATCACTCGTGCGTATCGCAAACTGGCCAAGGAGCACCACCCTGATACGAACCCGGGCTCGGAGGAGAAGTTCAAGGAGATCTCGGTCGCCTACGACGTTCTCGGTGACGCGACCAAGCGCAAGGAGTACGACGAGGTACGCCGACTCGGTCCGGGCGCCCAGGGGTTCTCCGGTGCTGGACCCGGTGGCGGATTCAACTTCCAGACCGGGGACTTCAGCGACTTGGGCGATATCTTCGGCGGACTCTTTGGGGGCTCGCGCCGCCAACGTGCCCAGCGCGGCGCGGACTTATAGACGGCCCTACACCTGAGTTTTCGCGACGCCGTCATGGGCGTCACCACCACGGTGAACTTGCCGAGCAATGAGGCTTGTCACACGTGCGGAGGACGCGGTGCGGCGCCCGGGAGCGGATTCGTGACCTGCGAGCGCTGCGCTGGACGCGGCGTGCTCAATGACGACCAGGGTCCGTTCGCCATGTCGAGCGTGTGCCCGGTGTGTCAGGGACGTGGTGGGCGTATCGTGACGCCGTGCCCCACCTGTCACGGGACGGGGCGCGAGCCTTCGTCTCGTCGGGTCAACGTTCGAATCCCTCCAGGGGTGATCGACGCCCAGCGCATTCGCCTCAAGTCCAAGGGCAGCCCGGGCACCAATGGTGGAGCGCCGGGTGACTTGTTCGTGGACGTCCACGTGACGCCCGACCCGCGGTTCGACCGGCGGGGACGAAACGTCACCACCTCGGTGAACGTCCCGCTCACCTCGGTGATGCTCGGCACGACAGTGGAGGTGGTGACTCTCGACGAGCCGGTCACGCTGAAGATTCCGGCGGGGACGCAACCATCGACGACGATGCGCGTTCGCGGGCGTGGGGTGCCGGCTTCGGGCAAGCACGCGGCGGGAGATCTACTGGTCACGGTCAACGTCACCGTGCCCAAGAAGTTGAACAAGGAGCAGCGAGTGGCGGTGGAGAGGCTCGCCGCCGCGCTGCACGAGGAGACCACCAATGACTGAGCGTCGTCACCACGCCGTCTACGTGATCTCGGTCTTCGCCGAGCTCGCGGGGGTGCACCCACAGACCCTTCGCAACTACGAGCGCAGTGGACTGCTCAGTCCCCAGCGCACTAGTGGGGGTTCACGGCGATTCTCCGACGCCGACCTCGCCGCGTTGCGACGGATCCAAGAACTCACCAACGAAGGCGTGAACCTCGAGGGCGTGAAGCGAATCATGCGACTCGAAGAGCAGCTCGACGAACTTCGCGAGCAACTCGAGAGTGCGCGTCACGACGCTCGCAGCGACGTGGCCGAGACCCATCGACAGTATCGGCGCGACTTGGTACCCGTTCGAAACACCATCGCCTTGTTCATTGAGGCGCAACGCAGGCAACGAGGAGGTCCGTAGATGACACTCGACCCACAACGCTGGACCATCAAGACCCGCGAGGCATTCCAGGCCGCCACCACGCAGGCTGCCGCCGCGGGCAATCCCTACGTGACGCCGGCTCACCTCCTGTTGGCGCTGCTCGGCCAAGCAAATGGAGTGGCACGCCCGTTGCTCAGTGCCGCCGGCATCGATCCGCTGGTCGTGGCCGCGACGCTCAACGAGAAGGTGGCCGCCGAGCCGCGTGCGTTGGGTGGCTCGCAGCCGGGACTGTCGCTCGAAGCTCGATCGGGGCTCGAGACGGCCGACGAGTTGAGGGCCGACTTGGGCGACGACTTTCTGTCGGTCGACCACGTGATCGTCGCGTGGGCCGACGTGCTCGGCTCGACGCGAGAGCAGCTGCTCCAAGCGCTTCGCACCATTCGCGGTTCGGCCCGCATCACCTCAGAGAACCCCGAAGAGACCTTTCAGTCCCTCGAGAAGTACGGACGCGATCTGACGGCCCTGGCTCGAGCGGGCAAGCTCGACCCCGTGATCGGCAGAGACGACGAGATTCGCCGAGTGATCCAGGTGTTGTCGCGACGAACGAAGAACAATCCGGTGTTGATCGGCGAGCCGGGAGTGGGTAAGACCGCGATCGTCGAGGGTCTGGCGCTGCGCATCGTGGAAGGGGATGTTCCCGAGTCCTTGCGAGATCGACGCATCATCGCACTGGACCTGGCTTCGATGGTCGCGGGTGCTAAGTATCGCGGGGAGTTCGAGGAGCGGTTGAAGGCGGTGCTCAAGGAGATCGAGGACGCCAAGGGCGAGGTGGTGACCTTCATCGACGAGTTGCACACGATCGTCGGCGCCGGGGCTAGCGAAGGGGCGATGGACGCCGGGAACATGATCAAACCGCTCCTGGCCCGTGGTGAACTCCGTTTGATCGGTGCCACGACGCTCGACGAGTATCGCACCTACATCGAGAAAGACGCCGCCCTAGAACGCCGCTTCCAGCAGGTGTTCGTGGGTGAGCCCTCGCTCGAGGACACCATCGCGATACTGCGAGGGCTGAAGGAGCGCTACGAGGTCCACCACGGTGTTCGAATCCAAGACGCGGCGCTGGTCGCAGCGGCCACGCTGTCCCAGCGCTACGTAGCCAATCGCTTCTTGCCCGACAAGGCGATCGATCTGATGGACGAGGCGGCCTCGCGGCTGCGCATCGAGATCGACTCCATGCCCACCGAACTCGACGTCGTCATCCGCCGGTTGCGCCAGCTCGATATCGAGCGAGTGGCGCTGGCCAGTGAGAGCGACGCCGGCTCGATTGACCGGCTCGCCAAACTCGAACACGAGCGCGCTGAACTCCAGGAGAAGTCTGATGCGCTCGCGGCACGCTGGCAGGCTGAGAAGCAGGCCATTGTCAAGATCCAGGGCGCCAAGCAGGAGTTCGAGGACCGTCGCACCGAGGCCGATCGCCTCGAGCGACAGGGCGATCTCAACGGGGCCGCCGCGCTTCGCTATGGCACGATCCCGGAACTGGAGAAGACCATCGAACGCGCTTCGAGCGAGCTCGCTCAACTCCAGGTCGACGGTGCATTCCTCAAAGAGGAGGTCGACGCCGAGGACATCGCCGAAGTGATCAGTCGCTGGACGGGTGTGCCGGTCGCCAAACTGCTCGAGGGCGAGGTTGACAAATTGCTGCGGATGGAGGAGCTCTTGCACACTCGGGTGGTCGGCCAGGACGAGGCGGTGAGCGCGGTCGCCAATGCGATCCGGCGTTCGCGCGCGGGACTTTCCGATCCGCATCGACCCATTGGCTCGTTCCTCTTTCTCGGTCCGACCGGTGTGGGCAAGACCGAGCTGGCCCGTGCCCTCGCCGAATACCTGTTCGACGACGAACACGCGATGATCCGACTGGACATTAGCGAGTACATGGAGAAGTTCGCGGTAAGTCGTCTCATCGGAGCCCCTCCGGGGTACGTGGGCTATGAGGAGGGTGGCCAGCTCACCGAGGCAATTCGACGACGTCCCTACGCCGTGGTGCTGCTCGACGAGATCGAGAAGGCCCATCCCGATGTCTACAACCTCTTGCTGCAGGTGCTCGACGACGGAAGGCTCACCGACGGTCAAGGCCGCACGGTCAATTTCACGAACGTGGTCTTCATCATGACTAGCAATCTCGTGGGTGACCCGCTCGACTTCTTCCGACCCGAGTTCGTGAACCGGATCGATGACATCATCCGCTTTCGTCCTCTCGATGAGAAGGACCTCGCCGTGATCGTGGAGATCCAGTTGGGGCGCCTGCGCCAACGACTCGCCCAGCGGCGAATGGTCCTCGACGTCACCGGCGAAGCGGCCGCGGCGTTGGCTCGCGAAGGATTCGACCCAGCCTTTGGTGCACGACCGCTCAAGCGGGTGATCCAACGCCGTCTGGAAGACCCGCTCGCCTTGGCCGTGCTCCAGGGTGTCTACCACGAAGGTGACACGATCAAGGTTGGCGAGGCGCAGGGCGCTCTCACGTTCCACTGATGGGCCGAGACCGGTCGGGTAGGCTGGACCTGCAACGAGGCCGTCTCAGAGGAGTTCAGTGCCCGCAACCGTCGTAGTCGGAACCCAGTGGGGTGACGAAGGCAAGGGGAAGTTGACCGACCTCCTCGCTCGAGACATGGACATGGTCGTGCGATATCAAGGTGGTCATAATGCCGGTCACCGCATCGTCGTAGACGGTGAGGCCTTCGCTCTCCAGCTCGTGCCATCGGGGGTCCTCTACGAGCACATCGTGCCCGTGATCGGCAACGGCGTCGTGGTCGATCCCGCGGTGCTGCTCACCGAGATCGACGCGCTCAACTCCAAGGGCGTCGACACCTCGAGGTTGGTGGTGTCGGGCAACGCCCACCTGATCATGCCCTACCACCAGGAGTTGGATCGCCTGACCGAACGCTTCCTCGGCAAGAACGCTCTGGGCACCACCAAGCGCGGCATCGGACCGGCCTACGCAGACAAGTCGTCGCGAGTCGGTCTTCGGGTCCAGGACCTGCTCGACGCGAAGATCTTTCGCCAGAAGCTCGACGTGGTGCTCAAAGAGAAGAACCTCATCCTCACCAAGATCTACAACCGCCCGGCGATCAAGGCAAAGGACGTGGCCGAGCGGTACCTCGACGAGATAGCTCCGCGCGTCGGCCCCATGATCGCCGACACGGTCTCGATGGTCCACGAAGCGTTGGACGGTGACCAGAGGATCTTGCTCGAGGGTGCTCAAGCCACGTTCCTCGACCTCGATCACGGCACGTACCCGTTCGTCACGTCGTCCAACCCGGTGGCCGGTGGCGCCTGTACCGGTTCTGGGCTCGGTCCACGCGACCTTTCGCGGATCGTGGGCATCGCCAAGGCCTACGTGACTCGAGTGGGTGCGGGGCCGTTCCCGACCGAACTCGACGGGGAGCTCGCCGAGTTGCTCGTCGAACGTGGACACGAGTTCGGCACCAACACTGGTCGTCGCCGTCGGGTTGGATGGTTCGACGCGGTCATGGCGCGCCAGGCCGCCCGGTTGAACTCGCTGACCGAGATCGCTCTCACCAAGCTCGACGTGCTCGACTCGCTCGACGAGATCAAGGTATGCGTGGCCTATGAGGCCGCGGGAGTCCGCTACGAACACCCCCCCTACCACCAGTCGGTTCTACACGAGGTCACGCCGATCTACGAAGTCGTGCCCGGTTGGAGCACGGACATCACGGCGTCCACCAAGTTCGACGAGCTACCTAGCGCCGCCAAGGACTACGTGAGCTTTCTCGAGCGCACCATCGGCGTCAAGATCTCGGTGGTGGGCGTCGGTCCGGGCCGAGAGCAGTTCGTTCGACCCTCGTGAGTCGCTGCGTCGTCGTCGGGTCGGGGGCTCGCGAACACGCTCTCGCCTGGGCGCTCGCCAAGAGCTGCGAGGTGGTGGTGAGTCCGGGAAACGCGGGTATGGCTGCGCACGGCTTCACGTGTGTCGACACCCCCGCCACCGAACTCGACGCCGACCTGTTCGTCATCGGTCCCGAGCAGCCCCTCGTGGAGGGACTCGCCGACGCTCTGCGCGCTCAGGGTAAGCGCGTGTTCGGGCCGGGTCGTGACGCCTCGCAACTAGAGGGCTCCAAGGCCTTCATGAAGGACTTCCTCGCCAGCGCCGGGGTTCCCACGGCCCGCTACGCCACGTTCAGTGACCCGCACGGCGCTCTTTCGTTCCTCGATTCGATGAGCGCGCCCTACGTGGTCAAGACCGACGGTCTGGCCTCTGGCAAAGGGGTGCTGGTGACCCACGACTTGGCCCAAGCGCGAGACGACGTGCTCGAGAAGTTGAGTGGCCGCGCCTTCGGCGGGGCCGGAACCACCGTGGTCATCGAAGAGGGCCTCGCGGGACACGAGTGCTCGCTCATTGTCCTCTGTGACGGAACCGACGTCGTCGCGCTCGCTCCGGCCCAGGACTTCAAACGGGTCGGCGACGCCGACCAGGGCGCCAATACAGGTGGCATGGGGGCGTACGCGCCGATGACTTCGATGACACCTGACCAGGTCGACAACGTGATGCGCGAGATCGTGTTGCCCACGGTGGCTGAGCTACGTCGTCGCGGGATCGACTTTCGAGGTGTGCTCTATGCCGGGTTGATGCTTGGCCCCTACGGAGCGAAGCTGCTCGAGTACAACGTGCGTTTCGGCGATCCCGAGACCCAGGTGTTGGCACCGCTCTACGGTGACGCACTGTTCGATCTGCTCAAGCGCACCTCCGACGGTCGTCTCGGTGGTTCGCTCGCGGTGCCCAGCGGCGCGGCGGTGACGGTCGTGCTCGCGGCCTCGGGATATCCGCGACGACCGCGAGTCGGCGACGTGATCAGCGGGCTGGGCGACGACGGTCAACTGGCCGAGGAGATCGAAGGGGTGATCGTCTTTCACGCCGGCACCCAGCGGTCCGCGGGCGGAGTCTTCACCACCTTTGGTGGTCGGGTCCTCGCGGTCACCGGCACCGGTGCCTCGCTCGAGGAGGCTCGACGTCGCGCCTACCAGGGAGCAGCCCTCGTAACCTTTGATGGAATGGTCATGCGCACGGACATCGCACTCGGTGCGCACTGAAGGAGATAGATGATCCCGAGGTATGCCCCCAAGGACGTCGCGGCGTTGTTCAGTGACGAGAACCGATTCGACACCATGCTCGAGGTCGAGTTGTTGGCAGCTGAGGGTCTCGCCGCGCTCGGTGTCGTGCCCGGCGACCAAGTCGCGCTCTTGCGTCAGCGTCGTCCGGTGGTTGACGCAGGATTCGTCGAAGCGGTCAATGAACGAGAACTGACCACCAATCACGACACCGCGGCCTTCGTCGACGTCGTCCAGTCGTCGATCGGGATGCCCGAGGGAGCCTGGATTCACTACGGACTCACTTCGTCGGACGTCGTGGACACGGCCCTTTGCCACACGCTCACGCGGGCCATGGACATCGTGGTCTTCGAGGCGCTGGCGCTTCGCGATGCGCTGACTCGCCGCGCGGTGGAGACGGTGGACATCCCCATCACCGGACGGACTCACGGTATGCACGCTGAACCGACGACCTACGGAGCGAAGTTCGCGCTCTTCGCCCTCCAAGTAGAACGTGATGTGCAACGAGCGATGCGCGCGCGCAGCGCCATCGCCGTGGGGAAGTTGTCGGGCGCGGTCGGTACGTACTCCAACGTCGATCCCCGAGTCGAGGAGTACGTCTGCTCGCGCCTGGGTCTCGTGGCCGTTCCGGCGACCCAGGTCATCGCGCGCGACCGTCACGCCGAGGTCCTCTACGCGTGCGCCGCGCTCGGCACCTCGATCGAACAGTTCGCCTTGGAGGTCCGTCACTTGGCGCGCAGCGAGGTCGGCGAGGCCGAGGAGCCGTTCGCTGCCGGACAGAAAGGCTCCTCGGGCATGCCCCACCAGCGCAAGCCGGGACTCGCTGAACGCCTTTGCCGGCTGGCGCGGGTCCTGCGTGCTTACCTGCAAGCCGGCCTCGAGGATGTGGCCCTCTGGCACGAACGCGACATCTCACACTCGAGTGTCGAGCGGGTGGTGTTGCCCGACGCGCTCCAGTTGACGGTGTACATGCTGCGCAAGGCGACCGGGCTGGCCGACGGCCTGGTGCTGCACCCCGAGCGCGCCTTAGAGAACCTGACCGTCGGATCGCTCGGTCTGGTGTTCTCCCAGTCGGTGTTGTTGGCGCTGGTGGAGTCGGGGATGTCGCGCGACCGGGCCTACCGGATCGTCCAGGGCGCAGCGCGCCAGGCGATCGAGCAGCGGCGCAACTTGCGAGAGGTCGTCGAGAGTGACGAGGAGGTCACCTTGAGCAACGAAGTTCTCGAGCGATGCTTCGACACCCAGCGCCTGCTCGTCCATCGGGGGCGATTCGTGGAGGCGCTGACGTGGCGAGCCTAGAGCAGCTGGGGCTTCGCCACATCTACTCAGGGAAGGTTCGCGACCTCTACGAAGTCGGCAGCGACCATCTCTTGATGGTCGCATCGGACCGGATGAGCGCATTTGACGTCATCATGCGCGAGCCGGTCCCCCAGAAGGGTCGTGTGCTCACCGCCATGACCAACTACTGGGTACGCGAGTTCGCCGAGTCCGTCCCGGCCGCGCTGGTGACCTGCGATCCGCTCGAGATCGACCAGTTCGTTTCGGGCTTCGCGGGGAGTCGCGAGTGGCACGGTCGTTCGATGCTGGCGCGCCGGGCGACGATGATGCCGCTGGAGTGCATCGTACGAGGTCGCCTCGCCGGTCAGGCCTTCGACGAGTACCGAGAGCACGCCACGGTCCACGGTGCACCCGCACCCGCCGGTATGGAACTGACCGACGAGTTCGCCGAGGCGCGCTTCACGCCATCGACGAAAGCGGAGTCCGGACACGACGTCAACATCGACCTCGCGAGCGCCGCGCGGATCGTGGGTGCGCAGAATCTCGAACGCGCCCAACGACTGTGCCTCGGCCTGTTCAACCGGGCACGAGAGAAAATGGAGACGGTGGGGCTCATCCTCGCCGACACCAAGTTCGAGGTGGGCTTCGTCGACGACGAGATGGTGCTCTGCGACGAGGTCCTCACGCCCGACTCCTCACGTATCTGGCCGGCCGACCAGGTCCGCCGTGGTGAGACGCCACCATCGTTCGACAAGCAGCCGTTTCGAGACTGGCTCAGCGCTCAAGCGTGGAATCGAACACCACCGGCGCCCGAAGTGCCCGAAGACGTGTTGGTCACGACCTCGCGGCGCTACGTCGAAGCCTACGAACGAGTGACCGGGCGCTCGCTCGACGACTGGTACGGTGCGTAGTCGTGAACTACTTCGTGATCGTAGACGTGACCCTGCGCGAAGGCATCGCCGATCCCGAAGGCGCGACCATCGAACGGGCCCTGCCCGCGCTGGGGTTCACCGGGGTCACCAACGTGCACGCCGCCAAGTCCTTTCGATTCGAGGTGGAGGCGACGAGCGAGAGCGCCGCACTGGAGAAGGCGAACTCGCTGGGGGAGCGACTCTTATCCAACCCGGTGATCGAGAATGCGGTGGCCCGCCTGGCGCCCGGGAACCGAGCGTGAAGAGGTTCGGCGTCGTCATCTTTCCGGGATCGAACTGCGAGTACGACGCGGCCCTGGGCGTGACCCAGCTGGGCGCCGAAGCCGAGTTCGTCTGGCACTCCGATCCCGATCTGTCGAGGTTCGACGGCATCATCTTGCCCGGTGGATTCGCCCACGGCGACTACCTTCGACCGGGTGCGCTGGCCCGCTTCTCGCCCGTCATGAAGGCCGTGGCGCACTTCGCGCTCGAAGGTGGACCGGTGCTTGGCATCTGCAACGGCTTTCAAGTTCTGACCGAAGCGGGACTGCTGGCCGGTGCATTGCAGAAGAACCGCGGTCTGACGTTTCTCAGTCACGACACCACCTTGATCGTCGCATCCACCCGATCGGTGCTCACCAGCGAGGCGACGATCGGTCAAGAGCTCGTCGTGCCGATCAACCACTTCTCCGGCGCCTACACCTGTGACGACGCGACCTACGAGAGCCTCGTCGCGAACGAGCAGGTCATCTTGCGCTACCGGGACAATCCCAACGGCTCAAGGGGCGACGTAGCCGGGATCTGCAACGAAACGCGCAACGTCGTGGGACTGATGCCTCACCCCGAGCGCGCCATGTCGACGCTGCTCGGCAGTGCCGATGGCCTCGTCTTGATGAGTAGTTTCGTCTCGGCCGGTATCGCCGTTGGTTGAGCGGCTCAAAGGGTGACCTGAGCGGGGCCTGTAGTTTGGTGGGGTGAACAGCCCCGTTG
>VFSW01012243.1_pt1 | contig 11995 bp, 11 predicted proteins | sample 5358111 | NCBI WGS metagenome assembly VFSW01 (sample SAMN11554181, study PRJNA540505) | mine drainage metagenome | isolation source: sediment from site ElyBrook_90M | place: USA: Ely Copper Mine, Vershire, VT | collected 2017 | reverse complement strand
ATCGCTCTACACTACCCGCCAGTGTCTCTCCGCGAACTTCCGAAACTGCTGCCGAATCGGCCGGACGGTTGCGCCGCGAGGCGGCTTCATCGTATAGCATTAGAGGTTGAGTGAAGGCAAGTATCGACCTATCGGAAGTCGCTATCGCTTTCCGCGCGCTCCGGAAAGAAATCCTGGAGTTCGATTTCAAGTACCCACTCGAAGCGGATCCGGCCGCCGGCCCCCGCGATTCTCTGCACTATTACATTTATAGCGACGCCCTCAAGTGGGAAGCCATGCGTATGGATTCGTCGGGGATTCCAAAAACGTGGGGCCGGACTACGGGGGCAACCTACTGGCCAGGGTATGTGGCCTGGTATGCCTTAGTTCAACTCGGCCACTATCTGCGAGGCAAGGGTTCGCAGCACCTCGATATCTTCCTGAAGCAAATCGACTGGCTCGAAGAACAAGCCGTACTCCGCGACGACGGCGGGGTGGTGTGGGTCATGAACTTCGACTATCCGGAAGGCAGCGTTCTCATGCGCGCACCGTGGGTATCGGCGCATGCCCAAGGTTTGGCAATCAGCGCGCTGGTTCGGGGCTGGCGGGTCACTCACCGGCCCCACCTGTGGGAGCTTCTGAGGCACTCGGCCGACATTTTCGATGTCGACGAGTCCCTGAACGGAATTCGAACCCGGATTGGGGGCAACACGTTCTTCACCGAAAAGCCGGGATGCCCCCTCCCGGGTATCCTGGATGGCTTCATGACATCCCTGCTGGCCCTCTACGACTTACATGCCGAGACGGGCGACGCGAAGGTCGAAGAATTATTCACGGCCGGAATGGCGGGCCTGCGCGAGCTTCTCCCCTGGTGGGACTACGGGAAGAAGTGGAGTTGGTACGGTTGCCGGGAGTATCTTTGTCCTCCGGCCTATCATTGCTTGAATCGCATGTTGCTGGGCGAGCTCGGTAGACTAACCGGCGATAGGAATCTGACGGAACATGCCGAGAGGTGGAATCCGGAGAATTTGTCCCGCGCCGGAAGGGCGGAGGTGTATCTGGGTTTTCTCGCGACCAAGAACCGCGCGCGAATCCGTCACCGGACGTGGCGGCACAAGAATGGCGCGACGATCGAAGGCGCGTGAGAGACCCGGCACCGTTCGGTGATGAACGGCTTCGGATTCGTGGAAAGCATGGTGCTGGAGGTGGGGGTCGAACCCACATGGCCAGTGAGGAGGATCTGCAAGCTGCCCACTGTTTCGTATAAATGCAAGGTAATCAGCGACGTCCGGCGTTCCGCACAAGAATCGCCCCTTCAAAGAGTGAAAGTGGAGTGAAAACCAGAACTGGTCAGCATGTGACAAAAGCGCTTGCGCGAACGTACGGGAAAGCGTACGCTTATTGGTATGAACAGCATGAATGCCAGCGACGCCCGCGAGAAGCTTTACAGACTTCTCGATGAAACGGCCAGCGATCATGAGCCGGTGCTGATCACGGGCCCGCGTTCGAATGCTGTCCTCGTCGGCGAAGAAGACTGGAACGCAATCCAGGAAACCCTCCACCTTCTTTCGGTTCCGGGCATGCGTGAATCCATCATTGAGGGACTTGCCACGCCGGTGGACCAATGTGAGAAAGAACCAGGCTGGTGACGCCTTGGCAGGTCGTCTTCACTAAGCAGGCCCAGAAAGATGCCCACCGTCTCGGTTCGGCAGGTCTGCGGCTGAAAGCGGAAAAACTTCTCAGCATCCTCGCCGACGATCCGTTTCGGAAACCGCCGCCGTTTGAGAAACTCCTCGGTGATCTGCGCGGCGCATACTCCCGCCGCATTAATATTCAACACCGCCTCGTCTATCAGGTCATCGAAGAACACCGCGTCGTCAAGGTGCTTCGCATGTGGACCCATTACGAGTAGGCCTTCCCGGCCCGTATACAAATCGGGATCGCGGAATACTTCAGTCTGCCACGCTGCTCGACAATTGAAAGCGGAGTGAATCCCCCGCCCATCCATCCGGGGATTCACCCTGCCGCAACAGCGGATCGCGGCGGATGTGCGGCCCAGGGTGCCGGCGACCTGGACGATGCAGGCACACCGTTTCCACCCCCTTCTTCACTCCTCAAACTCGACTGAGAGCGATTCATTGATGCGCCCACCTTCGCACCCTTTCCGATGACGACGATACAGCTTCAGTATCGTGTGCGCCTCAATCGATTACGGATGACGCTTGCATGCTATGGCGCGCCAAAAATCGAGCTTTTTGTGAGGCGATTGAAAATAATATGGTGCTGGAGGTGGGGGTCGAACCCACATGGCCAGTGAAGGCCGCGGGATTTTGAGTCCCGTGCGTCTGCCAGTTCCGCCACTCCAGCTTGAGGCGCGGGGAGAAAGACCTTTATGAGTATAGCAATCGGGAGCGGCGTGATTGGGCGGCCGCGGCATTTTCGATCGTTCCATGCGGGCCGGAAGGGGGTATGATAAGTGGCGAGTGGGTGTGGCGGCGCAGGCTGGCGGTGCGCCGGAGGGCGGCGAAAAGCTTGAGAGATTCGAAGGTATTGACGCTGAAAATGCTGGGCGCCGCGCTGGCGGCGGCGGGATGCGCGTGTGCCGCGCCGGCTTCCACCGGCAAACCGGGCGCTCCGGTGGTGGATTCCGCCGGCTTCGAAGCGAAAGTCAAGCCGATCCTGAAAAACGTGTGCTCGGGCTGCCATAACAAATCGCTCGCCTCGGGTGGGCTGAACCTGTCGCCCTATCTGGATGCGGCGACGGTTTTCGAGGACCGCGCCACGTGGGAGAAGATCGCGGAAAAGATCGAAGCGGGGGAGATGCCGCCGAAGGGAATTCCGCGTCCTCCGCGGGACCGGATGACGGCGCTGGTGACCTTTTTGCACGGCGAGTTCGACAAGGCGGACGCGGCCATTCCGCCCGATCCGGGGCGCGTGACCGCGAAACGGCTGAACCGGAACGAGTATCGGAACACGATTCGCGATCTGCTGGCGGTGGATTTTCGCGCGGACCGGGATTTCCCGACCGACGATTCCGGCTATGGGTTCGATAACATCGCGGACATCCTGACCGTTTCGCCGGTGCTGATGGAAAAGTATCTGCACGCGGCGGAGACGATCTCATCGCGCGCGATGGGCGCCGACCCGCTGCCGAAGAAACCGCTATCGACGACCTGCGATTTGAAAAGCCGCACTCTTCGCCGGCTCGATTACGACACGGTGGAGACGAGCCAGCGGATCGACTTCGACGGAGAGTATACCGTGCGGTTCGGTTTCCCCGGCACTCGCGGGCCGGACGCCAAACCGGCGCAGATGGGCTTCTTCATGGACGGGGAGCTTCTTCAAAAGATGGATGTGGAGACGAAGCCTTCGAAGCTGGTTTACTTTAATCCTTACTCGGACGGCGAGATGCGCGTGTATCTGCCCGAGGGCGACCACGTATTTCGAGCGGCCTTTCTGGACGACGATTTCGCGAAGACGTTGACCAACGACAAGGACGCCTACAGCGAAAAGAAGAATAAGTTCATCGGTTCGATCACCTTCGTCGGGCCGTACCCGGCCAAAATGGAGAAGGCCAGCCGGAAGAAGATTCTTATTTGCGATCCGGCGGCGGGCGAGGCGTGCGTCGAGAAGATCGTCGCCAATCTGGCGCACCACGCATACCGCCGTCCGGTGACGAAGAACGAAGTGGCGGGGCTGATGAAGTTCGTCGCGATGGCGAAAGGGCAGGGGCAATCGACGGAACAGGGCATCCAACTCGCGCTGGAGGCGATGCTGGTATCGCCGGAGTTCCTTTTCCGGATCGAGCGCGATCCGAATCCTACGGACCCGGAAGCGGTGCATCGTTTGTCCGACGTCGAGCTGGCCACGCGGCTCAGCTATTTCCTTTGGAGTTCGATGCCCGACGACGAGCTTCTTCGGCTGGCGGAATCGAACCAACTGCACCAGGCGGACGTTCTGGACGCACAAGTGAAGCGGATGATGGTGGACAAAAAAGCCGGCGCTTTCGCGGACAACTTCGCCGGGCAGTGGCTGGAAGTGCGGAATCTGGATTCGATCGCTCCGGACCCGCAGAAATTTCCGGCGTGGAGTCCCGAACTGAAAACGCTGCTGCGCACCGAGACGCGCATGTTCTTCGAGTATGTGCTGACGGAGAACCGGCCGATTTCGGAATTCATCGACGCGAAGTACACGTTTTTGAACGAAGCGCTGGCGAAATATTATGGCATCGAGGGCGTGAAGGGGCCCGATTTCCGCAAGGTCGCGCTGACCACCGGGGAGCGGGGCGGAGTTCTTACTCAGGGGAGCGTGCTGGCGGTGTCGAGTTACGCCAGCCGGACGTCGCCGACCATCCGCGGCAAATATGTGCTGAATAACATATTGGGTACGCCGCCGCCCCCGCCGCCGCCGGACGTTCCGGCGCTCGACGTTTCAAAGGTGGGCAGCGACGTCTCTTTGCGGAAGCAGTTGGAAGAGCACCGGGCGAATCCGGCGTGCGCGGCCTGCCATGCGAAGATGGACGTGCTCGGCTTCGGCCTGGAGAACTACAACGCGATCGGCCAGTGGCGGACTAAGGATGGAAAGTTCGCCATCGACCCCAGCGGGACGATGCCGGACGGGAAATCGTTTTTGACGGCGGCCGAGATGCGGGCGGTGCTGCTGGGAAGCATGCCGCTGGTGGCGCATTGCCTGGACGAGAAGATTATGACTTACGCGCTGGGACGCGGCGTACAGGCTTACGACAAGCGGCCGCTCGCGAAGATCGACGCGGCGGTAGCGGCGGATGGATACCATTTTCAGACGTTGATTTACGAGGTGGTGCGAAGCCTGCCGTTCCAATCGCGGCATGGGGAAGCGGCCGTCCCTCCAAAAGACAACCAAAGCGGCAAACCGGCGAAGGAGATAGCTCACCGATGACAACGCACAAGGCTCCGGGGACAAGGAAGGGCGGCGCGCTGCCGAGGCGCACGTTTTTGCGAGGGATGGGAACGGTGGCGATCGGACTGCCGTTTCTGGACGCGATGACACCCGCGTTCGCGGCGGCCTCGGCGGCGAAGCCTCCGGTGCGGATGGCCTTTTTCTACGTTCCGAACGGGATCATTATGGACGCCTGGAATCCCGGCTACGAAGGGAAATTCCAGGAGATGCCGCGGGCGCTGAAGTCGCTGGAGCCGTATAAAGAAGACATCCTTCAGATCAGCAACCTGACGCACAACACGGGACGCGCGCTGCTGGACGGTCCGGGGGATCACGGGCGCTGCTGCGGGAGTTACCTCACCGGCGTTCAGGTGAAAAAATCGCTGGTAGAGATTAAGAACGGCGTTTCGTTCGATCAGATCGTGGCGAAGGAGATCGGAGGGCGGACGCGCTTTCCGTCGTTGGAGCTGGGGATGGAGGACGCGCGGCAGGCGGGCGACTGCGACTCGGGGTACTCCTGCGCTTACACGAACAACCTGGCATGGCGCAGCGAAACGCAGCCGCTGCCGCCGGTTCTCGATCCGCGGGCGATGTTCGAGCGGATGTTCGGCACGGGCCAGCCGATGACGCCCGAGGAGCGGACGCGCCAGTCGAAATACCGGCGCAGCATTCTCGATTACGTGACGGAAGACACGCACAGGCTGGAGTCGAACCTGGGGCCGACGGACCGGAGGAAGCTGGACGAATACCTGTCGGCGATCCGCGAAGTCGAGCGGCAAGTGGAGCGTGCGGAAACGGACACGCGGCAGATCGATCCGCAGATGGACAAGCCCTACGGAGTGCCGGCCGATTTCGGCGAGCATTTCAAGCTGATGTCGGACATGGTGGCGATCGCTTTCCAGGCCGACCAGACGCGGATCGTCACATTTCTGATGACGCGGGAAGGCAGCTTGCGTTCGTATCGCGAACTGGGCATCGCCGACAGCCATCACCCGCTGACGCACCACCGGAACCAGGCGGAGTTGATGGAGAAGGTGCGGAAAATCAACGAGTATCATGTGCGGCAGTTCGCCGGCTTCATCGAGAAAATGAAGGCGACGAAGGAAGGCGGCGGAAGCCTGCTGGACAACTGCATGATCGTTTACGGCGCGGGACTGTCGGATGGCAATCTTCACTTACACGAGGATTTGCCGACGATTATCGCGGGCCGCGGAGGAAACTACTTTAAGACGGGCCGGAGAGTGGTGGTGCGCCGCGAGACGCCGATGTGCAATTTGTTTTTGACGATGATGGACCGCATGGGGGTTCATATGGACCACTTCGGCGATTCCGTGGGCCGTTTGGAAGGACTGGACCTGGCATAGATTCATGCAGGGGTTCGTCAGAAGAATACCGCCGCCGGGAGCGTTCTTCGACAGCGATTTCACGACGATCGACAGCCTGCTGGCCATCGGCGTGATGAACGGGCTCCAGGCCAAGGACGAATGCCGGATCGTGGCGGTGTCGATGAGCCGGCCGAATCTGGCGGTGGCCGGTTTTGTGGACGCGGTGGAGCGCTACTATCACGGACCGGCGGGAAATTTCGCTCAGATTCCGCCGGTTGGAATGCGGACGGCCGGATCGCCGGGAGTAACTTCGCCGGCCTTTAGCGCGCCGTTTCTGAGAAAGAAACCGGACGGAACGCCGGTGTACAAAAACGAAGTGAAGAGCGCGATCGACACGGCGGATCCGAACGTTCTGCTGCGGAACTATTTGGAAGCGCAGTACGATCAAAACGCGTTTTTCATCCTGGGAGGGCCGGCGGCGAATCTGGCGGCGGCGTTGGAATTTCCGGGGATGAAGGAGTTGATCGCGGCGAAGATCCGGTATCTGGTGGTGGCGGGCGGGGCGTATCCGGAGGGACCGGCGGAGGCGCGGATCGGGGCGGATATCGCGGGAGCGAGGAAAGTATTTTCGGAGTGGCCCACGCCGATCGTCGCGTCGGGTTTCGAGGTCGGCATGGCGCTGGAATTTCCGGGCGCGTGCATCGATAAGGAATTCGCGGAAGCCACGCCGGATCATCCGGTGGCCGACGCCTATCGCGCGTACCGGGCGATGCCGTACGACGCGCCATCGTGGGACATGGCGGCGGCGCTGTACGCGGGGCGTCCAAAGGAAGGGTATTTCAAGATTTCAGCGCCGGGGACGATCGCGGTTCTGGCGGATGGCCGCACCTCCTTCACGCCCGCGGAAAAGGGGATGCATCGCTATCTGATCGTCGATCCGGCGGAGAAGGAGAAGGTTCTTCGGGCGTATGTGGAACTGGCGAGCGCGAAGCCGGCGCCGCGGAAGCGCTTCCGGCCCGTGGACGCCGACCAGCCGCCGCCGGAGGAGAAGAGCAAGGCTCCGGAACCGCCGAAGCGATAAGCGCGAGTAAGTGGACGGAACGGGAGAAAGAAGAATGGGATTATCAAGATGAATCGACTTACAGCGTTGTTAGCCGCCGCGGCGGGGGCGTGCGCCGTCGCGTTCGCGCAGGAACCGGCGAAACAGGTTCCGGATCCTAACTCCCAATATCGTTTGGGGCCGGACTCGATGCCCCAGGACGGGGTTCCGAAAGGGGAGATCCGCGGACCATTTACTTTGCCGAGCAAAGTCTATCCGGGCACGCAGCACACTTACTGGGTCTATGTGCCGGCGCAGTACGATCCGGCGGTTCCGGCCAGCCTGATGGTTTTCCAGGACGGCCAGGCGATGAAGTACGAAGACGGGGACGTGCGGGCGCAAAACGTGATGGACAATTTGATTTACCGCCGGGAGATTCCCGTCATGATCGGAGTGTTTATCAATCCCGGCCGCACGCCGGAGCAGCCGGAGCCGACGCCGAAGGATTGGGGCGACCGCAATACGAACCGCCCCACCGAATACAACACGCCGGACGACAAATACGCGCGGGTGATCGTGGACGAGTTGATGCCGGTGTTGTACAAGGAGTACAACATTTCCAAAGACCCGGAACAGCATGGAATCGGAGGCGCAAGCTCCGGGGCGATCGCCGCGTTCTCGGTGGCGTGGGAACGGCCGGACGAGTTTCGCAAAGTGCTGAGCATTGTCGGAAGCTTCGTCAATTTGCGCGGCGGGTATGTGTATCCGGAGCGGGTGCTGGCGAGCGAGAAAAAGCCGATCCGGATCTTCCTTTGCGACGGAAGGAACGACAATCGGGGAACGTTTCGCGGCGGGAAATACGACCAGACGCGGGACTGGTTTTACCAGAATGTGCGGCTGATGAAGGCGCTGACGCAGAAGGGCTACGACGTGAACTACGCGTGGGGGATGAACCTGCACGGGCAGAAGTTCGGCGGCGCGATCTTTCCCGATATGATGCGGTGGTTATGGCGCGACGGGCCGGTTTCGACGGATCCGAACGACATGGTGGAGCGCGGATTCCGGGAGCCGGCGGCGAAGAAGGCGGAGGCCGGGAAGAGTGAGTAACCAAGCCTTTGAAGCGGGCGATCCTCGATTCAGATCGTCACAGCGCCATCCCGCCGGAGACCTCGATGCGCTGGCCATTCACCCAGCGGTTGTCATCCGATAGAAGAGCAGCAATCATCGGCCCGACGTCGTCCGGGACGCCGGCGCGTCCCAACGCGGTCATGTCCGCGACGCGCTTGTTGATTTCGGGATTGTCGCGCACTAAGCCGCCGCTGAAATCGGTCTCGATCGCTCCGGGCGCGACGACGTTAGCCGTGATCCCGCGCGGTCCAAGCTCTTTGGCCAGGTAACGGGTGAACACTTCGACTGCGCCTTTTGCCGCTCCATATGCCGACGTGCCGGGCATCGTGAAGCGGGCGAGTCCGGACGAAACGTTCACAATGCGGCCGCCATCCCTTATCAAGGGCAGGAGTTTTTGAGTGAGGAAGTAAACGCCCTTGAAATGCACATTCACGATCTGGTCGAATTCGGCCTCCGTGGTTTGATCGAACGGCTTGTGCAAGGAAGTTCCGGCGTTGTTCACCAGGTAATCGAATCGATCCCGGTCCCAAACTCGAAGCATGTCGCGGACCTGTCCGGCGAAGCCATCGAACAAGCCGGTATTTCCGGCGTCGAGTTGAAATGCGGCGGCTTTCTTTCCGACCGCTTCTATCTCGTGGATGAGGTTCTGCGCCTCGGCAAGATTCGAGTGATAGGTGAAGAGAATGTCCGCGCCGCGCCGGGCCAGGTTAACCGCCGTACTGCGGCCGAGCCCGCGGCTTCCACCGGTGATGATGGCTATTTTGCCGTTTTTGTCGCTCATAACTTCCTCCTTCGCAGACTTACCATGGAACGATGCCTTGCGCGCTCGAAAAGGTCCCGGATGGACCATCGCCGGGGAGCAGGGCCAGGCGAACGATCTCCGCCGCCCCCTCGGGAATCGACTGCGTCCCCCGATGTTGGTTGAGATCGGTTGCCGTGTAGCCCGGGTCGACCGAATTCACTTTGATCGAGGTGCCGCGCAGTTCGTAGGCGAGCTGCACGGTAAGCATATTGAGAGCCGCCTTCGATGCGGCGTAGCCTAGATACTTCGCGGCGACGTGGGTCCACGCCGGATCGCCGCTCTTGGTCAACGATCCAAGTCCGCTCGACACATTTACGATGCCGGCGGAGGACGACTTACGCAGCAGCGGAAGCATCGCTTGAGTTACGGCTACACTGCCCAGAAAGTTCACACGGAAGTCCCGTTCGATTGCGTCGAGGCTGCCGATCGAAGGCAGGCCATCGCCCGGCGCGGCGATTCCGGCGTTGTTGACGAGAACGTCGAGATGGCCGAAGGCGGCATCGATATGTTTTGCGGCGGCGGCGATGGTGGCGGGATCGTCCAGGTCGATCGGGATATATCGAACATCGCGGTCTTCCCGTTTGAGCGTAGCGGCCGCTTCTTCCCCAAGCGCCCGATTGCGCGCGCCCAGCAGGACGGTGTAACCCGACGCGGCGAGCTGGCGGGCGACTTCGAACCCGATGCCTTTATTCGCCCCGGTGACGAGAACGATTTTGTTCCGTGGGTTCTCCATGTTTATCTGCTTCCCGCCGCGGGCGCGGCAACGGTTCCGGATTCGAAATAGGCCGCCCGGTCGATATCGGCAATCAGCGAAGGCTGCGTGGGACGCCATCCCAGTTCTTCCCGCGTCTGCGCGCTGGAGGCGGGGCCGTCGATACTTACGAAGGGCGAGATCCAGCCAAAATGGTCTGCCGCTTCCTCCGGCGATTTGGAGACGAGCGGGACATTCAGGAGCCGTCCGATCGCTTGAGCGATGTCCCGGAAGGGAACGCCCTCATCGGCGACGCCATGGTACCGGCTCCCGGTGGAACCCTTCTCGAGCGCCAGCCTGTAAAGACGCGCGGCATCGAGCCGATGCACGGCGGGCCAGCGATTCAGGCCGTCTCCGACGTAGGCCGAAACGCGCTTCTCGCGCGCGATGGCGAAGAGTCGCGGAACGAAGCCGTGATCGCCGTCTCCATGCACCGATGGCGGAAGGCGCACGACGGACACGCGCACGCCCTGCGACGTTTGCGCAAGCCCCGCCGCTTCCGATTTGCGCGGAAAATCGGGATCGGACACGTCCTTCTCGGTCGCCAGGGAGCCTGCGCGTTGAAGAAGCAACGTCCCGGAAGTGACGACGAGGGGACGGCCGGAACCCGCGAGCGCCGCGCCGAGCGTGTCGATGGCGCGCCGGTCCGCTTCCGCCGAAGACGCGTAGTTCAAGAAGTCGTGGATGAAGGCGGTGTGAATCACTCCATCCGAATTGGCCGCGCCATTCCGCAGGCTGTCCAGGTCTTCGAGCGAGCCGCGAAGCACCTCGGCTCCCGCCGCGGCAAGGGACGCGGAACCCTTATCCGAACGAGCGAGGCCGAGCACCCGATGGCCCGCGTTCATGAGTTCCGAAACAATGGCGGAGCCGATAAATCCCGTGGCGCCGGTGACAAAGATGCGCATAACGTCTTGACCAACCTTTCGCGAATCTGATAAAACGGAGATAGTCTCCGCATATATAGAATACCGGAGGCTGTCTCCGGTTGCAAGTTTCTTGCCGATGGCCACCAAACGTTCCCAATCCGCGGCACGAAAGCCACGCGCCGACGCGCAGCGGAATCGCGACCGGGTTCTGGAGGTGGCGCGGGAGGCGTTCACACGGTTAGGAGCGGATGCCAGCCTGGACGACATCGCCAAGCAGGCCGGTGTGGGAGCGGGGACTTTGTATCGCCACTTTCCTACGCGCGACGAGCTTCTGAAGGAGGTTTACCGGAGCGAAGTGGAAAAGCTGGCCTCGGCGGAGCGGAAGTTCGCCGAGACGATGCCCCCTTTGCAAGCGTTGCGGGCCTGGATGTTGCTGTTCGTCGATTACATCGCGACAAAGAAGATCATCGCGCCGGCGTTGAATAACATCGTCGGAGGACCCTCCAAGGTGTTTGAAGCTTCGCACGATCGGATATGGGGAGCGATTCGCGCACTGGTGAAGCGGGCCATCAAGAGCGGCGACATACGCAGGGACCTGGATCCGCTCGATCTACTTCGGGCGCTGATCGGTGTGGCGAACGTGGCCTCCAGCCCCGACTGGCAACAAAGCGCCCGGAGACTGGTGGATATTCTCATCACAGGGTCGCGGCCGATCCGGTGATGTGGAGCAGTACTGGAGCGGGAAGACGGCGGTGCTGGGCTTTTTGGTGGGACAGGCGATGAAGGCGGCGAAGGGCCACGCGAATCCGGCGGCGATGAACGAGGTGTTGAAGGCGAGGTTGGGGTAGTACTCAGCGCACCTCGGCGATGGTGAGGGAGTGAAGGGCGATGGTGATGGGGCGCTCGTCGAGGCTGACGCCGAGGGATTCGGGCGAGCGGGGGTTGGAGTTGAGAAGCTCAATTTCGGCGGCATCGCCGGGGGCTGGAATGCGGAAGGATCGCTCGACCGGAGTGCCGCCGGGGCCGAAGTGCCAGATAGCGGCCGGCCGGCCGTTGACCAGGACGCGCGTTTCGCGATGGGGCGCGGCGGCGGGCGTGAAGGCGTGGAGAACGAAGCGGAATTCGTGCGTTGGGGCGGAGGAAGCGGGGAGAGTGAGGCGGAGGGTGGAGCGGGGGCCGGTCATCCAG
>VFSW01012242.1_pt1 | contig 11995 bp, 8 predicted proteins | sample 5358111 | NCBI WGS metagenome assembly VFSW01 (sample SAMN11554181, study PRJNA540505) | mine drainage metagenome | isolation source: sediment from site ElyBrook_90M | place: USA: Ely Copper Mine, Vershire, VT | collected 2017 | reverse complement strand
ACCCAGGCCCCTGAGATTGCCCCCGCCGAACAGGCCACCCTGCTGGTGGCCAGCGACGCCGACAACACCCTCCTCGCCCAGGATCGCTCTCTGCCCCTTCCCCAGGATCCGGACTCCCGCGCCCGCGTCATTCTCGGTCGTCTGCTGGACATCTACTCCGCTCCCGACGCCGCCCATCCCGTTCCCGGCGGCGCAGCTTCAATCACCCCGGTCTTTCTTCTGCCCACTCTGGGCAATAAAGACCCCCAGCGCCCCGACGCTCAGCTTGCCGTCGTCAACCTCACTGCCAGCTTTGTCGCCAGCCATCCCTCCGGCCTTGAAACCGAGTCGCTCACCGTCCAGTCCATCTGTGCCACCCTCCACGCCAACCTGCCTCGCGTCACCCAGGTCCGCTTTCTGGTGGATGGAGCCGAGCGCCCAACCCTTGCCGGCCACGCCGACCTCACCCGCACCTATCTCGCCGCCCAGGCCGTTCCATCCAAGGAAGCCCAACCGTGAGCAACTCCAACAGCACTCTTGAAGCATCCATCGCATCAATGCCCCCCACTATCGGCGTCTTCGATTCCGGCTTCGGCGGACTCACCGTGCTGCGCGCCCTCATCACTCGCCTGCCCCGCGCTCAATTCGCGTTTATCGGCGACACCGCCCGGCTCCCCTATGGCTCCAAATCCCGGCGCACCATCGCCCGCTATGCCGCTCAGAGCGCCCAGTTCCTGGTCCATGAGAAGGGAGCCGAGTTCCTGGTCATTGCCTGTAACACCGCCAGCGCCCTGGCTCTGGACGCCATTCAGGAAGCTGTCTCCGTTCCTGTCCTCGGCGTCATCGAGCCTGGCGCCGCTGCGGCCCGCGCAGCCTCCCGCACTGGAGACGTGCTGGTCATCGCCACCGACGCCACCGTCCACAGCCACGCCTACGCCGCTGCCTGTCGCGCCCTCGGCCTCCGCGCACTGGAAATGGCCTGCCCACTCCTCGTGCCCCTGGTCGAGGAGGGCTGGACCGGCTTAGCGATCGCCGGAGACCCCAACGACCCGTGTGCGGCGCAAGCCGCGTCTGCCCCACAGCAGGTGGCTGTGACCGCCGAGGTCATCCGCATCTATCTGGCTGAACTCGCCGCCAAAGCCGCAGCCGCTGGTCTCAACCCAGACACGCTGGTTCTCGGCTGCACCCACTACCCTCTGTTGCGCCTGCTTATTGAGCGCGCCGTTCCAGCCGGCATGCGCGTCATCGACTCAGCCGAAGCCGCCGCCGAGGCCGCCGTCAAGCTCTTCAACGGCCGTGCCGCCGCATTCTCCGGAACTCCCGCCTTGCCCACCCAGGTTCACTGCTTCGCCACCGATTCGGTCGAGAAATTCGAGCGTCTGGGCTCCCGCTTCCTCAACCGCCCCACCGGTCCGGTCCAACTGGTCGACCTCGGCGGCTGATATCCTGCATATTGGCTGATAATCTATATAGATGGTGGCCTGGCATCCCCGAAAGATGGGCCATGGAGGAAGAAAGAAAGCATGATCAATCTGGCGGGTAAGACGGCCGTGGTCTTTGGGCTGGCCAACAAGCGTTCCATTGCCTGGGGCATCGCCCAAATGCTGCATGAGGCCGGCGCAACCCTGGCCATCTGCTACCAAAACGAGCGCATGAAGCTTGAGGCCGAGGGCCTCATCGCCGAGCTGCCCGGAGCCTCCGGCTTCCAGTGCGATGTCTCCAGCGACGAGCAGATCGACACCCTCTTCGCCGCCCTCAAGCAGCAGTACGGCAAGCTCGACATCCTCATCCACGCCGTGGCCTTCGCGCCCGCCGCCGACCTGCACGGCGACTTCCTCAATACCACCCGCGAGGGCTTCCGCATCGCTCTCGACGTCAGCGTCTACTCGCTCATCGCCGTCAGCCGTGCCGCTGCGCCGCTCATGATCGAAGGCGGAAGCATCATCACTCTCAGCTTCTACGCCGCGGAGAAGGTCGTCCCCCACTACAACGTCATGGCCCTGGCCAAGTCCGCCCTCGAGTCCGCCGTCCGCTACCTCGCCTCCACCCTCGGACCGCGCAATATCCGCGTCAACGCCGTCTCCGCCGGACCCATCAAGACACTGGCGGCCCGCGGCGTCGGCGACCTGAGTGAAATGCTCAAGTCCCACGCCAACCGCGCCCCCCTGGGCCGCAACGTGGACCAGCTTGAAGTCGGCGGCGCGGCCTTGTTCCTGGCCAGCCCCCTCTCCAGCGCCATCACCGGCGAAGTCATGTACGTCGATTGCGGCTACAACATCATGGGCTTCTGATACAACCTATAGTCCACTTTTCAATTGCTTCTCAAAGGAATGCGTGCCTCAGGTCTTGATCCACAGACCTGGGAGTTACGTCCCTTTGAGAATGGGCCTGACCATATTCCCCGCGCTGAACCTTGCACATGCACATCCACCAAACAAAAGGCTGACTGGAATGTACTCTCCAGTCAGCCCTCGTTTATTCTGTGGTTCGATGAATCCGTCCAGCGCCCTATTCCACCGGCGTATCTCCAGCGGTGTCCAGCTCTGCGCCCGCCGGAATCAGCGTGCTCGCAGCCGTCGCTTCATTTGCGGTGCCCGTGTAGAGCGCGATCCGCGATGCATCGATGCCCTTGTCGCTCACCAGGTAGGCCTTGGTGTTCGTCGCGCGCTCCGCGGCTAGTTTTGCGCCGCGCTTCTCACCGCTTTGAGCATTTCCCACAATGGCCAGCTTCGCATCCGAGTTACGTTGCATATTCAGCGCAATCTCATCCAGGCAGGCCTTCGCTTCATTGTCCACGCGAGATGGCCGGCGCACGTCCCGCCCAAATTGAACGGTACACATCGCGCTGGTCATGGGCTTGGGCGCGGCGGCGGGAATCGTAATCGACACTGAAGCTGTGGCTGAAGCACTCTGCCCCTTGTCATCCACCACATTGCAGGTTACTGTTGCGCTTCCGGCAGCGGCGCCTGTGGTCGTCAGCGTGGCCGTTGCCCCGCTTCCGCTCACTGCTCCGGAGTCCGTGGCAAAGCTGTAAGTCAGCGGTCGATCCTGCGGACTCACGCCAACTGCCGTGATCGTCGAGGGGGCGCCCGACAAGACCGTAACCGGATTGGCAGAGCAGCTCACTGTCGGCTGCTCATACGCCTTCACGGCATACTGGGCCGTGCAGTCCGCGTTATCGCTGGCTCTGCCGCCCTCGGATACATGGCCTTTCAATGTGTAGGCGCCTACAGCAAGATTCGTCGTATCAATCTTCGCGGTGCTGCTTGACCCGCCGGTTACCGTCCCGCCATCGACAGTCCATGTGTAAACTGCCATCTTTGCCGGGTCCAGATTCACAGCCGTGCCGGACACCGCAATCGGATCTCCTGGAAACACGGACGCCGGATTCAGTGAGCAGGAATAATCCACTGGCGGCAGCTCCGGCGCTCGCGGACTTCCGCCAAAGCGGAAGACGATCCCGGTGGATAGACGCATATCGTTCTGCATTCCGCCGCTGCCCGTAGTGAGATCCGTGAATCGGGTCATCATGTATTCCGCTTGAATCACGCGAACTGCAAAATGTCGGTGGACCCGGATGTCCAGCCCCCCACCGGCAGTCATTGCAAACGACCTCTGGAGTGGCAGCAGCGTACAATTTGCCGTGCAGTTTGAGAGCGATACTTCGCTGGCGCGCACGCCACCACCAAGAACCTGCACAAAGGGTGTAAGTCTGCCGTGATGCCTGAATGAAAGCCGCGGGCCAAACAGATAGCTGATCACTCCCCCGTTTGTAGCGTCTACGTCCACTGTGCCCGTATAGCCTCCCGTGAGTCGTATCTTTGAGTTCGTGTAGTCGCCAACGTCGGCAACTATCCCCAGGTAGCGGTTCAAGTTGTAAGCAACCGACGCACTGCCGCCGTTCAGCCAAACCAGGCGGTTCCCGTCGGCCATCGTCGGCACGGCGCGCAGATACGAGTAGCCAAGAAATACTTCAACCTTGGGAGTGCCATAATCCACTCCACCCCTATAAGGCATGGCCACGGACATCGACGACCTCGGCATAGGAGCAAACAGCTCGGCATTCACTGCCAAACTGGAGTAGCCTGCCCCGCTGGCCGGCGCTACCGCTTCTTCCGCGCCCAGGTTTAACGCAAACACCAGGCCAATAACCAACCCCGCCGTAGCAATGCTTCCTGAACTCAATCTCACTGTCGCCTCCCCAACTGCCCATCGCACTCATCAAAAGCCTTAGCATCGCATTGACTCGACGCAAATAGCACATTGCTTAAAGCAGGCTGAGACCGCCCCGAGGGACGGTCTCAGCCTGGGCCCTACGGAATAGGCACATTGATGACGGTGTTCACCAGTGTGATCGACGCATTCAAAGCAATCAGTCTGCCGTTTACTGTCGTTATCGCGGCATTTCCGGCAGTTGAAACATGGATAAACCCGGACGCGATGATGCTTCCATCGAAAGTCCCACCCCCCGACGGCTCGAGGTAAACATTGGTCGCGACCGCCCAGTAGATGTTGCCTGGCTTGGCGCCATTTTTCAGGATGACGTTTCTAGGTGTTGCCGCCAGCCCTACGGTCAGCGTCGATCCGATCTGGAAGACCCAAGTTGCATTGGGATCGCCCTGAGCATCCAGAGTTAGGTCGCCATTCGTGATCCCAACCGAGCTTGCGTTGGTGTAGACGCCTGGGTAGATGGTTGTGCCGCCCACTTCCGCTGCCAGAACGCCGCCGGATGGCAGGCCCTGAAGAGTGTTGTAAGCGGTTTGAGATTCCGCCAGGGCTTCGGTCGCAATGGAGATCGTGGTTGACGTTCCTTCATTCGGGCACGCAAACGGAACGGCGGGAGTGAGTGGTGAATAGATATTTCCAGTCACCAAACCTATATTGCTTCCCGTTTCCGTGTAGACGCATTGCGGTACGCCGCCAAGAACAACAGTGTTATCGTGAATTCCCGTAAGCGATGAGAATCCGGTCGCCGTGGTCCCCGCATCTCCATTGATGACCGTGTGGACACCTGTGTTGGTTATCCCTGCGCTGCCGGCATTGCCGCCGAAAGGCAATATTGTGGGTCCAAGAACAACTGGCGGTGTAATCACGGTCGTACCGGTCGTGAAGCTCCAGGGATTCGGCGGCGGAACGGTGTTCCCCAGTGGATTGCCCGCCAGATCCTTTGCTCCTGTGGTCACTGTTGCGGTATAGGTAGTGGTGTTGGCGAGCGGGTTGGTGGGCGTGAGAGTGGCAATGAAGTTTACCGCATCGTAGGTGATCGTTGCCGGTATCGGAGTTCCACTCGCGGCCGTACCTGTATAGAGTTGGAAGGTTGCATTGGTGAGGGTCAGTGGATTCATCGCTTCGGTGAAAGTTACGCTGACCGCTTGATTGATCGGTACGGCTGTGGCGCCGCTGGCGGGAACCGTCATCACCAGTTCCGGCGCGTTGGTGTTCAAGACTGAGCTGGTCTGGAAGGTCCAGACGTAGTTCGCGGCCAGTGCATCGCCAGCCAAATCCTGAGCCCCGGTTGTGATTGTAGCGGTATAGGTGGTGCTGGCCTGCAGATTGGCTGTCGGCATAAATACCAACTGATTTCCAATCGCAGCGTAAGCAACCAGCCCCGGCACGGAAGTGGTGACCCCTGCCGCCACGTATGTCAGCGTAAAGGTTGTCGAGTTGATGGTGGCAGGGTTCATCGCCTCACTGAAATTGGCGCTGACAACCTGATTGAGGGGAACGCTTGTGTCCACAGGTAAAGTTACAGGGACGGTGGAAATGACCGTCGGCACGATAGGAAGTGGAGTGGCAGCGGTGGTGAAGGTCCAGGTATAGGTGGTCACCCCCATGTCGTCGTTTAGATCCAACGCCCCCGAGGTGATAGTGGCCGTGTAGTTGGTGCTGTACGCAAGCGGAGCATTCGGCATGAATGTTGCTACCGATCCGTTCGGTACATAGGTGATCACGCCATTTACGGTAGCCCCTCCAGTTACTGTCAGTTGGAAGGTTGCCGAGTTGATGGTGGCAGGGTCCATTGCCTCGCTGAATGTCGCACTGAGGGCCTGGTTGACTAGCACACCCGTTGCCTTATTGATGGGCACGGTGGAGATGACCGCTGGCGGGAGTGGTGGGGCCGGAACTGTACTAAAGGTCCACGTGTAAAGACCTGCCAGCGGCATGCCTGCCAGATCCGTCACGCCGGCAGCGATAGTTGCCGTGTAGACGGTGCTGTAGGCAAGCGAACTGCCTGGGGTAAATATCGCTTCATTACCCGAGCAAGCGACTGTGCCGGATACCGGAGTCGTGCCGGAACCTGTAAGTGTAAAGGTGGTTGCGGGAGATGCGAGAGTCGAGCAGAGCATTGCCTCGTTGAACCTTGCGTGAAGTGCCTGCGCAATGGGCACGCCTGTGGCGTTGTTCAGAGGGACCGTCGTTACCACCGTGGGCGGCGGCGTAATGGTGGTAAAACTCCACACGTAGTCGGCAACAAGCGGAACGCCCACCGCACTCATCGCTCCAGTGGTGATGGTCGCGGTGTAAGTCGTGTTGTATGCCAGAGAGCCGCCCGTAGGCATAAACATGGCAACTCCAGCGGCATAAGAGACGGTGCCATTCACAGGAACGCCGCCTGGCGCCGCGACTGTAAAGGTTGTACCGCTCAACGATGCCGCGGTCATCGTCTCGCTGAACGTCGCGCTAATTGTCGCGCTTACGGCAACATTCGCAGTGCCCTGAACAGGAGTTACCGACACCACGGCTGGGACACCTGGGACGACCGCGCCAATCGTGGTAAAGCTCCATACGTAGTTGGCAGCCAGCGGAACATTTGTTGTGCTTTTAGCGCCTGTTGTGATTGTGGCGGTGTAAGTGGTGTTGTATGCCAGAGTTCCGCCAGTTGGCACAAACGTGGCCACTGTACCGGCGCTATTTAAAGCCACGGTTCCAGTTACGGCATTGTTGCCTGGAGCCGCGACTGTGAAGGTTGTGCCACTAATCGAAGCTGTACTCATCGCCTCGCTGAACGTCGCGCTGATTGTCGCGCTTGTCGCAACATTCGCAAGGCCCGGAACAGGAGTTATCGACACCACGGTCGGGACGCCTGGGGCGACTGCGCCAATCGTGCTAAAGCTCCACACGTAGGGGCCGATCAGTCCAGAGCCGCCTGGGGTTGAAGCCCCTCTGGTGATCGTGGCTGTATAAGTTGTGCCGTATGCCAAAGTCCCGCCAGTCGGCACAAACGTAGCAATTGTACCGGTGGAATCCAGAGTGACGGTTCCGGCCAAGGCAACGCCGCCCGGGCCTGCGACCGTAAAGGTCGTGGTGTTAATCGAGGCTGCGCTCATCGGCTGGTTGAAGGTAGCGCTGATAGTCGCGTCTAGGGCTACGCTTGTAGCGCCTTGAGCGGGAGTCACCGACACCACGCCTGGGATGCTTACCGTTTCCATACCGCACCCGGCCATAAAGGCGACCACTAGAGTCGCAAGTAAGCACATGAATCCGATCCTATATTTGCGCATTTGCACCCTCTCGTCCAACTTAGGTATCACGGCATCCAACTATCATCGCTTTGTCGGGTCTACATGGATCCAACACGATAGATTCTGTCAACGTAGCAATTGAGAAGTTTAGAGTCTGTATAAAAGTGCGCATATATCCGTGCATAATTGATTGCAACTTATTTCGCATATATGAGCAGAATTGACCATCTATTCAAATAGAATAGTTTTATAAATCTTCGGCTCTTCGATCTCTGAAGGTTGGAAACAAATCCAGGAGCCCTATATATAAGTTATAGTTTTGAGACGCGTACGGCTGACTCGCCTACTCCGCTCACTCCGTGCTTTGCAGATAATAACCACCCACCGGCGCACAACGGGAATAGAAATAGCCAGACTGCACCCCCATGAATCACGCCACTCAATCCGCGCCAGCCTTCCCCGTCGTATGCGCGGCTGACCAGAGCCACCCACCCACCTCTCCCCTCAGTCTTTTCATTAATGAACGAAAAACAGGACATGATGGAGTTGCTGCATGCCGCGCCTCACCATCACAGCGCGACAATCTGCGCCCATACCGAATCGTCCACCGGCAGGCCGAGCCTCGTGTTCTCCGCGCGCACCCGCAGCGTCTGCTCGCCCGGATAACGCACTGCCTTTCCCTCGTCCGAGGGACGGCAGCCGTTCACTGAGGCCACAATCTCATCGGCAATCTGCGCCATCCTCTTTGCGTCTCCCAGCGCTCCCGGGTTAATGGCCAGAAACACTTGCGAGATGCCGGCCTCCAGCAGCGGATCGGAAGAAAGCTCATGCGTTGCCCGGCCCAGCGACATCATGGCGGCCATCATGTCCAGAACCATTGAGAGTCCAGAGCCCTTCCAGTACCCCACCGGCAGTGGGCGCTGTGTCTGCTCAATTGCCTCGGCATTGCGCGTCAGCTTGCCCTGCGCATCAAAGCCTCCATCCACCGGCAGCGGCTCGCCGCGTTTTCTATAGCTCTCCAGCGCTCCATAGGAGAACTGCGACATCGCCATATCCAGCACCACATCCCCACCGGCGCGCGGCACGGCAATCACCAGGGGATTATTTCCCAGGCACGGTTCCGTTCCGCCCCACGGAGGCAAGTTAGGCATGGTGTTGGTCCAGCAGATGCCGATCATTCCGGCCTGCGCGGCCTGCCAGCCGTAGCTGCCGCCGCGCATCCAGTGATTGGTGTTGCCCAGGCTCACGCATCCCAGTCCATGCGCGCGGCCCAGTTCCATGGCGCGTTCCATTGATGCTTGCGCATTCAAGTTTCCCGGCCCTCGGCGCCCGTCCCAGCGTTCCAACGCGCCAAAGCCCGCCAGCAATGCGGGTTCCGTCGACACGTCCACGCTGCCGTTCTGAATCTGCGCAACGAACCGCGGAAAGCGGTTCACTCCGTGCGTATACACGCCGTCGCGCGTTGTCTCGGCGAACAACTGCGCGCAGCTCTGCGCGCGTTCCGCGCTGAAGCCGAACTTCTGCAATGCGCCGGCCAGGGTTTCTTGCACTTCTTCAAAGGGAATACGATTCATAGTCTTTTGAGCACGGCCTATGGAAATACGATTTTCTAACAGTCACGCGCCACAGCCACAACCTTCGCCGCGCCACGTCCGCCGTCCTTCCACAATCAGGATCGGCACAGCCACCAGCGCTGCCGCCGTATCTACCCATGAAATGCGCCACACGGCATATGCGGCCAGTCCGGCCAGTGTCGTCGCCGCAAGATACGCACAGGTGGCCGATTGCGTTGCGTCGGCGGCTAATGCGCGGTTGTCGAGCGCCCGAGCCTGCTTGCGCTTGAGCCACGCCAGCACCGGCATCGCCACAAGCGCCAACGAAGTGATAGCAATGCCTAGCCAGCTTGTTTCTACCGCTCTTTGATAGGCCAGCCCGGCAACGCAGGCCACTACCCCGGCCAGTGCAAATAGAAGAATGGCGGCGGTTCGTTCGGTATCTCTTTTTCCAAGTGGAAACCAAGGCAGAAACTGTAGCAGCACTATGCCTGCCGAGAGCATCTCAACCAAGCTGTCCGCTCCAAAGGCCAGCAACGCCACACTGTGAGCCCGTGCCGCAGCCACCAGTGACGCGCCACACTCCAGCGCCATCCATCCAAGCGTGATCCATTGTAGCCACAAGACCTGGCGCGGAGCCATCGCAGGTGCAGCGCATGAGTCACAGCAGAGGGCTTTGTCACCGGCTTGAAACGGCGTACTCATGGTTTCCTCGCGAGTCTGCGCCATCGAGCGCGCGGCAGGTACGCCGTTTACCCTTCTTTCAGCGTCACCGTTATCTTGCGCGCGTCGCCGCCCTCGGCAGTAATAGCAATCTCTCCGGTCGCTTTCTTGCGGATGCTCTTGAACTTCTCGCCCCACTCCACCAGCACCAGCGCATCGGGCGTCAGCAGCTCATCCAGACCCAGCGTCTCCAGTTGCCGTTCGCCTTCCAGACGGTAGACATCCAGGTGGAAGAGCTTCACCGGCTTGCCGTCCAGTGAGCCGTCGTACTCATGGATCAGGGTAAAGGTCGGGCTGGTCACCTCATCCGGCTCGGCGGCGTCCAGTGCCTGCGCAATGCCTTTTACCAGCGTAGTTTTGCCGGTGCCCAGGTCGCCGCGCAAAATCAGCAGTTGCGGCGGCGTCAGCAGGTTCACCAGCTTGCGGCCTACCTCCACCGTGTCCAATCCGCTCTGGGTGGTGAACTCGTGAATCCGGCCTTCTGCGGTGGGAGCGACGCTCATCATTCTGCTGCCTCGTGGGAGCGCATGACCGGTTGAAAATCCGCTGGCAGCCCCTGCAACCAAACATAACCGTTCTTGCCGCCCTTGCGAAAGTGGAAAGCTGGAAAACCAAAAGCCCGCGAAAGCTGTGCAAGACTCTCCGTGGCCAGCAGCGTATGCTCATCGCCCTCGCGCACCGCCATGTCTCCGGTCAAACCGTGCAAATACACCGCCGCCTCCACCGCCCGCGCCGGCTCGCCAGCGTACTGCGCCAGCAGCCCGGCCACAAGCCCGGTCAACACGTCTCCACTGCCACCCTTGGCCATGCCGGCATTCCCCGTCGTATTCACGGCCACGCGCCCGTCGGAGTGAGCAATCAGCGTCCGCGCGCCCTTCAGCGCCACCGTCACGCCAACCCGCTTGGCAAAGCTGCGCGCCGTTTCCAGCCGGTTGGCCTGTACTTCAGCCACGGTCACGCCCGCCAGCCGCGCCATCTCGCCGGGATGCGGCGTCAGCACCAGCGTGCGCCCTCTGGCCAGCTTCGCCAGCAGCACCGGCTTGCTGGCCAAAATATTCAAGGCATCTGCGTCGATGACTGCGGGCATCTTGGTGGCCGAGAGTAGCCCCGTCGTGAACTTCGCCGTCTCCGGGCTCTGTCCCAAGCCCGGCCCAATCGCCAGCACTGTCTTTCCAGCCGTGAGCGTCGCCAACAATTCTGGCGCAAGATTCTCCGTTGCAATCTGCCCCGCCTGGCTTGCCAGCAGTGGATGCGTCATCAGCTCCGGCGCAATCGCGGCCACCAGCGCCAGCACCGGCGCAGGAATCGCCGCCGTCACCAGGCCAGCGCCTGCCCGCAGCGCCGCCAGGGACGCCATCGACGGTGCGCCCGATTTGCCAACCCCGCCGCCCACCACCAGTACATGCCCAAAGTTCCCCTTATTGGCTGCCGCCAGTCGAGGCGTTTGCGCCAGCTCGAGCGCCGAACCGGCCCAGTCCACTCCCAGCTTTGAAACCACCGCCGCTTCCGGCGACCCAATCGGCGCAACCACCACGGGCTGCTCCCAGAGCCGCGTCAGTTGTCCAAAAACATGCGCAGGCTTGGGGGCCGTAAAGGTAATCACTGCATCGGCGGGAAAGACAGGGCTGCCCACAATTGCTGCAGTCTCGTCCGCTGGCCACCCGGAGGGCAAATCAACAGCCAGAATCGGCGCAGTGCTGCCCTTCACCCACTCCAGAGCAGCCAGCGCCAACCCTTTCAGCGGAGGCTTGAAGCCTGTGCCCACCACCGCATCCACAATCAGATCAGCTTCCAGAGCATTGCTGTGTAGCGCCAAATCCTCTGCGGATTTAACAATATGAATGCGCACGTGCGCCAGGCTATATTCCAGTCTCGTCAGTTCCTGCCAGGCCGCTGAGGCATCGCCCTTCAGCTCTGCTGGCGCGCCCAGCAGCAGGGTGGTCACTTCCAGTCCGGCGGAGGCCAGGGATCGCGCGGCCATCAGGCCATCGCCGCCGTTGTTGCCGCGCCCGCAAAGCACCGTCACCCGCCGGGCTTGCGGATACAGCTCCCTCGCAAAGACCGCCACGGCAGACGAAGCCGCCCGCATTAGGTCAAGCGAGGGAATCCCAAACCGCTCAGTGGTCACCCGGTCGCAAACCTGCATCTCCGCTGCTGAAAGAACTTGCATGGCCTCAATAGTAGTCCATGACACAATCCCGCACGACCGCCAAACCTCAAAACCTTAGAGCATTTTCTTAAATAGTGTAGACTGGTTTTGGCGACTCTTTGCGGCGA
>VFSW01012241.1_pt1 | contig 11996 bp, 28 predicted proteins | sample 5358111 | NCBI WGS metagenome assembly VFSW01 (sample SAMN11554181, study PRJNA540505) | mine drainage metagenome | isolation source: sediment from site ElyBrook_90M | place: USA: Ely Copper Mine, Vershire, VT | collected 2017 | reverse complement strand
TTTCCCGCGAGTATATAATATCACCATCTCAAAACCACTGGAAGATATATGGGATAAAGATGAACCAGATTATGAAGAGAATCGTCTTTATCATATTGAAATGGAAACACTCGAAAAATATAGGAATATCAACAAAGAAGAGTTGTGGGCACTCGTAGAAAGAATCATAGATATTGATGCTTATCCCAAATATTTAAAAAAAGCGATATATAATTTAAATAGCACCAAAAGTCTTATTATGGACAATTTTATAATTTATCCTATAGAAAAATGTCTCGAATATGGAAACTCCAATTTCATCAAAGACCAAAAATTGATTGATGCGCTAAATTTGGTTAGAAAAATCAAACGCAGTAATCGTGAATTTGGTTATGATATACATGATGAAAATGTCATGTTCCGCCGAACTGGTGTAGGGATTCAATTGGTTATAACAGACCCACTTTATAGTGTTTAATGAGATTGATAAATAGCTGTTGATAGAAAGAGGTATTACACATGATTGGTATTATAATTTTAGGTTTAGTTGGTGCTGGTGTTGTTGGCTATGGTGGCTACAAGGTGTATAGAAAATTTCACCCTGTTGCTGTGCCGCCTACTCCAAAACAGCCGCCTAGCACACTACCACCGCCTCCACCACCGATTAAGAAGTAAATCACAGTCTACTCCATGTGGCTTCGGGTGAGTCATATAAAAACGAGTGAGCGTCTACATATTCCACATCCCATCCTGTCAGGCGTGGATATGGTTCTATTACATCAAGATGATAACAATTTCCATTAGAGATATCTGTTACACGTGCGATTGTGCGAGTTGGCCCATCCCATATCACATCTCCAATTTTGAATTTTGGTATACTCATAATCGCATCCATATCGCTTCGAGTGAATCCCAAAGGATATAATGGTTGTCAACCGTAGTGATAGAGGAATCCAATCCTTCGGTGAAGTGATAAGAATATAACCCAACTGATGCGATGATAGCGGGTTGATGGAAATCTTTGGAAAATTTATCATCCCATCGCATGAGACGGTCGCCTTTTTTAAATTTGTGTTTTTGTTTCATAATCGCATCCATATACCAGCGGCTGAATCATATATTTCAGCATAGTCATCCATTGCCGATATTGATTCATAAACAACATTTTTTACCCCCTCTACTGTCATGACATAATATTTGATTTCATATATTTCATGTATTCCGGTAATAGTACCAACAGAGAAAGATTTTATGATATTGGGATATATTATTACATCCCCAACTTTGAATCTATAACTGCTCATAGCTTATACCATATAGCTTCCGGTGAGTCATCTAACACCGCATATTTGTCAATATTTTCAAAGTCCGGGGAAAGGAAAATTGGCTCCCTTTGAAATCCTGTTGCGATTGATTGTAGTTCATAGGCTTTGTCATACACTATTCGCACGATGAATGAACGATTGGCATAATGTTGATTAAATTTGCCCGTAGGAGGACAATAGATTTTGTCTCCCCGTTTGTATTTTGGTTTATTAGCCATACATTATCTGTGAGAGTGTTTGTTCTGTTTCATCCTCTATGAGCCTGTAGGTTTTTTCAATAGCATCTTTGTGCCACCGATAATCAGATGGGAATTGATATCCATCGTCGAAACATGGAATCTCTTTATCCCATTTGATAGTATAACAACAGGCTATATTCTTATAATCGGCTTTCACTATGACGCCCTTCCAATGAGGGGATTCATAATAATAAATACGGTCGCCGGGCTTGAATTTCATGGGCCTTCAAGAAATTGTGGCCTATTTTTAATGCTTACAGCCCAAAATAGACAACAGCCAGTCTCAATAAGATTCCAACCATATACTCTCCGAAATCGGTTGGACTCGTTTTGCCTGCGAATGTATTCACTGGTTTCTCATATTTGTAATCAAACCAGAACTCTTTTATTCCGGCAATGAGCGTCATGATAGCAGCCGTAATCAATAGAGCGCTTCCATGAAAGAAACTCAGAATTGCATATGCGGTCATGCTGTGAGCAAAAAATAACCATGTTTTCGGATTGGTTCCAATGCTTGCAATCTGTGCTGCGATATATTTGAAGAAATTTATAATTGTGGTGAACATTTTAATGTACCTCTAGATACACATAGTACCCCATACTTATTCATAATGCAAGGGCCGCAATCTTGTATTTTGTTTTTGGTTTCCTTTCAGTTTTTGAAAGCCTCCATTTGCTACCACAACTGCACTGATGTTGCCCCACATGGTTTTTATCCAAAGCACAAGTGTGTTTTTTGGTAGCAATGTAACAAAACTTTTTGGGCGCAGATTCCTTCTCTTTGAAATAAAATTTTGTGGTAGTCCTGATTTTTTGAGTAGAAACACTCTGCAAAGTAGTATCATATAAAACCGCAACCGGATAAGCCATGCCGCCGCGCTGAGTGATATTATACATCATTTCTTCTAATTGATAATTCAATTCGCTTTTTATTTGCGCGGCGAAAGAAGCGGCCTCTTTTTTGCTTTTGGCTTTAAATGATGTCTTCAAATTGATATCCATTGAGACTTCAATTTTTTTGTTTCTGGTGTTCATTGTATCTCTTCCTCTTCTATTGAAAGTGAAAATGAAGTGGGGTCGTCTTCTCCTAATATAACTAAACGCGGAGTTGATTTATGATTTCTTTTGGCTTTCTTTATTTCTTGGTCTATAAATGTGTGTGCTTTCTTTATTGACGAAAAGACGGCCACCGGCTCTTGCCATGCATCATCCCATTGTCCAGATTCTTCCATTACGATAAAGACTTTCACATTTGATTTTATAACAGGTTTTTCTTTTTCAATCATCTCAGCAATATCTTCTGTGAAAAACACATAATTGTCTTCATCGGCAAACCATTGGTTTATCTTTTGGGCTGCTCTCATTATCCATGCTTCATGTTTTGTTTTGCGTGACATCTGTCTATTCCTCTTCTATTGTATACTTGTTTACTCATACAGTAAGCGGTACAACGTTTGTTCTGCTTCATCTTCTACTAAACTATAGTTGTTTTCAATAACATCTTTGTGCCATCTAAAGCCATCTTGATTCCTAGAATCATCGTCCCATTTGATGGTATAAGCTAAACCAAAATTTCCATAGCCCGCAGCTATTATAACACCTTTAGTCTCGTCATTGGGAGAAGCAATTTTCTGTGTGCTGTAATAGATACGGTCGCCGCGTTTAAATTTTAGTTTCATTTCATACCTTCAATAGATTGGGCATTATTGCCACGCTGTTGTGAAGACGTATTGCTTCTGCGCGATTTAAAGAAAATGGGGCACTATATCCACAGGCTAAATCGTAAGCTGGTTCGGGCCAACACTGAACTTGAAAATTCTCTAGGTCATTCTCATATATTCTACATTCTTGTTGACAGAATGGACACGGAAGGATTTCCTCCAATGAGGGAACTGTTATTTTGTTAGTTCTTTGTGTCATTGGATTTGGAACAAACCGTTGTTAAACTCTTCTGGTCAATCTTAAAACTACCAATATAATCGGTGTTCAATTCACGCGCAATATACATCGGATTTTTGACGGTTTTATCCTGCCTGTCCTGATAGACAATCACCGCATGACATCCGCTGGTGTCTCGGAAGAACACGACTTGTCCATCACGATAGTGATAAGTATAGGGCGCAAAGATGATGATTGTTACAATCAGCAATACAAATGCCAATACTGTCATTGGAAACAATGTCATGTTGAAGCTGCTGAATTTCTTGTGCCTGTTACGCTTGATAGGTTTCTTTGCGGGCTTTGTTTGCATAGTAATCTCTAAAAAATGAATGAGACACAGTTTATCAGGTTGATAATGATTTTTCAAGTCTTAAAACGATTTTACAACTCAAATCTTGATTAAGATTATAGCCCTTTTTTGAGTGCTTGTTCGATGAAGTCATCAATGTCTCCCTCCAAAACCTTTTTAAAGGTTTTGCAATCTTTCCGCTAATCGCCGTATTTAAATGTTCTTTGTATACCCTGATTTCTTTGGTTGATTCACGCCGTCCCGGTGTATCATCTTCAAGCAGCGCAACTATTTTGGCAACGAGCCGATTGAAAGCGTCGCGTTGATTCGACGGTCTATCACGGTGTCGTTGGCTTGTTGAGGTCAAACCTGTGGCGATATGAGTGATACGACAACAATTCTGGTGCTTATTTCTGTATTGGCCACCAGCGCCACTACCAGAAAACCAGTCTATCTGAAAATCTTTTTTGGTTAGATGTAGTTCAGTTTTCATTGGTATCACAAACTGTAGTATATCTTTTCTTGTTCTGTTTCAATCAGAGTGCCATATTTGTTCAATTCCTGCATTGAAATTATTCCTCTTATGGGAGGGTCTTCCGCTGGCCATTTTTCAACTATCACAATCCCTATGCCATTTGAAGCAATGATTCCCTGTATTTGCCATGCTGATATAGGGGCGATAATAATTTCACACCATATACCTTTTTCTTTAAGTGTTACACAATCGCCGACTTTGAATTTCATTAAATATTGTACCATCTCTTGCTTTTGGATGTCAAATTTTGTATCATTGAAAGAAACGATATGGACTATCCAAACATTTCAAACATATCCCATGAGGACAAAGAATTACCACAATTTGAGGTAGGGACGGAGTTTATATGGCGCGGGCGTCCACCCGGAGATTGGCAATATCAGGTGGTGTGGGTTGTGGTAGAAATAGATGTGCTTGGAAATTGCTATAAAATATGTCCAAAAAATATACCTGAACGTCTATTCGGTCCATCTATTCCCTATACTCATAGGAACGCTGTGATTAAAGGCACACCAGAATTCACTTGGCGGATGTTATAGTCTCAACCACACGGCTTCTGGTGAATCATAGGGAAGTATTTCAAATTGTATATCAGCACGGTCTGCCTCAAGCAGTGAAAGCGCATAGGTCATTGTTGACAATTCGTTAATTTTAAATTCAAGATATATGTCCTCTTTCCCAAGAAAACTATAACCGCCATCTATGAGATAACCCATATAATCTCTGATATATCCGATATAGGCGTGTTTACTGGCAGGATAATAAACCAGCACCTTGTCTCCAATTTTGAGATGTGAAACTTTCATAGGCGCATCATTATCCCTTCTGGAGAATTATAAAGGACTGTGTGCGTATCAATGTCGCTGCGTTCAAATGTTAAAACATCTTCATAGTTGTTGTCACTGTTTATCCAACGTACCACATAAACAACCTCCAAAAACTGTGGTGAAGATGATTTAATTCGTTGGCTTACATGTTCAGGATAAAGAAGGTCTACCTCCCTTCTAGTTTTTAATGCCAGAATCTCATATACAAGAATATTGTTGGGGTTTCGTGATGACACACAACACACTATATCTCCTGCTTTGAATTTAGGTGTGTAAATTATAGAATCAGCCATGTGGCCTCCGGGGAACCAACGAGTGCCGCATTTTTATCAAAGAAATCTGCGGGAATAGAGTTTTTAGATGTCCCATCACCGACTGTATAAGCCATGCGATAATAAATAGGAGGCACATTTGTTTCCACCCTCAAAATAGTGTAATAGTAGGCTTCCTTTGTTGACGAAAGTTTGAACACTATTTTATCACCCTCTTTAAATTTGGGTGTGTATGGAAGAGGGTCTTTTACAGTCGCATCCATATCCCCTCCGCAGAATCAAATAGCGCCCCTGTTGTTTCAAGAAAGGCTCGCCCAATTGAACCCTGAATGAGACCAACTCGCCCGTAATCTCCCCAGCTCCCAATATAATCTTCCAATCTTACATCTTCCACATAAAATTCGCGTAATATCCCTTTTCCCCACAGATAAATCACATGGTCACCTTTCTTGAATGTTTTATGGGGAGCGTAGTGCATTAGAGACTATTATAATAGGGTGGTATGTATAAGTCAATAATCAGGAAATGACCTAAATATTAAATATGAAAATAGATGAAATCTTCGGTTCTCCTACTCAAATCAGGGTGGGAAATCCTACAAAAATACAGTATCGTAGTATACTCAATAAAACAAAACTTGGGAGCGGCAGTTATGGATTCGCCCGTGATAATCCGATTGACCCTCATCTTGTTGCTAAACGAAATTTTGGTCCTATTTCACCAGACAGGGATGCTTATTATACCTATATCAAATACATTGTAGACCACAATATGGCAGAAGACAATATTCATGTGCCGCGAGTCTACCATATTCAATTGCTACCAACAGCTACCACAGATACCAACAAAAATTTCCCACAGACTTTTTTCTATCGTATTGATATCGAAAAACTGGTAATGGGATACACTCTTGATATAGATGACATGTGGGCTGTCGTGAGAGCAACAGTGGATGAAGATATGGTGAATAGTTGTATTGGATTCAAATATGAGCCAGAAAATTTGTTTCAACACGCTATCATTAACCCTATCAGACAATATTTGTATGAAACGGATAATCATATCATTGACAAAAAGTTGAAAGAGGTACTGGATGTGGTAAAGGAATTGAAACGCACACCGGACCCAACCAATCAATATGATTTATTTTCATTTGATACACACACCGGCAATTATATGTTCCGACGCACAAGTGTGGGATGTCAGCTCGTGGTTGTGGACCCTTTATCATGAACCTTAAAGAAATTTACGATAATCCAGTAATCCCCGTTACAAGAAAAGGTACACATTTGATTAGCCGCGATAATATACGAGCCATGACTGGAGACATGGGACATGGCAGCTTCGGCTACACGCGACCAAATCCAGTGGACCCACATCTGATTGCCAAACGAAACAGAATGGCAGAAGAATTGGACCACGATGCTTACTATCAATATATAACCTATGTTGTAAAGCATCAACTCGCCCAAAACAACATTCATTTCCCGCGCATATACAATATCGTATTGACCCCCGTATTTAAAAAGTGGTTTGATAAAAATCCCACCGATTTAGACAAAGATGTGCTGAGTAACCTTAACTTGTATCGTGTAGATATGGAAAGATTATATGCAGACAATGAAGTAACCGTCAACGAAATGATGGCCCTTTTGCATTATACGATAGCCGACGAATGGATACCGCTTGAAATTAAAAAGGAACACCTTCTTTCACAACAAGAAATCTACTTTTTCATTGTGCAATACATACGCGACTATTATGACCATGCAGTAGATTCTGCGGTATTCAAAGACAAACAATTGGTTGAAGCAATGAATATCGTAATGAAGATAGTAGAAGCCCGCAAAGCAGAAGGGAAATATAAAAGTTTCTGGTTGGATACAAAACGCGACAACTATCTATTGCGGCGCACCCATGTTGGCTTACAAATTGTATTCAGTGACCCGCTAGCTTAAATCTAGATGAGTGACAAAATTCTTTAATCGTTTGACGGTGGAGGGATGGCATCTTTATTGAAACACTGCTGAACCTTGATACACAACCAACAGAACGCCATGACCGTCCAAAATATAAACATCGGTCTGCTAAAAATATCAATGTGACACATGTCAATGAATGTCAGTGCCGCTATCAAAAAATAGGGCATTATTCTGTTTCCGATGTAGAACCAACTGGCACAGCAGAAACAATTTTAGTCGAATCACACACGGCCCATATCAGAGCACCAACCCATCCCAATAGGGTCCAACCCAGGAAAAAATTCAATATTTCGATTGCAAGAGCGTGTTGAGTATCCCGCATATAGGCAACGATGGCAGGAATGAAATAACACAAGAAAATTATCAGTCCTATCGGGCCAAAGGCCAAAGCAGTCAATCCGGCGAAGATACAGTACATTACGATTGCGCGAGTGTTCATAAAAACTCCAAATAAGTGATTTCAAAGGCTTATAGCTTACACTGATTTTGAGGGGATGTCAAGGTATAGGGTAGGTGCCGATGTACGCCTATAAGTCAATACAGAGAGTCAATTATATGCGCCAGAAGACACCTTCTGGTGAATCATAGAAAACCGCTTTATTGTCCAAGATAGAGACTGGAGAAGATATCAAATACTCCAGATGACAACCATCATCTGCAACTTTTACACGATAGTAGTATATCGCAGCCCCATTTATAAACGATTTGAAAATTTCCGTGATTATATAGATATAGCAAGTACCTCCGATATCATCATCGGCTGAGGGGGGCAGAAATATTTTGTCGCCTACTTTGAATTTCATAATCGCAACCAAATGTTTTCCGGCGAATCCCATAGAGTACAGAAATCATCAATTAAATCTATCATGGCCGGTACAACAATATCGGTATCGCCAACCAGTACATAATACAGGTTAGCTTCAATCGAGTCAACTACCCAATAATAGTCGGCTACTTCGGCTTCAAAAATTTTCATTCCTTCCGAATTGTAGGCAATTTTGTCACCCGGTTTGAATCTCGGTGTTCTCATCAAATCTCCAAATATGATTTGATATTTTTCAATACATCAAAATTTATGTCTGTGAGTGTTATATCATAAGACCAACTTATGTCCGTTTCTACTCGCATATCTATAGGGTCAATAGATGCAAATGCGGGTGTATATACAAACGCTTGTAAAAGAGAAAGAGAATCTAACACCCAAAACAAAGAATTTTCTGCGGCTTTAGTGTGGCCGGTGGAACGAAACACTCGTTTGCCGTCCCCGGTTCTTTGTTGAGACTCAAGAATTGTTTCAATAAAGTTAATCAAAAAATCATAAGCCCCTTCTTTGCCGACAGAGGCCGTCAGATTTTTAATGGCTGTATCAAGGTCTGTCATATAGTAATCAAGGTTTGATAGGCTTTCCCTTTCTCTGTCAATCTTAATCCATATTGGGTTTCGGGAATCCATTCCACTAGCCCATCATCTATGTACATAGTGATAGTAGTATATGCATTCATCACATATTGTTTCGATATCAATCCGTTTTGGATATTATCCAATAAAATACTGAAACCTGCTGCATAATAATCAGAATACGTGCTGGTTGATTTTGAAAGAGACATTTAAATAGTATACAGGATTGCCACCGATTTTCCAAGGGGCGTTATCTGGAATTGAAATAGCACCGCATCGTTCATTATATCCCGACGAGTGTCAACGTCCAATAATCCTGATTGGATTAGGATTTTATCAACAAAGTCTGGCCCAACCAAAGATTCAAAGTATCCATCCTGCCCGCTGGCATAGTCAGTATACCACAACAGCCGCCAAACGGTGTGTGAATCTAGGATGGTCACGGAATATTTATTAAACAATATCCGATTTCCCAACCCCTAAATATTATCACTATGCCAAGAATAATTGACGGTGCTGTTATTGATTTCTATGACATTGACGGTGGTGCTGCCGCCAATCAGTTTGGGACAGCTCCTACAAATCCAGCATCCAATGGTCCAAGCACTCTTCCTGGTGTTTCTTTCACCTTCTCCGACTTCTTGTTTACGATGTCTATCAATGCGAATGGCGTCCCAACCATTCAATATGATTTCGATGATATTGCTCAATCCATACAGACTATTCTTTCTACTTCACCGGGTGAACGGATGATGTTGCCGACTTTCGGCTGCAATGTACCCAGCTATGTATTTGAACCTTGTAATACATTTACGGCGCGCAATCTGGCAGCAGATATCAAAGATGCATTGATTGAGTGGGAGAATCGGATTTCTGTAACGAATGTAACCGTGACGCCTTCACCAACTCAACACGCTTTTTACATTGATATCAAATACTCATTGATTTTTGGTGGAGTACCACAGACTTTCACTGCGCAATTACAAACACAGCCGCCGTTGTGACACATTAAATTATGACAATAATTCTCGGTAAACCATGTAAGTATCATTCACAAAAAGAATATTGTTTGCGATATGTAAGAACAAATGGAAAAATAGGCGACTGTATAGAAGCTGCCAAAACAAGAGTTAGGAATTGGGAGAAGGCCAATCGTGAAAAGGTAAACACTCGTTGCAGAGCATGGTACGCAAGAAATAGAGTGCGACATAGACTTACTTGTTTAAAATGGGAAAAGGCACACCCACAAATAAGAAAAGACCGCGAACTAAAAAGACGCCAAAATGATATCCAATTTAGATTAACAGGTAATCTTCGTGCCCGACTCAATTGTGCTATTAAAAACAACCAAAAAATAGGGTCAGCTATTGATGACCTTGGATGTTCAATTGAAGAATTGAAGCAGCATCTTGAGTCTCAATTTCAATCTGGAATGACATGGGAAAATTATGGCAAACAACCGGGTCAATGGTCTATGGACCATATCATTCCTTTATCTGTGTTTGATTTGACAGACCGCCAGCAGTTCCTTGAAGCTGCCCATTATTCAAATCTTAGACCTATGTGGCATTGTGGTGTTGACGGAAATATTAGTAAAGGTACAAAAATTCTTCCTAAATATAAAGATAGAGGAATGCCAATTTGACCGATTTTACATCATATAGTTTCGATGAATTAGTAGCTGCTGCCACTCAAGCTATCCAATATGCGCCTGGATGGGGGAATGCGTACAATTCTTCAATCGGTCAAACGATTATCCAATTGATTGCACAGTTGTGTGACCAGCTTGCTTACATGTTAGAACGGCGTACACAGGAAAACTACCTGACCATCGCCAAATTGCAATCATCTATTTGGGCGCTTGCTTCTTCGATTGGATATCGGCCCACGCGCAAAACATCGGCTAACGGTTTCATCAGTGTCGAATTGGTAAACGCACAAGGTGCTCCCGTGGGGCCAGTTGGAACAGTCACTATCCCAAAATATACTCAAATGACTTCTGGTGTCTACAACTTCGTCAACACTGCTGATATTGTTATCAATCCGGGCCAAGCAGCCCCGACAGCGCTCAATCAAATCAAAGAGGGAACGGTTACCACTACCACGTATGCTCCAAGTTTTGGTCCATCTAGCGCAACCACTCCGTGGTATGACACAACCAATCCTATCATCCTGTTGACCAATTACGTGAACATCGAGAACACATCATTGTATATCACCGATTCTAATGGTGTTTGGTATGATGTGACACAACCGATTGGTTCTGCATCGCCTATTGGTGCTATCTCATTCGCCGGTCCAACTGACCGCGTATATGATGTAAAAATCAATGCAGATGGTCTGATGATTGTGTTTGGTGATGGAGTCACCGGGCTTGCACCGACTCTTCCTTTAACAGTTTCTTATATCACATCAAATGGTGCATCCGTAAGTATCCAAAATATTCCGGCGTCCCCTGGCTCATATTTCACTATTCCAAATTCAACTACGCTAAATGACAACGCCACACCGTCGAATTCTTATAATTATTGGATTTGGAATACTACTGCGATTGATGGTGGTCTCAATGAAGAGACAGTCACAAGCATTCAATCACATGCCCCTGATTATGTGCGTAGCGCAGACCGCGCAGTGACGAAAAGTGATTATGCTTTCTGGACAAAAGAATCAACCATAGGTGGTATTGTGGATGCTGCTTGTTATGGGCAACAAGAAATCGGCCCCAATCCATATTACATGAACAACGTTTACATCACCTATCTAACAGAAGAAGGTTTGGCAATGAGCGCACCGGATGAAGATTTGTTGCGCAACTATCTCGCCAATCTTATGACAATGACAAACTATCTAGTGCTCCAACCCGCTACTTTGGTTCCGGTGCAAATCATTTTTCGCATTCAGCAAAATCCGGCCCTGGCAATACCGACTTCGGTGCTTTATGGGATTATCGAAAATTACCTAGCATCGTTTTTTACATTTCAAGAAGGCGCACTCGGTGCACAAGTATTCACATCTGATATAACGACCGCGTTTAACAATTACCAAATATTGAACAACAATGCACAGACTAATATATCACAGTGGGTAACGGTTGAATGCTATTTGATGTTACCGTTCTATATTACCGCGTCTGGTAGCTCAACACCACTCGAAATTCTTGCATCTCAAAACACTTACACTGCCACGATAACGGCAGGAACTGCGGGCAA
>VFSW01012240.1_pt1 | contig 11998 bp, 9 predicted proteins | sample 5358111 | NCBI WGS metagenome assembly VFSW01 (sample SAMN11554181, study PRJNA540505) | mine drainage metagenome | isolation source: sediment from site ElyBrook_90M | place: USA: Ely Copper Mine, Vershire, VT | collected 2017 | reverse complement strand
AAAATCACAATATCAACCCGGAATCACTCAAGATCGCAAGGATCACGATTGATGTTAATACATAGGCCAATAGTTTCTTAATCATAGTTTCTCCTAATATGTAGTGAAGTTGACCAACACAATCGGTCTCTTAATACAGGTCAGGTTTTTTCTCTTTCTCCTCTGTATTGTCGACCAGCGCAATTAATTTTTCAAATAGATTACCTCCTTTCTGTAACGAAATGTTTTCCCTTGAAGACGTCTCTACGGGTAGGTCGCGTTTTTGCAGCTCTCTAAAACAGATGGCAAGCCACAAAGTGGTTCGGCGTGATTTCTTTGAGCGCTGGGCTTACTTCTTTACAGATCGCCATAACACGCGGACAACGTGTCCTGAACCGGCATCCAGATGGAGGATCAGATGGATTGGGGATCTCCCCATCAATCGAGACTTCGTGTTTCGATTTGGCAAGTCTGGGATCCGCGATTGGGATTGCGCGCATCAGACCGATGGTATATGGGTGAAGCGGCGACCGGTACAACTCTTCGCTTGGCGAAACTTCTACGAGCTGTCCCACATACATGACACCCATACGTTTGGAGATATATTTCACCATCGCCAGGTCATGGGCGATGAAACAATAGGTCAATCCCAACTGTTCTTGAAGCGATTGCAGCATATTGACCACCTGCGCCTGGATCGATACATCCAGCGCGGAAATCGGTTCATCGCAGATAATAAATTCCGGTTGGGTTATCAAAGCTCGAGCAATGCCGATTCGCTGGCGTTGGCCGCCCGAGAACTCGTGTGGATATTTTCCCATATGCCCCGGGTCCAGGCCCACCATGCGCAGGCTCTGTGCGACTCGATCATCGTACTCAGCACGGTCACAGATATTATGCGCCGTAAGCGGTTCCTCAACGATGTGTTTTACCGTCATGCGTGGATCAAGCGAAGCATATGGATCCTGGAAAATCATTTGGATGCGGCGGCGATAGGGCCTGAGTCCCTTTTCTCCAAGTTTTGCAATATCTATCCCGTCAAATATCACTGAGCCGGAGGTCGGGTTGTACAGACGGATCATTGTCCTGGCTGCAGTCGATTTGCCGCAACCTGATTCACCCACCAGGCCAAAAGTTTCTCCTTTGGTAATCGAAAACGAGATGTCATCCACTGCTTTAACCAACGGCTTCTTTTTTATGAGCCCACCGCCGCCAAAGTACTTTTTAAGGTTTTTTACCTCAATAAAGCTCTGTCCACTCATTTAAAACTCTCCTTTGCCAGGCTGCAAGGGCAATTCGGGGTCCAGGAGCCAGCACATGGTTCGATGCGTTGGACTGAGTTGAAAATAGGGCGGACAATGCTCGGCGCACACTTTCATAGCCTTATCACACCGGGCGCTGAACGGACAACCTTTGGGAGGATCGAGCAGACTGGGCGGTGATCCGGCAATGGAATACAGACGATTCCCGCCAACATTATTAACATCGGGAATAGACTTTTTTAAGCCAATCGTGTATTGGTGTGCAGTCTCGTAGAATATTTCATCTACAAGGCCCTCCTCCATGATCATGCCGCCATACATGACGATAACCCGCTCACAGGTTTCCGCCACTACCCCTAAATCATGGGTGATCAGGATGATAGAAGCATTGATTTCGGAGCGTAAATTGCGGAGCAATTTTAGAATCTGATTCTGAATGGTAACATCCAGGGCAGTCGTGGGTTCATCCGCGATCAGCAGTTTGGGATTGCAAGCGATTGCGATCGCAAACATCACCCGCTGGCGCATACCACCGGACATTTCAAACGGATAAGAGTCCAGATGATTTTTCGCATCCGGAATCTTCACCATATTCAGCAATTTCTCAGCCTGCTCTTTAGCCTGCCTTTTATTGATCCCTTTATTGAAGGCCTGGATGCGCTCTACGATCTGCGTGCCAACTCGAATGGTTGGGTTTAAACTGGTCATGGGTTCCTGAAACACCATCCCGACTTGATTATTACGCAGCCTGCGCAGTTGCTCTTTGGGCATTCCCAAGACATCTTCACCTTCAAAAAGAATCTTACCTTCCACAATCTTGCCTGATTCCTGCAACAAGCGGATGACCGATAGAAACGTCACCGATTTCCCGGACCCGCTCTCTCCCACAATCCCGACAATTTCGCCATGGTCCAGGCTAAAACTGACATTTCTAACTGCCTGAACCTCACCTGAAAAGGTAAAAAAAGTTGTTCTGAGATTGTTAACCTCTAACAATATTCTGTCACACATAGCAATCATCCTTATTTCCGCAATATCGGAACAAGCGCATCGCGCAAGCCATCGCCCAGGAAGTTGAAAGCAAACATGGTCAGGCTTATCGCAATACTGGGTAATAGAATCTGGTAGGGAGAGGTACGAATGGCGCCAATCCCATCGTTGCTCAAGATACCCCAGGAAGGCATCGGGGGTTTCACGCCCAGGCCGATGAAACTCATAAATGCTTCCGTCGCAATCGCGCCAGGAACGCTCAGCGTTGCGGAAACAATTATGGGTCCGATGCTATTGGGCAACATATGGGTAAGAATAATTCTAATCGGTGATACGCCGGCGCATTTTGCGGCCAGAACGAATTCCTGCGCTTTCAGCGAAAGCACCTGTCCTCTAACCAGTTGCGCCATACCTAACCAGGATGTCAGAGCCATGGCGATCAGTATGTTATATATCCCTTGCCCAAAATAAACCATCAACAGGATGATATAGATTGTGCTTGGGATTGACATCAAGATTTCTACTACACGCATCATGAGAATGTCTGTATTCCCACCATAGTAGCCCGAGACGCCGCCGTAAATCACGCCAATCACCAGCGTACAAATCGTCACGATAAAGGCGACCAGCAAGGATATACGTCCACCATAAAGAAGCCTGGTAAGCATGTCTCTGCCGATAGAATCTGTGCCCAGGAGATAGTTCTTATTCCAGACCGTCTTCTTCTGCGGTAAAGGTTGGTGGTTTTCATCCAGGAACTTTATCCCGCCCGTAGAAAAAGTAAGGTAATAGGTTTTTGAGTTATATTCGTAGACGAACACCTTATCCTTCAGAATTGCTGTTTTCGGAGCCAATTCCTGGATAACATAGCCATTCTTGTCAGCTAAAAATACTTTTAAATCTGGATGGATGAAGAAATTTGTGCCATCCGTAGCGGTTTGGATTTCTATTTGCGGAGGCATATTGCGGAGGGTGAGCTGCTGGGCTTCATAGGTCTTTCCGGTAAACAGGGGACCGAATGCCGATGCAAGCAATATCAAGACGATAACGATTATCGAGGCGATGGCCACTTTATTCTGAAGCAGCCTGCGTCGAACATCTTGCCAATAGGTCACTGGCACGCCCGAGGTAGTTTCCGCATTCTTCTCTTCCTCTTGCAACGGCGTCCAATCCTTAACAAACGGTCCGGTATGACTCTCGATCATCTCGTTTCCTCCGTTCCTAGTCGCCGTAGAGCTTAATGCGCGGGTCGATTAAAAGGTAAATAATGTCAATGATAAATACCGCCACCACCATTACCGCCGAAGATAATATGGTCAGCGCCATCACCGCCGTATAATCGCGGTTGGTGATGGAATAGACAAAATACCTGCCTAGTCCCGGTACGGCGAATATTTTCTCAATAACAAAGGTACCGGTAAGCAAGGCCGCAAACGTCATCCCCAGGGAAGTGGTCACCGGGATGAGTGAGTTGCGCAGCCCATGAACGATGATAATTCTCGACCGTGAAAGCCCCTTTGATTCGGCAGTACGCATATAATCCTGGCTGAGCGTATCCAACATACTGGACCGGGACAGCCTTGCTATTCCGCAAATTGGCCCTACCGCCAGGCAAACCGCCGGCAAAACGTACCCCTTCCAGGTATCCACCCCGAACGTCGGTAAAAGTTCAATTTTTACTGAAAAGAAGTAAAGCAAAAACGTAGCCAGCACGAAGGAAGGCACTACCACGCCTATGGTGGATATAGCCATGGTGACACGATCAGGAGTTTTATTGCGGTTGAGCGCCGAAATTATGCCCAGGGGTACGCCGAACAAAATAATCAGGATCGTAGCGGCGACACCTAGTTTGGCAGACGACGGCCAGCCAGCCGCCATCATTTCGTTCACGGTCTGTCCGAAATATACGTACGATGGGCCGAAATCAAAATGAATGATCCCGTTAATATAATCAAAGTACTGATTGATCACAGGTTTGTTCAGGTTGTATTTTGCCTTTAGCGCTTCTTCCACTCTGGGTGGAAGCACCCGGTCAAAGGAGAAAGGACCTCCCGGTATTGCCCGCATCAGGAAAAAAGTGGCGGTAATGATGATGAACAATGTGACCAGCATCATTACAAAGCGTTTAGCAATATAGGTCACCATGCTTTTTTACTCCTCTACACGCTCGATCAAATAAGTTGTACCTTTGCGTAAGCGAGTTTGTATTCGCCCACCTGAATCAGCGAATATCATTTCGTCAGTTGACCGCAGACGAAAATCTGCTCCTGTGACGATCACAAATTCTCCATCTACCCGTGGCGCCAAATTGGCCCGCGTCAGGCGCCCGGCGTCCCACCAAGCATCTACCACAACATTTCCACGCGCAACCAGCCCCTGGAAATCCCCTTTTTCCCAGCTTTCAGGCAGCGCCGGCAAGATCCTGATCTCATCGTTATGGCTTTGCAGCAGCATTTCGATGACTGCCTGTACGGTTCCCATATTTCCATCAATCTGCATGGGTTTGGCGTCTTCCAACAACTTCGGGGTTGCTTTAATATTGCAGCAGCTAAAGAGGTTGGGGAGGCCCGAGTATCGCGCCATACTGCCAACCAGATCCCTGGCGACATTACCGTCGCCAAGCCTGGCCATTAGTCCGCCTGCCCACGCCCGGCTCCATCCGGTGTTTGCGCCCCCGTTGCGGATGCGCTTTTCGATACTTTTTCGGACAGCCGTAAATAATTCCGGTTCGCGTTCTGTAATGGCGTTGTACGGATAGGCTCCGATTACATGGGATTGATGCCGGTGACTTGGCTCGGCTTCTTCCGCTTCAAAGCCCCACTCCAATATCGCCCCATCCTCCCCAATCCGTACCGGGGCAAGCTTTTTATTAGCTGCTTTGATTTCATTCTCAAATCCAGCGGGGATCTCTGTTTCGCTTCTGCCAGCCAACCGCAACACATCCATTGCCTCGAGGCAATCACGCATCAGCAGGCCGATCAACTCAGAGTCCATCGCGGACATCCTGCAGAAAGAGACCTTCTCGCCTTTGTTGATCAGATAGGCATTTTCCGGAGAAGTGGTAACACCCATGATCAGTTCCCCGTCGACTTCTTCCATGAAATCCAATACAAAGAGCAGTGCATCCCGCAAAATTGGCCAGGCGTGCGCCAGGAAATCAATATCCCTGGTGTAGCGGTAATGCTCCCACATATCCGCAGCAATCCACACCCCGCCCAAGTACCAATAAGAGCAATGGGCGCCTGCATCCTGCACGGCGGTATCTGCCCAAATATCGCTGTTGTTATGAAGCACAAAACCGCGGCAGCCATACATTCTTTGGGCGGTGATGGATCCATTTTGCCTGATTCGCTCCGCAAACTGATAGTATGCTTCAAAACAAACCGAAAGGTTTGCGGAATCTGCCGGCCAATAAGCCATTTGTAGATTGATATTGGTCGTAAATTTCCCGTCCCAAACTGAAAGCAAATCACGGCACCAAATGCCTTGAAGGTTGGCCGGGAGAACACAATTCCGGCTGCTGCTGAGCAATATGTATCTTCCAAAGGCAAACAGCAACAACACCAGATAGTCATCCAATGCCTGCCAATTCTCAGGTATATGAAGCACGCTCGGGTCATCTTTTTCAAAAGCTTCAAATACCTTATTCATCGGCAGCGGCCCGGGGATTGCGCCGGCGTTTTCTAAATTGATCGATACGTTAGAATACGAAGCGCTCCATTCAGCAATATGGTCATTCCGGCAAGCAGCGAAACCTTTTTTCATCGCCGCGCGACAGCGCTCGACACAAATGGCTTCTATATCTGCACTCTCATAGTCTGTCCCGGCGGCGATATATAGATTGACTTCACTGGCATTTTCGAAGACGAGTTTATCGCCAATAATGACCATATCCCCGTTACCTGTTCCGAATAATGCCCCTCGGAAACGAAGTCCAGTTTCACCGCCACAATTTCCCCGCATCACCAACCCATCGTGAGCATAGCGTACGGTTTCATCCATATGGGTGCCATAACTAAAATTCCTTACCCGTTCGCCGCGCTCGATGTTTGCCGCAAATTGCAGGACTGGTTTTGAAGCACGCACATTGACTACGATTACCGAGTCCGGATTGCTCGCAAAGGCGGTGAGCTCAAAGGATACACCGTCCATTACATAACTTTCGGTGACGATGGCAGTATCCAGATCAAGGACGCGTTGGTATTTCTCAACTATACCTTCATGGTAGAAAAAATCCAAAAAGAGCATACCTAATGTAGAATAATGCCTTTGGGTTTCTGGGGTCCCGGTGAGCGCCAGAACTGCAATGCGTTGCGCCTCGCGGACGCGACCCTCCCGCATCAGGGAGCGAATCTTACTTATATAATGAATGGCGTCCGGGTTGTTGCGGTCCCGCGGGCCGCCATACCAGATCGTTTCCTCATTGAGCAGTATTTCTTTTTCCTGCAGGCCTCCGGTTACTATGGCGCCAAGCCTGCCATTGCCGATCGGTAATCCTTCATCGAACCTTGTTGAGGGTTTATCAAACAGGAGAAGTGATTTCATAGATGGCTCCATTGCGTTGATTAGGCGAAAAATTACACCTGTCCATTCATCATTGTGTGCTCAATTTCCTCAATCGTTGCCGGAATCGATACGGAAAGGTTTTCACATCCACCGGAAGTTACGCGAACATTATCTTCAATTCGCAGACCGATGCCCCATTCGGGGACATATATTCCTGCGTCTACAGTGAACACCATATTTTCGGCCATGGGATCCTCATAGCCGCCAACGTCATGGGTATCCAGCCCAATGTGATGAGTCGTGTTATGCCAGACATACTTGCCAATGTCAGCGAAGTCATTTAACAGGCCTAAAGCTTTCAGCCCTGCGAAAGAGACTTCGCGGCATACACGGTTCGGCATACTGAAAGGAACACCTGGCCGAACTTCCGTCATGATGGCTCGATTGGCATTGAACGCCACCTGATATATCTGTGCCTGTTTCTCACTGAAACGGCCGTTAGCTGGAAATACCCGCGATATATCTGTACTGTATTCATCGTAGGCTGCGCCTACGTCGCTGAGGATCAAATCGCCATCTGCCACGCGCTGCATGGGGGTTGCATAGTGCAGGAAAAATATCCGCTCGCCGCCGGCAATGATGGACGGAAAGGCGGTAATCCGCTGCGCATGGGCAGCCAGGGTATAGTTAAACTCGGCCTCGAGCTCGTATTCCATTATGCCGGGCTTTGCCACCTGCATCATGCGGCGAATACCAGCTTCGGTGATCTTCATCCCGCTGCGGATAGCATCAATTTCGTCTAGCGTCTTGATCTTGCGCATCGTGCAGACCAACGGATAACTATTCTTGATTAAGACCTGAGGGTATCTATTGCGTATAGAATGGGCAAATTCTCGCTCTAAGTCGAAAGATCGTTCCGGCGCCAACGCGTCAAAACAAAGCCAGAGAGTATAAATGCTTTGAGAAGAAAACAGTCCGTCCAAGACTTTGTTAAGATTGTTGATATCTTCGATTCGCTCAATTCCACATAGTTCATTGAGCTCTTCATCCCTGAAACGCCTGCCGGTCCATCTTTCGCGATCCGGATCGGGTTTCAGTACAAACAGCCGCTCGCTGAACAAACCGCCTTTATTTTGTAGGAGCAGTGCAGATTGTTCCTGCTTTACGCCCGTCAGATATAGGAAATTCCGATTGGTGAAAAACGGATAATTTTCATCGGCTGTTTTTCGTACGCTTTCGCCGCTGAAAAACAACATCATCTCGCCTTCCGCCATATGTGCGGATAACCTTTGCCTGTTCTCGCTATAGAAATTTTTATCCATCAGTGTAACTTTGCCTCAGTACTTTCCATATTCTTGAAGGGTTTCCCACCAGGCCACGATGTTCTCAGGTGGAACATGGCCCTGAATCACATGGATCGGAGCAAAGACAAATCCTCCTCCGGGAGCCAGGTCTTCGATGCGACGGCGGGTCTCATCTCTGACCTCTTGCGGAGTGCCAAAGGGCATGATCCTCTGGCTGTCACAACTTCCTCCCCAAATGGTCAGAAACTTGCCATATTCCCGTTTGAATTTCGCAGTGTCATCCATCCCCTTACAGCTCACCTGCCAGGGGTTGAGGATATCGACCCCCGCCTCAATCAGCAAAGGAATAGTTTCATAGATTGCCCCGTCGTTATGAAAAAAGATGAAAACCTTGCCTTTGGCCTTACGCTTCACAAAATCAAACAGTTGTTTATGGTAAGGCCAAATTAACTCTTTATACATGCGCAGCGAGACCAGTAAACCCGCTTGCTGACCCAGATCGTCCGCCTCTGATACAACAACCGGGTAGTCACCTATACTGGCAAGGGCCATTTCCCAATAAGCCATTTTGATTTCAAGGATTTTGCTCATGATGGCATGCACCAGCTTCTTGTTATTCAACATGGCCGTAAAAAATTTCTCATAACCCGTCATCCACATGGCGTGCTCCCACTTCCCAGAGCTCATGCGTTCCAGAATGAAGAGCTTCTTTTCTACGTTGACGATTTCGTGCGCTGCAGTTCGCATACCGGTAAACCGGGCTGAATCGGTTGGGTCAGGCCAGGAGATAGCTTCCACATCTTTCACCGTTTCTGCGTTGGCTAAGGGATGCAGGTAAAGATCATAATAATGGCCGCCGTCCCGGGGCATCTGCCAGCCAATACCCCATTCGTCGATCAGCCGGTAGTGATCGCCCACCAAACCAAGGTCCCTGGCGTAGTTGGATGCCGAGGGAGGATTGGGGCTTACTCTTCCTACATCCGTCCGAAATAGAGCGGAAGTGTCTTTGTCGGTCACAGCCACCTGGGTGATCTTGTCCCACAATGTCACCTCGCCAGGAATACCTATGAAGCGCCTCAGATTCTGAAGCGCATTCACATTGATAGCTGTGACAGCGGTTGCACCCATATCGAAAGGAACCCGGTCGGGTTCTTGGTGTTGCAAAGCAGCTAACACACGCTCGTAACTCGTAAAATCCATAATGCTTTAGTGAGGAATTCCGGTCTGGTTGTGCAAGGGTCGGCAGGATTGGCGTTCAATTAATTCACAGGCCAGAATCACGCGATTTTCAGGGACTGGCTGATTATTTATCAGCGCCAGGATCATTTCAGCAGCGATTTGGCCAATTTTTTGAGTGGGTTGCTTCACCACGGTGAGAGGCGGGTTTGAGACAGCAGCCCAGGGATGATCATCAAATACAACAATTCCCAGGTCTTTTGTACGATCCAGTTTGAGTTCTTCCATTTCGAGCAAAGCGCCCAGGGCCAACAGGTTGTTATTGATGAAGACGGCCCCAGGTCTATCTGACAATTTTAATAATGCTCTCATCGCTTGCCGGCCTCCCTCCACGCTTAACTGTGATGGAATAATCCATTCGTTATTGATGGAAATTCCGGCATCTTGTAATGCAAGGCAGTATCCATCCTGCCTTTCACGCATGGTAGATAAACGTTCCATACCTGTTAAAATGCCAATTCTTCGATATCCACATTGAATCAGATGCTGGACGCCTAAATATGCTCCGGCTCGGTTATCTACACCGACATAATAACCATCCAGGTTATCAAAAGCACGGTCAACAAAAACGACGGGGGTGTGCTGTATCTCCGCTTTCGATAGCTCAATCCACGGCTGGCTCGTTGCAGCAGCGATGATCCCATCGACACGTTGGTTCAATAGTAAGTTGAGATAATGAGCTTCATACTCCAAGGTTTCATTCGTATTACAAATGATCAACGCATAATTTTGGGGACGAAGAACCTCTTCGATGCTTAGCAACAGTTCCCCAAAAAATGGATTAGCAGAATCGGAAATGACAATACCCACTGTTCCCGTCCGTTTGGTAGTCAGGCTGCGCGCAGCAGCATTCGGACGGTATTTCAACTCGCGAATGGCCTGCAATACTTTTTTACGCGTTGCTTCCTCAACAAAGCGTGAGGCATTGATCACATGCGAAACGGTGGTCTTGGAAACCCCGGCCTGGACCGCAACATCTTTAATAGTTGCTTGTTTCAAAGCGTTGTCCTTCAAGGAGAAATGTTTTATTTGATTAGAAAAGGGGATATTTCTAAAGCAACCGGTTGCGCAACCGGTTCACAGGATTATAGCAAGAATATATACCAGAGTCAAGAGGCGAAATGATAGGACAGGCAGGGAAATTACTGGTTTTTTATATCCTGCTGATCGAGTTCTGCTAACCTTTTCTCTATAGCTTTCGAAGTACTGGTAATTGACAGTCCCCCAAGAGCCGTACAGCGTAACTCGGATGGTAACTGTTTGCCAACCCGATTCATTGTTTCAATCACTTCATCCAGCGGAATCACCGCATCAAAATCCGCTAAGGCCATGTTTGCACAGGCTAAGGCGTTGCTGGCAGCCATTACGTTTTTTCCAAGACAAGGAACCTCGACCCTGTTAGCGACTGGATCACATATCATCCCCAGTATATTTTGAAGCGCTATCGACGACGCGGTAATTGCCTGTTTAGCTGTGCCTTTAGCCAATGTCACAAGAGCTGCTGCAGCCATACCAGAACCAGCCCCACATTCTGCCTGGCAGCCTCCGACCTCAGCAGCAAATGTTGCATGAGCAGCGATAAATACCCCTATTAGCCCAGCCGCCAACATTGCATGCGTTGCCTCTTCCAATGACAATCCCATGATGCTCGCCGCTCCAATACAGGCGCCTGGAAGGCCGCCGCAGGAGCCTGCCGTTGGTGAAGCCACAATGACCCCCATTGAACTTTTCACTTCCATCATAGCCGTTACATAGAGGATGATCTGGTTAAGTAAGTCGCCGTCCAAAAGTCGTTTATTTTCCATCAAATTTTTAAATTGGCCGGACTGATACCCAAGGATTCGGTCAGTATATTTTGTTCCGCGAATTCCTTGCTGAATGGATTTTTGTAAAATATTGACAATATCCCTCATTTTTTTTATTACATCATCATGAGATATATTACCTCGCGCACTCTCATAATGTACGGCAAGCTCCCACAGAGCAAGGCCTTTTCCGATGTTGTAATGCAGCATTTCTTCACATGTAATAAACGGGACTTCTAGATTTTGGTGCGATAGCACTGGAAGAACTGGAGATATCTTCTTCACGGAGCGGATCTTGAATTTTGAAAGCAGGTCAGAAACCATTCCTTCCTCAAGAAAATTCTGGGCTTTCACCTCAAGGATTTGATTACCCTGGTTTTCTAGAAGAATAATCTCGTCTGCTTTAGCCTTATCTTGTAGATAATTTTTAAGTTCTGAGCCACCTGAGTCGAGGTAGATTAAGGTTTCAAAATAATCCCCCGCCATGGAGACCTGGTTACCATCCACCTCAATAATTTCGATCATTCCACCACCGGTAGATATGGCTTTAAGTGAGTGGTCTTCCTTTGAATTCCTGAGAGTCAACTTATAGGTATTGGGATGATCAGCGCCACAATCGATTATTTTTATGTCGATTTTTATTCCAGCATCCTGTATAGCTCTTGATGATTCAACCAGCCTTTCGTCGGTCGCTTCCCACCCCAACAAACCACCAAATAGCCCCATATCCGATCCATGGCTGGAATGCGTGGTGGCAAGCGAACCATGCGGATCAAATTCCACTAAAACCTCTTTAATCTTGCCATCCAACATGTCTCTGGCAACTCTGCCAATCCGCAAGGCCGCTGCGCAGTGCGAACTGGACGGTCCGCGCATAACTGGCCCGATTACATCATTGAAGATACTGGGATAATAC
>VFSW01012239.1_pt1 | contig 11999 bp, 13 predicted proteins | sample 5358111 | NCBI WGS metagenome assembly VFSW01 (sample SAMN11554181, study PRJNA540505) | mine drainage metagenome | isolation source: sediment from site ElyBrook_90M | place: USA: Ely Copper Mine, Vershire, VT | collected 2017 | reverse complement strand
TCGGGCCGTGATAGAGTGCCTTCATGGCAACAAAGGCGGAAGTGAAAAAGCTCGCTGCGCTCGCCCGCATCAAGGTCGAGGACGCAGAGCTTGAAAAATTCACCAAGGAATTCGACGCGATACTCGCATACGTCGGGCAGCTCGCGGAACTCGACTTCTCGCAAGACCTCCAAGCGGAGAAACCGCCGCTACGCAACGTGATGCGCGAGGATGGCGAGCCGCACGCGCCCGGAGCGTATACCGGAAAGCTCGCTGGGCAATTCCCGGCTCGCGAAGGGGACGCGCTCTCAGTGAAGCAGATCATTTCGCATGACTAAGCTGAACGAAATGACGATAGCCGAAGCCGCGCGTGCACTGCGCGCGCGCGAATGTTCTGTGCGCGAGCTTTGGGACGCCTGCGCCGCCGCTGTGCAGGAGCGCAATAAAGAACTCAATGCGTTTCTCGAGATCTTTGACGCCGATGATGCCGCCATCTCCGCCGCACAGAAACGTATCGATGGTGAGGTGGCGCCGCTTCTTTGCGGCATTCCGATCGCGGTGAAGGACAATATTTTGATTGAGGGTGAGGTTGCGAGTGCTGCGTCGAAGATGCTCGAGAACTACCGCGCTACCTACGATGCAACGGTTATAAAAAAGCTGAAAGACGCAGGCGCGCTTTTCGTTGGACGCACCAACATGGACGAGTTCGCGATGGGCTCCTCGACCGAGCACTCCGCGTTCGGCGCGACGAAGAACCCACGCGATACGCGCCGCGTGCCGGGCGGCTCTTCCGGCGGCTCCGCCGCCGCAGTTGCCGCGCATCTTTCGCTCGCCGCCCTCGGGAGCGACACTGGCGGCTCCATCCGCCAGCCGGCGGCGTATACCGGCATCGTCGGGTTGAAGCCGACCTACGGCGCCGTCTCGCGTTTGGGGCTTATCGCGATGGGCTCTTCGCTCGACCAGATCGGTCCCTTGGCCGCGAACGTCGAAGACGCGTGTATTCTCTACGAGGCGATTCGCGGCAAAGACCCGCTCGATTCGACGACGATCCCGGACAATCTCTACCCTGCGCACTCGGTCCCGAAGGGTTTTCGTATCGGTGTACCGCGGCATCTTCTTGGAGAGGGGATTGATGCGGATGTGCGCGCGGCGTTTTCCGGCGCGATTGATGGACTTGCACGCGCCGGTCATACACTTGTTGATATCGAGTTGCCAATGAGCGCGCACGCACTCGCCGCGTATTACGTCATCATGCCAGCCGAAGTTTCCACCAACCTCGCACGTCTTGACGGCATCCGCTACGGGCTCGCGAAGCGGGGCGCGACGCTGCTCGACGATTATATTCTTTCGCGTACCGAGGGTTTCGGGGAGGAAACGCGCCGCCGCATCCTGCTCGGTACCTTCGTGCTTTCATCGGGGTATATCGACGCCTACTATCGCCGGTCGGAGGCGATGCGCATGGTATTGCGCCGTGAGTATGCCGCTGCCTTTGAGAAGGCCGACGTTGTCGCTTTCCCGACAACGCCCTCCCCAGCATTCGCCTTCGGCGAGAAGAGTGACCCGCTCTCGATGTATCTCGGGGATATTTTTACGGTAACCGCGAACCTTACCGGCATGCCGGCGATTTCAGTTCCTATGGGTAGCGTGGAGCGCGGCGGGAAGCCGCTTCCCATCGGCATTCATTTCACTGCGCCGCACCAGGCGGAGGGCGCACTTTTTGCGGTTGGCGGCGCGGTGGAGAAAGTTCTCCACGCCTAGCGTTTCCCGTTATACTGTCAGGAGCGATGCCCGCCACACAGATAAACGTCGAGTATTTTTTCCGTCTCATCTACGACTGCTTTCATGGCGGGTGCGGTGTTCAAACCGCCGGCCTTTCCGCGTTGCTCGCGCAAGTCTGGATTTGGATCACTATCGTCGGCTACATCCTCTCGGTCATAGGGCTCTTCGTTATCATTTATTCGACCGTGCGTCTCTTTGAGCTGCGCGAGCGCGAGGAGAAATATTACAGCACCGTTCTCGTCCCGCCGGAGGCGACAGGGGGCGTTCACCCACGCTGGGAACACATCCAGTCGCTTGTCGAAGGCGCGAGTCCAAGTGCGTGGCGCGAGGCTATCATTGAGGCGGACATCATGCTTGATGATCTGCTTACGCGGCAGGGATATGTCGGCGACAGTATTGGCGAGAAATTGAAGACCGCTAATCCCGCGCACTTCAAGACGCTCCAGGACGCTTGGGAAGCGCACAAAGTGCGCAATCAGATAGCGCACGAAGGGTCATCCTTCGATCTCACCGAATCACTCACGCGACGCACGCTTGCACGTTTTGAGTCCGTCTTTCACGAGTTTAAAATGATTTAAGTTGCAGAGCTGTTGAATGTGGGTATAGTATTGGTAATAGCGGGGTAGAGGAGAGGTACCTCGGGAGGCTCATAACCTCCAGACGCCGGTTCGATTCCGGCCCCCGCAACATGGTAGTGCGGCCTGCAATGCAGACCGTCTGGCATCAAAAATGCCGAAATTCAGTTCAAGACCGAGAGGCTCAAAATCATCGGAAAGCGCCCAAGTGGCGGCTTTCGCGTAGACCAAGATCGGGATAAGATTTCCTGATGCAAGAAAAAGATAATCAACTGCTAAAATCAAGTGCACTAAACACCGCCGATGCCATAATCGCCGCCGCCAATCCTGGCCTCGCTGTTGCCTGGGGTTTAGCAAAAGCGTTATTCGGCGCAGGAATGAATCTTAGGCAGGATCGTGCTCTGAACTTTGCCGAGTTCATACGCGATGATCCTGAAACATTCACTACGGAAATATTAAGCACTGAGCAGTTTCAAGACGCATTCGTATTTACTCTAGAAAACTTCTTAAGGGAAAGATCTGAAATGAAACGGCAAATCATGAAGAAAGTCTTCGTAGGTTTTACGAGAGCAGAGGACAAGGAACAATTTCCACTCGAAAAATACACACATACCCTCTCTCAACTGACTGAAACAGATATAGAAACTCTCGCAAAAGTAGATATAGCTAGAGATGATCCAAATTACCAGATTGATGATATTCCGGGACTATATACAGACAATCTTTATAATCAAAACGATTTCCCCGCAGCTTGCTGCGGGGGCATCCTGGGCTAGGATTGGGGAATGAGCGAGCACGTCATCAAGAGCCGCAATAAAACGCTCCTCTTGTACCACCTCGTCTGCCCAGAGAAATACCGACGAACAAACGATCAAAAACTATGTCAAAAACCAAGGTCGAACCTATGAACAAATCCACCGTGGCCAACCAACGCTGTTTGACCACGGCCTCTGACATACCTCGCCAGCTTGCTGCGAGGTAGTTGATTTTAATCAGTCTTGGAATTCTTCACGATAGAACAAATGGACGAAACTATAATGTCGGCAAAGATGCACCCTTTATTTCTACCACGGAATTTGGTAAAGGGTTCTGTAGTTACCTTGGGTCTTGAAGAATTTAATCGGACGGTGAACCACCCCATCATTTCTCAAGCGTTATTTTTCTGTCCTTCATCATGATCTTTCCGCGCATGTATTCAAGTAGGTCTCTCTTTTCCTGTACCGTGCCGTTTTGAAGTAGGTACTTCGCATAGCGCCGCACATCCATCTCCTTTGCCTTGAGACGTTCTCCTGAGTGTTGTGTGGCGGCTTGCAATTTGTTATATCGCGCGACCTCCTGCTCAATGACCTTTCGCGCTCCGATCTCGTCTAGCTCGACTTGGTCAATCATGGATGCTAGCTGATCGATCAAATTATCCTCTCTTATGTATGGATTTGCGCATGGGTTACCCTTCGACTTTGTACATATGTAATAGATGTACGTGCGGGTTGCGCCGTCCTGCTTGATGACCTTCGTCTTCTCTAAACCAGTGATGCCAGAACCACACTCACCGCAGATCATCACCTTGGTGAAGGTAAAGGAATGCGTCGTATGCTTGGGTTTATGATCCTCAAGCAGTTTTTCTTGCACGAGCTGATATAGCTCTCGCGTTATGAGCGCTGTGTGCTTGCCGGTGTACCAATTACCGGTTCCGCGAGGGTACTCGTAGACGCCGCAGTAGAATGGGTTTTTGAGAGTTAAATATACACAGCTCACCGATAGATATTTGTTGTTCTTCGTCCTGAAATCGAGCTCGTTCTTGAGCCATGCATATATCTTTCGGCCGCTCCACCGCTCATATCCCGACTTCTCGAACATCTGCTTCACGATAGTGGAGCGAATGGGGTCAACAAGCATCTCGCATTTATGATCCGAGCGCTTGTCGTTCGCATACCCGAGCGGTGCTACTCCGGGAAGGAGTCCCATCTCAGCTCTCGTCTTGAGCCCGCGCTTCACGTTGATACGCTTATTATCGTTCTCAAGCTTCGCTTGGCTCCCGAGAATCATGAGTAAGAACTTCTCGTTGGGGTTGTTCGAAAACTTCTGATTGTATGTTCGTATCTCGCGCAGGAGTCCGGCGTCAATGAGGTCGACAATCCTACCGAGATCGCCTGCGTTTCTAGATATGCGATCCGGCGCCCAAGTGAGAACACCGTCGAACTTACCGCTCCGTATATCTTCCACAATCTCGTTGAATACTGGTCTCTGACCCGTCTCTTTTGCCGAGTGCGACTCACGTTTTATCTCGACCACATCGATGCCGTCACGTTCGGCCATCTCTCTCATCTCCTTTATCTGGCTATCTATCGAGAGTGCCTGAACCTCATCCTGCTCGGTGCTTTTTCTTGCATAGAGACAGTACCGTATAGGCCTAATTTCCTCTATGACCTCAATGCTTCCCATTTCTTTCGCTAGGGCTGTCTGCATATTCCTTGTGGTTACTGGCTAATCCTCACAGCACAAGGAATGACGCGACCCCTGCGGTGAGTCCAGACCCGTGTCCGATGGGCGTAGTTGGTAACTAAGGTTTCAAAAGTCCTCAGAAGTGGTAGGGTTTTTCATAGTTTTTCTCAAGTCGCTTGAATCCCTGACGTCTTCTCAGTGTCACTTCTCATCGGCTTGTCGAGATACACGTTGCCGAAGTAAAGCTGGTACTCGGGGCCATGGTCCCTGAAGACAATGGCCGGTGCCGAGTCATACGGCACCGATATCTTGAATTCCTGCATCCGCGGTATGAGTGGACGCTGCAGAGGCGGTAGTTCGGGATGCTTCCTCTGAAGCGGTTGGTCTGCGTAGTAAGTGATAATCAGCGGGGAGATTAGCTCGTGCCCATTGGCGCTGAGTGATTTGAGCAGAAACTCCCTCACCCAGACCACATCGGTGAAGCGCTTTGATAGTTTTCTGACGCTTTCTATATCCCTATACTTCTCCGGCCAGAGAATCCGTCGTTCGTCGTCAATAATGGGGTATGCGCGGAATACCCCCTCAATACTTCCGTCCTGGATATTCTTCTTTAATCGCATGAGGAGCGATTCCTGACATATAAGGTTGCCGAGAACAATGATGCGGGTGCCGTAGCTCCCGAGTGGCAGGATTTCGCTTGCAAAACGCTGCAACGTTTCATCGCGTTTGTTTTCTTCCTCCGCAGCAGACACATCTTCAATGTCATCGCATACGATGAGATCGGGTCGGAGCACTCCATACTTCATGCCGCGCACGCTCTGTTCCATAGAGATCGAAACTATCTTTGCGCCGTGATAGAGGAGCTCGAGCGAGGTTTTCTTCCATTCTCGTTCGTCGTCGGCGAAGGGGCCGAAGTCGGAGCGCAGGAGCTCATTATGTAGGAGCTCCTGTTTGAGGTTGCTGAAGTGGGTCTTGGCCTGCTCCTGCGTCTTGCTCACGACAATTGCAAATTTCTTCTGTGGTCGTCCCAGGATAGACCATAGAATATTAGCCGTATTCATGATGACCGACTTGCCAGACTCGCGAAAGGCCATGACGGCGATGAAGTCTTGTTCTTCCTGCCTCAGCAGATGGAACATCTCCATGTGGAACGGCGCGAGTGGAAACTCAAGGTGATGCCGGAGATAGATGAGGCAAAACCACATCGGGTCTTCGCGGGCGAGACGCTTCCTCAGATTGCCGTTCGCGAGGATGGCCTCAAGTTCTTTTTTGCTTAGTGCTTTTTTCATAAGCAAGTCCGCCTCCAGAGAGGGCGAGCGCTTTTCGGAACAGTTTCATTTCGTTATCTGCCAGTTTCGGCGCGGATAGGACGGGTATTTGTGTGGCGCGGGGAGCGCCATAGCGGGAGGAATTATTTCTAAGCCATAGCGCGATAGCCGGCATCTTCTTCTCTTTGATCAGTTGGATCATCTGCATCTCGCTCATGTCGTTGATGAATTCGATGCCGTGGCGGAGCGCCTCATTGTTTGATTGCGCAAAGGCGGCATCCTCCCTGCGCCAGCGGTAATACGAGGTACGGCCAATGCCAGCCTTCTTGCAGGCATATTCGACGATGGGCATCTCGCGCAGTGCCTGGAGAAACTTCTCTCTGAGCGCATCTTGGCGCAGTCCAATCGTTTCGTCGTATGGGGTGATCTCATTCATGGAGCTTTGTGGCCGTGAGGCCGGTTGCTTTCTGCCAGCGGTTTTTGATGACCTCGGCATAGACCGGACTCTTCTCCATGAGATAGCAACGACGTTGTATCTTGGTGGCAGCGATAAGGGTTGAGCCTGAACCGCCGAAGGGCTCGAGCACGAGGTCATCGCGCTTGGTGAGTACCTTGATATACGGGATGAGCAGCTCAAGAGGCTTCGTGCCGAATATGATCTCCTGCCCAGACGACTGTTTGTCGGCGGCGGTGTGCTCTATGAAATCCGTCGGGCACAGCTTCTTTCCTTTCTCGTATCCTTCCCAGTGCGGTTTGCCTGACGTGGCGAAGAGAGCGTTCTCGTATTCGTTCTGGAAGAGCTCGTCCTCCGACTCTAAGTTGAGAGATACATCGCCCTTTGTTCCGACCAGAGCAATATCCGTCTTGTTGAAGAACTTATACTTTGCCGAGAATCCTTGCATCCGGTTCGGCACGCGCCAGGTGATGGTGTTGCGGTATTTCCAGTGCTTCTCAAGTTCGTTCCAGATTGTGCGCAGGTTCTTGGGATTCTCGAATATGATGATGGAGAAGTCGGGTTTCTGCACCTTGGCTACGTTCGCCATCCAGAGTTCGGTGAAGTTGTCGGGCAGCACATCGGTTTCAAGATACCGGCGATCGCGCTTGTTGCCGAAACCGGTGATAGCAGAGCCGTTCTTCTTCTTGCTTCGCAGATAGTCGAGAATGTACGGCGGGTCCGTGAAGCATAGGTCGGCCTTCTCATCGCCCATGAGTCGAAACATATCGGCTTCGATGGTACTGTCTCCGCAGCAGAGCCGACTGCCATTAAGGTCGTATACGTCGCCCTTTTGTATCTCTATCTTTTCGATGTTCAGCTTCTTCAGTTCCTTTTCTAGGTCGAATTGTTCCGGTGTGTCTTCGATAACGAAGATATCGTCGAGTTCTTCACTCGTAAATCCGACCGAGGAGAGGAATGTTTCATCGAATTGCGCGAGCAGTTTCTCGTCCCAGGAGCCGGTATTCCGATTCAATCGGATGTTTAACTCCTTCTCGCGCTCAAGCTCAGGAATGGTGACGTATACCACGGGTACGGTCTCTATCCCGAGCCCTTTGATGACGGAGAGCCGGAAATGACCGCCGATGACCACGCCCTTACGCCCGGGCGCATCGTTCACGAGTATCGGGTCGACAATGCCGAAGCGAGTGATGCTTTCTTGTAATTGAGATTCTGCCTCCTTGTCCCAGGTGCGGGGATTGTATTCAGCCGGCCGGAGGGTGGCGGGCGATACGTGTTTGATGGTGAGCATAGTGGTTTTGTACTAGGTACACGTGTATGTCTGTGGCTAATTTATAATTGTTCCACGCTCTGTCTCGCTGTGGACGATAGCGATGTGCCCAGTCTCGGAAGTATTCTTGAGAAATCTTCGTCGCATGGGCTGTCTTAACATTACGCGCGATGAGCGTACCAATACAGTTCGTCTCGTGCTATGCTGAAAAACGCCTAAACCAGCTGGCTTTTGCCCTGGCATGGCGACCAAATCCATCCCTCTACTGAACCCCGCGTTTAGTACCAGGGATGGTCATATCGGGAAACCGGTATGGGGCCGCGAGGCCCAGCTGGCGCGGGGTTCTGTGCGTCCGGCGTTTAGTAGCAAAACCATCCCTATGAAAAGACTCGCGCACGCATCCATCGCACTCCTATTTTTTGTACCATCAGTATCATTTGCGGCCGCACTCACCTCGCAGCAAGCAAATAGCCTCATTGCGGTTGTGCAGTCCTCGCCAAACGCACCCGCGAGCGCATTCACTAGCCTCATCACGGCTTTTTCCAATATTACAGTCGCCCAGGCCAACAGCCTCATTGGCGTGGTTCAGGCTTCACCTAGTGCGCCAGCAAGCGCTTTCGTCAATCTCCTAACCTCTTTCACGATTGACACCGCAGCAATACAACCGACGACGCAGGCCGGACAATCAAACCAGCAATCCGCACAGTCCTCGTATCCAAATAGCTGCAATGGTGTTGGTTCTCCAAGTTGCCCTAGCGGATATACGTTTAGTTGCCCAAGCACTGGCGCTGGATATTGTGCAATCAATCCAGCGTCTTCATCAGCACCTACTTGCGCGTCACAAATTGAGGCAGTACAGCAGAAAATTATTGACATACAAAACGCCTATTATAGTGGTTCTATCGGGCCTCGCGAGCAAGGCGGCATGAGCGCGAGCAATCAGCTCGCAGTTGAAGAACGCAGTATCGAGGGACTAACGGCACAAGAGGAACAATTACAGCTAACTTGCGAACAGCAAATTCAACAAGAAAAAACCGTCATTGGCGAAATTGATTTGCAGATAGCCAGTTGTAATGCAAAAGCAGCGTCAATAGCGAATCAAATAAATAATCCTGAGGCACTCCCGGGCGGGACGATAGATCAAGTAAATACAGAGATTTCAATGGAGGAGACCGCGAATACCGCTAATTGTACGGCCCCAGCGGAATCACAGCTTGCCAGCGAGGAGCTAAAATTAAGTGGCCTTACCAGTTCATTGCAAATAGCTGAGTCGATAGTCGTTCCCTAGTTATCCGATCAGAGGGTACCTGCTTTAAATATGAGCTACCAAGATTTTGAGAAACTCGTAGCATCAGATATGTCGGCCATATGATAATCCTTAACTTAAGTACCATGGGTGAGTTGTTCTTGTTCGTTATGCTGATACTTGCCTTCGGCCCGGCGATATCAGACCTGATGGGGAAACTTGGGTCAAAAATAGTCATAGATTGGATTTTCGGTGGAGAGAACCCTACACTGGCTCAAAGAAAGAATTTCAAGGCAGTTGCTATTGTTCTGGTCATAGTCGGTCTACTTTGCTGGTTTGTGGGAGACAGCGCCAATTATAATGGCTATCTCGTTCTCCTAGGCTATATATTTTTCTTTATGGCGTATATACGTTATCGACGCGCTTCAAATATTCCTCAATCTACCAGTGGGAAACATATCCCAGGCATGCATGCGGATACTGCTAATTGGAGAAAGTCTCCTCAGAAGAAAGACAATCTCGCATCATCACCGGAGCAGGATACTGAACTAGAAACACACTGGCCCTAGCATTTGTATATGCAAGAAAATCCTCTTTCTGCAGCAGCCATTGTACTGAGTGTAGTTGTTTTCGCGGCTATTATCTACGCAGCGACAACCCCAACGCCCGATAACGGGAGTAGTACGGCCACAACCACCGCTCTTGAAATACAAAATGCAATAAATTCAGGGAGCATACAAGCTAATAACACAGCATCATCTCCATCAGAACAATCGATGCAAACTACGCCAACCAAAAGTACCCATGCACCATCTCCTTCTCCCTCATCATCCGGAGTATCAAGTCAGCCACAGAACATAACGAGCAATCCAACTCAACAAACACCGGCACTGGCGACCTCAGATGCATCTGGAAACTTATCATCCGCCTTTATAGCTACAATCGAACCAAATATTGTAGAGATTAACTGCTATTCATATGACAACACCATAGAGTCGAGTGGCTCAGGTGTGTCTTACTTATCGAAAAGTACCAACACGCATTTCATAGAGACTAACTATCATGTTTATGCTGGGGCCATTGTGAACGGCCAACCACCTCTTTGCTATGCCGTTTTCCCCGAGCCTCCTGACTTTTCATACAATGGGAATTATGGTGACTATCAACTTACCCTCTACGCTTCGCATTACAACCCAAGCATATATGAAGATGCGGCCATTTTTTCACTTGGAGCACCTGTTCCTTCCACTGTGGCGTTGGATTATATCCCTGTAGTAAACGACATCACTAGCAAAGGGCTTTCGCGATGTCAGAACTCCGACGTAAGTGTTGGTGACAGCATAACCGTTTTTGGCTATCCGAATTCGGGTAATTTGCTAGGAATTTCGGAGACGGTAACGGAAGGAATCGTCAGTGGAATTCTGCCTGGACCAATATACAAAACAAACGCTGCGATTGACCACGGCAATTCTGGCGGCGTAGCAATATTAAATAAGAAAAGTTGCGCGCTCGGTATTCCGACGCTAGGCGAATCTGGACTCACGGCAGGCATCGGTTACATTCAATCGTATGCTCTTACTGCAGAGTAACTGAACATGAGTAAAAGTTCTTGGATCGCAGCCCTTCTAATCGGGGGAGATGAACCTTACGGGGTATACTGGACTGGCATCTTCTTGATAAGAGCATTTGTCTTATGAGTGTCAAATGGAACACGTGTTCCATGCCGTGTGCCATTCTCTTTAGTATCTAATTTGCCTATTGTATGAGCCGTACTTTGAGCAAGAATATGGACAGGTACCTGGGAGAATGGGACACCGTGGCACAGTACCGTTTGGTGTGCCAGATGTCCCATTCTCTCATGCCACTCTCGTTTCTCAGTTCGAGACCGATGCGCTCTTAAAACGCTCAGAAGATGCCGAAAGATGCTTTGGTTTTCTCAAAGTGATGTGAGACCGATATGCATAATTCAGGAGTAAGGAAGCGCCCTCAGGAAGCTCTTGTATACCTTATATAGCGGGGTTCAAGACCGCCCTGGGCAACAGACTAGTGCGACTCATAAGAGAGACCGATACGCGTCAAAATTGGTTCAAGACCGGTACGGGTGTCGAGCGGTAAAAGCGCATAGTTGCGTGAGGTCATGCAGCATTTTCAACACATATCCAGTGCGATTCCGTTACTCACGTACTGGGCACTTTCGTGTTGTAGTCACGTCAAAATCGATTTGATTTTGAGCACGGGCATCGGAATCGAACCGATAGAATGCGTCATAAATGTCGGCAGGGTCATTACAAAAAATGAAGACTCCGCACGCTGTGAAGCGCGCGGAGGTTGGGGTAAGGGCAAAATCAACGCCAACGGTTCTGGTCCAGCCGAACGGCCACGGGGCCGTTGAGGGGAACAAATATTCCGATACCAGATTTCCACTTGCCGAAGCCGAAGAGGCTTTTGTAGAGGTAGCGGGCGGTGGTGAATTTGTCGCTCTTTCTGGTATAAAGCGTGCCCATAAAGAGCGTTTTCTTGCCCACGCATTCCCCTGGGATACAGTCAGGGTTGGCGAGGAACCAATCCAGAAGGTTTGCGTTCCAGACATTCTGGTCCTTCACCTCATCTTGAAGCTGAAAGCCCCACTTGTTGTATCCCGGGTCAAACAGCTTGAATTCTGAGGGGTCCCACCGGAACTTGCCACCGCCTGTCTTGTGACGGGTCATGGTCCATCCGCTGGGTACGAAAGGATCGGCATCCAGATCAATGACGTAATTATTCGACCCGGCCCGCTTTGTTGCAGGCGTGCGGCCGAATACGCTGCCTAGGGTTGATAACAGTGCACTCATAATCTATCTCCTGAAAATGCTCCTCAAACATCAAAGAGCTGGGTTAAGTTACTGATGATATTATATAGCAGATTTGGAGTCTATGTCAAGTCGCGAGATCGTAACCCCTCACACCCCCATCAAATAGTTCCTGAGCTCTCCCCGCTGTTTGTATG
>VFSW01012238.1_pt1 | contig 12000 bp, 11 predicted proteins | sample 5358111 | NCBI WGS metagenome assembly VFSW01 (sample SAMN11554181, study PRJNA540505) | mine drainage metagenome | isolation source: sediment from site ElyBrook_90M | place: USA: Ely Copper Mine, Vershire, VT | collected 2017 | reverse complement strand
CGTCCGCGGCCCCGGCGGCCGAACTCAATTATCGCGCTGCGCAACAGAAGTTTGAAGCTTGGCGATTGAAGTTTTTCTGGATTTTGGATTTTCAAGTTTGGTGCTTCTGAACGGCTTTTCCAGCCGTTCGCCCTGCGTCGCTAAAAAACCCGGATCCGCCTTCCCTCGGATTTTTCTTGGTTTTTTCCGGCGCCGCCTGTTGGATGGCTGCGCCGAACGCAAAATAAAATCCCCGCGCCGATGCGCCGACAATATCCATTTCAGTTAATCGAACCCAAGTGGCAGCGGTTCTGGGATGACCAGAATACCTTTCGCGCCTGGAATCCGGGGGATTGCATTCCGGAGGACCACCCATTCGCCAGACGGCATCGCGCGCATGGCCCCGTTGCCGCCGGCCAGCTTCCCGCCAAGTATTATATCCTGGATATGTTCCCATACCCTTCGGGCGCCGGCTTGCACGTCGGCCATCCGGAAGGTTATACGGCCACGGACATCCTTGCCCGTTACCGGCGCGCGCTCGGCTTTAACGTCCTGCATCCGATGGGATGGGACGCCTTCGGGTTGCCGGCCGAGCAATACGCCATTCGCACCGGCCGGCATCCGCGCCAAACGACCGAGGCCAACATCGCGGTTTTCAAGCGGCAAATAAAAGCCCTGGGTTTCAGTTACGATTGGTCCCGCGAAATTGACACCACCGATCCGGCCTATTTCCGGTGGACGCAATGGATTTTTCTCAACCTTTATCACTCGTGGTTCAATCCGGAAAGCCAGCGCGCCGAATCCTTGGACACACTGCCTGAGCCGCCCGAATCCCAACTTCCCGCAGGCGCGGACCGGCGGCAAGCCCTGCGGCGCCATCGCGACCAGCATCGCCTGGCTTACGTGGCCGAGGCGCCTGTCTGGTGGTGCGAGGAGCTCGGCACCGTCCTGGCCAATGAAGAAGTCATCGAAGGAAAAAGCGAGGTGGGCGGATTTCCCGTCGTGCGCAAACCGATGCGCCAATGGATGCTGCGCATCACCGCTTACGCCGAACGCCTGCTCTCCGGTTTGGAAGACATTGAATGGAGCCATTCGCTCAAGGAGATGCAACGCAATTGGATTGGCCGCAGCGAAGGCGCCGAGGTGAAATTCGCCGTCGCCGGCAGCGACGCCCTCGTGACCGTTTTCACGACTCGGCCTGACACGCTTTTTGGCGCCACCTACATGGTGTTGGCGCCGGAGCACAAATTGATTGATTCCCTCACCGCGCCCACCCATCGCCAGTCTGTGGAAACCTACAAAGCGCAAGTCGCCAAAAGAAGCGACCTGGAGCGCGCCGAGGCAAAGGAAAAAACCGGCGTTTCCATCGGCGCTTGCGCGATCAACCCTGTCAATAACGAGGAAATTCCCATCTGGATTGCCGATTATGTTTTGGCCGGCTACGGCACGGGAGCGATCATGGCCGTGCCCGCCCACGACACGCGCGACCTCGAATTTGCCCGCAAATTCAACCTTCCGGTTCGCGTGGTGGTGGAGGCGCCGCCGGGCCGGGAATCGCTGGGATTTGTCGGCGAGGGCGTCAGCGTCAATTCGGATTTCCTTTCCGGCCTTTCGACGGTGGAGGCGAAGAAAAAAGTCACGGCATGGCTCGAGGAGAAGAAACTCGGCCGCAAATCCGTCAATTATAAGCTTCGCGACTGGCTCTTCAGCCGCCAGCGGTATTGGGGGGAGCCTTTTCCGATTGTGTGGAAACGGGACGCGACCGGCGCTCTTTGCCACGAGGCGCTGCCGGAATCCGAACTGCCGGTCTGCCCTCCCGAATTGATTGATTTCAAGCCCACCGCCAGCGCCGAGCCGCCCCTGGCGCGCGCCACGCAATGGGTCAACCGCCCGGACGGCTCCATTCGCGAAACCAACACCATGCCCCAGTGGGCCGGCAGTTGCTGGTATTATCTGCGGTTCACAGACGCGCGAAACGCCCGCGCTTTCTGCGGCACTGAGGCGCAAAATTATTGGACGGGCGGCGGCGATGCCCGGGCGGTGCGCGGAGTGGACCTTTATGTGGGAGGAATTGAACACGCCGTGCTGCACCTGCTTTACTCCCGCTTTTGGCACAAAGTGTTGTTTGATCTGGGCCATGTCTCGGCGCCCGAGCCATTTTTCAAGCTGGTCAATCAAGGCCTGATCCTGGGCGAGGACGGCCAAAAAATGTCCAAGTCTCGCGGCAACGTCGTAAATCCGGACGACATTTTGCGCGAGTATGGAGCGGACGCCTTCCGGTTATACGAAATGTTCATGGGGCCGTTGGAGATGGTCAAACCCTGGAACACCAAAGGCGTCGAGGGAGTTTATCGGTTCCTGGGCCGGGTCTGGCGCTTGTTCATCGACGAGCAAAGCGAAGTGGAATTTGAACAGAACCAAACCGCCCAAGGCGGCCAAAATCCGGCCGCGTTGGACGCCATTAATCTCTCGGCGGCCATCCAGGAGACCGCGCCCGCCACCGCCCAGCTAAAGACCATCCATGCGTGCATCAAGAAAGTCACCGAAGACCTGGATGGGTTCCGTTTCAACACCGCTATTTCCGCGTTGATGATGTTTGTCAACGACGCCATTGCATGGCCCGTGAAACCCGCCTCAGTGCTGCGCGATTTTTTGATTCTGCTTCAACCCTTCGCGCCGCATCTTGCGGAGGAATTGTTCGCAAAATTAACGGCGCGGCCAGGCGCGGAAACGGGTTGCCGCTTTGCCGGGTTGTCCTACCAGCCGTGGCCAAAGTTCGATCCGGCGCTGCTGGCGGAGGAGTCGTTGGAGATTCCCGTGCAGATCAACGGCAAACTGCGCGACCGCATTGTGGTTTCCGCCGATGCCACCGCCGCGGCGCTTGAGGCCGCCGCGCTGACGAGTGAAAAAATCAAACAATTGCTCGGCGCGCAAGCCGTGAAAAAAGTGATCGTAGTCCCCAAACGTCTGGTGAACATCGTCGTCTGAGCATCGCCAATTCCATCCATTGCGGCTTTGCTTAATCCCAGGCAGCCCTGTATATTGGATCGCGTGAAGTTTCTAACAAAGCAGGAGCAAATTGTGCTTTGCGTTGTCGTCATTCTGCTGCTTAGCGGCTGGGCCGTCAAAGTGTATCGCGCCGCCCACCCGGGCGCGCCCTCGTTTGCCGCCGCCGGCAAAACTCTCTCCCAACCCTGAAAGCCCCACCAAAGCCCCCCACATGCAACCCGTCAACTTCGAGCAGTCCATCAATATCATCGTCGCCGGCGATCCGCGCTACGGCCCCGATGCTTACTTTTTCATGCGCGACGCCTTGGATCACACCAAGCGCGTAGTCGGCCGCGCCAAAACCGACGAAAAACACGTCTCGCCCAAGGAATTGCTCGAAGGCATCCGCGCTTTTGCCCTGGAAACCTACGGCCCGATGGCCGCCACCGTCCTGGAAGCGTGGGGCATCCATTCCTGCGAGGATTTTGGCGAAATTGTTTTCAAGATGATCGAGCACAGCCTGCTTGCCAAAAGCGAGACAGACAGACGCGCCGATTTCAAAGACGGCTACGATTTTGGCCAAGCCTTCCGCGCCCCCTTTCTTCCGTCCAACCGCCTCCTGTCAAAACCAAAATCGGTCGAAGTTTGACGGCTGGGAAGGAGATTGATTTTTCGGCCATCCTTCTCCATACTGCCTGCATGTCGCGCGCCGAACTTTCAGGCCGAACCATCCTCGTGGTCGAGGATGATCTGATGCTGCAGAAGCGCCTGGCACTTCAATTGCAAAAGCTGGGCGCCGAAGTCATTGCCGCCACGAGCCTGGAGGCCGCCCGGAACCTAATCGCCAACGGCGCGTTTGATTTTGCCCTGATTGATGTCAATTTGCCCGATGGCTTGGGAACCGACCTGCTTGAGCAGAAGTCCTTGCCGGCGGAGACAGGCGCCATCGTAATGACCGCGCATGGAGGCGTCGCGGACGCCGTAAAGGCCATGCAATGGGGCGCCTTGGACTATCTGGTGAAACCGTTCGAGGCCGATGAATTGCCGCTGGTGCTCGAGCGGGTGTGTCGCATCCGGCAGGCGGCCCGGCTGGAAGAGCATCGACGGGACGCCAAGGCCGGGGAAGGCTTCTACTTCGGCTCCTCGCTGGAAGGCGTGGAAAAGCAATTGAAAAAAATTATCGAGGCCGATCATCGGATGCGCGGTCCGCTGCCGCCGGTGCTAATCCAGGGCGAAACAGGCACCGGGAAAACGGCCATTGCCCGCTTGCTGCACAAGCAAGGTTCGCGCGCCAGCCGCGATTTGGTGGAGGTCAACTGCGCCAGCCTGCCGGACACCCTTGCGGAATCCGAATTATTCGGCCACGAACGCGGCGCCTTTACCGACGCCCGGCAAGCGAGGATGGGCCTCTTTGAGGCGGCCAATGGCGGCACACTGTTTCTGGACGAAGTGCCAAGTCTTTCACTGGCCGCGCAAAGCAAGGTGCTCACCGCCATTGAAGACCAAAAGATCCGCCGCGTGGGCGCCAACAAAGCCATCCGGGTGGATGTCCGCTTGATTGCGGCGACGAACGCGGATCTCACCGGTTTGGTTGCCCAGGGCCGCTTTCGGGAGGATCTTTATCATCGCCTCGATTTGTACCGCATCATCATCCCTCCCTTGCGTGAGCGCGGGCAGGACATCATGCGCCTGGCGGAACAGTTGGTCTTGCGGTTCTGCCTCAATCAGCAGTTGCCGCCCCGCAAAATTTCCGAGGCGGGACAAAAACGATTGCTGGCCTATCGCTGGCCGGGCAACGTCCGCGAACTGGCGCATGAAATGCAACGGGCCATCGTCTTTGAGGAAACTGGGGAATTGGAATTGCCCCGGCTCTGCGGCGGCGGCGCCAAAGACGCGCGTTCCCAAAACGATTCAAACGATTCCAACGATCAATGGTTTAACGCTTCGTTTCGTTTTCCCGAGCAAGGCTTCGTCCTGGATGATGCCATTGACAGATTGGTGCGCCTGGCGATGGAACAGGCCCACAGCAACGTCTCGGCCGCCAGCCGCCTTCTGGGTGTGCCAAGAGATTTTGTGCGGTATCGTTTGGGCCAGAAAGGGAACAAAGCCGTTGCCAGTCAACAACAGCCATGAGCCATGCCCGCCAAATTGTCCGACCAGTGGGTTTGCGGGATTGGGAAGCAATTCCCAGAACGGGCGCGTTTTCGGGCGATCCAACCTTGCTGGAAGACCGGCTCGGCAATACTATGTGCCTGTCGTGCAACTAATTAGGATATAACGAATTGACCAATGGCACACTTACTGCTCATTTACTCGCCACCATGAAAACGTGGGGACATTTAAAAACAATCATCAGGTCATTCTTGGCGATGGCCCTGTTGATTGCCGTTCCCTTGGCGCGCGGCCAAACGCCGACCAATTCGCCGTTGCCCGTTCCGGTGCCCTTGCCCTTACCCGTGCCGCCTTTGGGTTTTACCAACCTTTTCAACAACGTCAGCAATTCATTCGGGTGGGGAACCAATATCTGGTGGACCAATACCTCCACCGTCAGCAACGTGCCGCCGCGGGGCGCAACCAACACTGCTCCCGGCCATTCCGTCGCGCCCGGCGCCAGCGCCCCCGCCAGGCTGCCGACCGACGTGCAGTCCATTGTCCAGCAATTTCAAAAAGAGCGCAGGCAGTTAATCAAAGATTTGAACAGCGCCAACGATTCCCAGCGCCAGCAAATTTTGCAGCAGTTGGAAGCCTTGCGCCAGCAATTGATCGAGCAGGTGCAGAACCTTCGCGCCAACCTTTCCCAGCAGACCCTTGAAATGCAGGCCCAATTCGCCAACCAATTCGGGCCAATCACGCGCGGCCCAGGTAGCGCCAGCGGCGCGGGAAACGGGACCTCGGCGGGCAACGGCGGGGGCGTTAATAAGAAATAGCGGGGGAACGGCTCGTTGGCGGCTTGATGGAGCGCCAGTCGCGCCTTGAACGCTCACAGGAATAAGTTGCAGCATTGCCACTTTGCGATGATCGCCAGACGGCAATGCCTCTTCCTAAGCGCGTGTTTCCTCTTTTTGGCGATGGCGACGCCAGGCGCGCGCGGCCAATCGGAGGATTTGTTCAAGGAACTGAACATACCAATCTGGACTGAAAGCGCCGATTTGCGCGGCTTGATGGGGTACAAAGACAACGTGCTTTTGACCTATACCAACGCGCGCGCCAGCGCATTCTGGGTCTCAGGCGCGGACCTTGTGGTTTTTCGCCTGCCGATCAATGACTGGCAGTTCAGCTTCGTGGCCTCCGGAACGGACACCCGTTATTTCAACGGACAAAACGTCAACAGCGAGCAAACCGCCGTCGCCGCCGCCAAAATCACGCGCCTCTACGCGGACGGCTGGAGTTCGGGCCTGGGCGCAAATTACGCCTACGTAAACCAGGTCATGGATTTGACGGCCGCCTCAACCAACCTCACGCCAATCACCAAAGTGCTCGGAAACACCTTTGGCGCGGATTGGTTTGCGCGAAAGGACTTCCAGTCCTGGTGGGCGCAATTGGACGTGGATTGCGCGCGCCAGTTGTTGGCGGCGCCCTTGGATAATTACTGGCAATTCGGGCCCAAGCTCACCCTCGTTCGCAAATATGGCGCCGGTTCCGATTTGGCCCTCAGCGGCCAATGGAATTATCTAATGTATGACACCACGCCTGACGTAACCCCGCTGGGCCAGGAGATTCCAAATACGCGGGAACGCGTGAGATCGCCATCGGCGGAACTGGCGTGGCATCATACTTGGGATGCCAGCAACCATTGGCATAGCCTCGCGGCAATCGCCTATCAAAGCGATCAGGACAATAGCTCCGGTTACTTCAATTTTTCTTACTACGGCCTCAACACGAAGCTCGAGTATCACGATTCGGGCTGGAAACTGAGCGCCGAGTTGCGCGGCGGATACTATGATTACCCGATCCAGCCTGTCAGCCCGGCGGATTTCAGCAAGCGCCAGCGATTATTCTTTGCCGCCGGATTGCACGCCGAAAGAAAACTCTCCAAACATCTCAAACTGTTTGCCGACTACAATTACGAGAACTCGCAGTCGGACGACTACATAGAACGCTACCGGGTCAACATTGCCGGCGCCGGCCTGGAATGGGGATTTTGACGCGGCATTCAAAGACGGCGCAAACGAACCCGCCGATAATTTTGGTGCGAAGCCTCCTGCCCCGCAAGAGGTTGGCGCGTCGGAGCCTCTTTTGCGGGTTACACCCTACTTGTTGGATAAGGCCCCGCGCGCGAGATTGAGAATAGTAACATGGAAAAGTCCTGAAAATTATGAAACGACACGTTCGCTTCAAAAAAAAGTCTAACACGTTTGAATTATGCTATACGATTCCTTAATTTTTTTGGTGATAGCGATTCTCGCGGCGGCATTGGGGTTTGGCGCGCTGGCGGGCATCGCCGCATTAATCGCGAAAATCCTTTTTGTGGTTTTCCTGATTTGTTTCGTCGCCGCGCTGCTTCGCAGGCGCTCGGCATAGGTTGCCGGCCGGGGCATTTGGCAATTGGCGCAACGAGTCCCAGGCAACCGGGGCTTTTTTCGCGCGCCGCGATGTTTGCAACGGATTGAGCAATGCCAGCCTCCATAGACCTTCCCGGAAAAACGGCCAATGAATTGGATGCGCCAGTTTCGCGAGGGGAATCGCGCATACCGGCCAGCAGTCACGCAAGAGGGGGCGAGCGGGACCTGAATGCGGATAGCGTAAAATTTCGCCCGTTGACAGTCGTCGCCACCGGCACGATCATTGCCCTGTTGTTCTTCGCGCGGGATGTTTTCATTCCTCTGTCACTGGCCGTCCTGCTAAGTTTTCTTCTGGCGATTCCTTGCTCGTTTTTGGAGCGGCGTGGGTTCAAGCGCACTCCCGCGGTGATATGCGTCGTGGCCTTGACGTTTGCATTTGTCGTTGGGGCGGGATGGCTGCTGAGCGCGCAATTCTATGACTTGGCAAAACGTCTGCCTGGTTACCACGAAGTGATTGACGCGAAGCTCAAATCGCTGAAGGCCTCGCCGCGCGGCACCTTCGGCCAGTTCGACGAAATGCTCAGACGAACGGCGGAAGAACTGCAAGCGCCGGAGACCAACGAACCGCCGCAGACGGTGGCCGGAAGCAAGCCCGTCATGCCGGAGGCCCGGGCCGCAAGGGAGCCAATCCCGGTGGAAGTGCGCGAACGTCGGGTCGGCTCCTGGGGTGTCCTTGGAGGACTGGCGGCCCCGGTCCTCAAGCCGCTGGCAACGGCGTTCATGGTGCTTGTCGTTTTGTTTTTTATGCTGTTGGGGCGCGAGGATTTGAGGAATCGGCTGATTCGGCTGGCCGGAACGGATCGCATGGATTTGACGACCGATGCGCTGGACGAGGCAGCGAACCGGGTCAGCCGCTACCTCTTGATGCAATTGGTCGTCAATTGCTGCTTCGGTCTCTTGATCGGCATCGGCCTTTCTATAATCGGGATGCCCAGCGCGCCGTTGTGGGGAGTGCTGGCGGTGCTTCTGAGATTCATTCCTTACGTCGGGGCGTGGATTTCGGCGGTCGCCCCGCTGGCTTTGGCCTTTGCGCTGGCGCCGGGGTGGTCAAAGCTGGCATGGACGGCGGGTCTCTATGCGACGGCCGAGCTGATGACTTCCAACTTTATCGAGCCGCTGCTGTATGGCTCTTCGACCGGCGTGTCGCCGCTTGCGCTTTTGCTGGCCGCCATATTTTGGACGTGGCTGTGGGGACCCATCGGGTTGCTGCTCTCGACGCCGCTGACGGTATGCCTGGCGGTCATGGGGCTTCACATCCCGCAACTGCGTTTCCTCCATGTTTTGCTCGGCGATGAACCTGTGCTGACGCCGGAAACGCGCTTTTATCAACGGATGCTGGCGATGGATCGCGAGGAGGCTGACGGGATTGTGGAGCATCTGCTCAAAGAAAAACCGCTGGCCGCGGTTTATGAGGAAATCATGCTCCCGGCATTGACCTATGCCAAAGAAGACCTCTGGCGCGGCAGATTGACGAAGGAAAAAGAGAATTTCGTTTTCGATAATATCATCGAACTGGCGGAGGAGCTGGCTGAAGATGAAAAAGTCCAGGACCACGCCGCGCAATGCAAGAATGAACCGGAAGGCCCAATGCCGAAGCCCGATTTGCCGGGCGCCATGGTGGCTGTAATGCCGGCCAAAGATAAAGCGGACGAAATCGCCGGGACAATGCTCGCTCAAATTTTGGCCAGGCGCAACGTCGGCGTCAGGGCCTTGTCGGCGGCGACGCTTACTTCGGATCGCTTGGAAGACCTGGCGGCCACCGACGTCGATGTCGTGTGCATTTCCGTCGTCCCGCCCACCAATCTGAGACGGACGCGCTATTTGTGCAAGAAGGTCCAGGCTCGCTTTCCCGGCATGAAAGTGGTCATAGGGTTCTGGGGTGGATCGCAACATCTCCCGTTCGCCCGCGATAGCCTTTCGGAGTGCAAGCCCGATGCCATCGTATGCACCTTTGAGGAAGCCGTCGCGGCGATTATTGCGCTTGGAACGATCATCGGCCAGCCAGCCGTTTCAAAACCCATCGAGGAAGAGATGGCCGTTGATTACTGAAGGAACGGTGTTCACCGCCCGGCGGACCATTACTCTATCATTGTCCGGAGCGCGCCCCGCCGTCTTACTTTAATTTCCTTCGCTCAATTTGTGCTTACTGGCATCCTTTCGCGCAGTGAAATTCCTTGATTGGAGTCTGGGCGAGCCCGCCGCTGATCTGGCTTGCGACGAAGCGCTGCTCGATGCGTGCGAGGACGGTTCGGCGCCCGAAATTTTGCGTTTTTGGAAGCCGGCCGCTTATTTCGCCGTAGTCGGTTATGCCAGCCATGTGGACCAGGAAGTAAATCTCGAAGCCTGCGCCCGGGAAAATATCGGAGTTTACCGCCGTTGCACCGGAGGCGGCGCTGTGCTGCAAGGCCCCGGTTGCCTGAACTATTCGCTGGTTTTGAAAATACGCGGCAGGCATCCGGTGGCGAGCATCACGTCCGCCAACCGTTATATCATGGAGCGGCATCGCCAAGCCGTGGCCGAGGCGCTGCGACTTCCGGTTTCTGTGCGCGGGATAACCGATCTGGCCATCGGCGACCGCAAGTTCTCCGGCAACGCCCAACGGCGCAGGCGGACGGCGCTGCTCTTCCACGGAACGTTTCTGCTGGGTCTGGATTTTGCCAAAGTGCAGGCCTGCCTCGCCATGCCTTCGCGCCAGCCCGACTATCGGCAGGGGCGCTGTCACCAAGAATTCATGCTCAACCTTGACGCCCCGGCCCGCGTCATCAAGTTCGCCCTGCGTGAAGCCTGGACCGCGAACGAAGCTTTGACGGACGCGCCGGATTTCACGGCGTTATTGCGAGAAAAATACTCCACCCGGCAATGGAATCTAAAGTACTGATTGCCTCTCCGCATTTCCGGCGCTAAACTGCGTCCCAACTGTATGACACGCCAGCAGGTGCTTGATCTTTATTTCATGGAAGCTCGCGCCAAGCTCATCGACCTGAGCGCCTTTTTAGACCGCGTGGACCGCGCTCCCGGTGACGATGATTTCCGAATCAAAGCCTTCCGCCAGGCGCTCGTCGAATTGCAATCCGCCGGGCCGGGACGCGCCAGAGGCGTCCTCCTGCGCTTAAGCGATCCAAGTTCCCAACCCATTTCCGCCGCAACCACGAAGGCCGCTTCAGGAGCATGGCTGGCCAATGAAGAATGCAAAACGCAAAATGCAAAGTGAAGACGCGCCCTTGCGCGGCGTGATCAAGAGGCGACATGCGATACATTGAGCCTCATGCCCACATGGTCAGCCGGACGACGGACGATTATCTGGCGATCGCCATGGCCGGTTGTCAGGCCGTGTGTGAACCGGCCTTCTGGGCCGGCTTTGATCGCAGTTCCGTGGACGGATTCCACGATTACTTCCGCCAGTTGACCGAGCACGAACCGCGTCGCGCGGCAAGCGTCGGCCTGCCCCATTTTTGCTGGCTGTGCATAAACCCCAAAGAATCCGAAGACCTGAAATTGGCATCCGAAGTCATCGAGATTATCCCAAAATTTCTCGACCGTCCCAATGTCCTGGGCATTGGCGAAATTGGCTTGAACAAGAACAGCCGCAACGAACTTAAGGTTTTCGAGCGGCATGTGGATTTGGCCGCGCGGCACGGGCAACTCATCCTCATCCACACGCCCCATTTGGAAGACAAGCTCAAAGGCACGCGCCTTATTATTGACGCCCTCAAAAATGACCCCCGCATAAAACCCGGGCGCGTCATCATCGATCATGTCGAGGAGCACACGATTGCCTTGGTGCTCGATGCGGGGTTCTGGGCCGGCATGACGCTCTATCCCCAATCCAAATGCACCGCGGCGCGAGCGGCGGACATGATTGATATGCACGGCCCCGACCGATTATGGATGAACAGCGCGTGCGACTGGGGCGTCAGCGTCCCGCTGGCCATTCCCGCCGCCGCCCTGGAAATGCGCCGTCGCGGCCAAAGCGCCGAGGCAATCGACCAAATGATTTACCGCAATCCGATCCAATTTCTCCAGCAATCCCCAAAATTCAAGCTGGCCGGCGGATACGAGGACGACAAGGCGCGAAAAAGCTAGGGAAGCGCGTGGTGTGGGCCCTTGCGTCAAGTCTCAGGGCTCCTGACCTCGTGGAATTTCGTTGGTCCCAACCGGCTGGAAAATCAGCCGCAACTCGGTTCCCGGATAAACCGTCTCGGACGCCGTCAACTCGGCGCAGAGGTGCTCCAATGCCGTGTCGTGGACTGCGCTGCTGAGCCGATGCAGTCGCACGGTCAGTGTTTTGTCGGCGAGGTTGGGGCAGAGGTCCACGGCGCTCTCAAATATCTGGCGCACCAGTGCGCGAGCATCGTCGGGCCGTGAGAGTTTTTCCCGCGCCAGCGCCACCGGCCCCGGCGGCCTGGGCGTCATTGACGTGGCGGAAGGCTAAATAAAGTCAAATAAATGAAGTGGAAGGGAAAAATGTGAG
>VFSW01012237.1_pt1 | contig 12000 bp, 11 predicted proteins | sample 5358111 | NCBI WGS metagenome assembly VFSW01 (sample SAMN11554181, study PRJNA540505) | mine drainage metagenome | isolation source: sediment from site ElyBrook_90M | place: USA: Ely Copper Mine, Vershire, VT | collected 2017 | reverse complement strand
GTACACAGAACAAGTACAAGTGCTACTAAAAAGAAAAATATTTTTGATCGATTTGTATTTATACTACTCATTATTAAGTTATGTATTAATCTAATTTTAATATTTAGCAACAAGGAGACGCCATGCCAGCTTTGACTACACCAATTTGTGACTTTAATTGGGTTGCTCCAGACTTTAGCTTAACAGGTGTTGATAAAAAAACCCATACATTACAAAGTACTCGTGGAGAAAATGGCTTACTGGTAATGTTCATTTGTAACCACTGCCCCTATGTGAAAGCCATTATTGAAAGACTATGTGAAGACTGTCGGGAACTGCAATCCTATGGAATCAATAGTATTGCTATCATGAGTAACGATACCAACACTTATCCTGAGGACAGTTTTGAGAATATGGCAAAATGGGCAAAGGAGTTAGATTTCCCCTTCCCTTATGTCTTCGATAACACTCAAGAAATTGCCAAACAATATGGAGCAGTATGTACGCCCGATTTTTTTGGTTTTAATCATCAACTTAAACTTCAATACCGTGGGCGATTAGATCCCTACGGTATACAGCCGGCACCGGCAGATAGAAAACGAGAGTTATTTGACGCTATGAGTACTATTGCACAAAGTTCTAAAGGTCCTTTCGAGCAAATCCCTTCAGTGGGATGCTCTATCAAATGGTCTTAGCTTCTCTCAAAAAACCTTGGACATAATATTCATAAAAAATGCGGAGGAACAAGTCCTCCGCTAAGGGCTTCACAATTCTACTCACCTATTAACAAGTCTTATAGGCAATCACACCCATTAATGCGGATAAACCATGATGGCCATGGCCCTCACTCACAACCTCTTGGTATTCTGTTAGCTCTTCTATACGCCAATCCTTGAGTAAAGAACGCATCAGATCCTCTGTATAAAGATTTTCTAATACTGATGGCCCCCCTGTTTTGTACTCTAATTGTTTTGGGGTATAGCCTTGTAAAATCAATCCGCCTCCTAACTGAGTTAAGTGTTTCATGACAAAAAAGAGTTTCTCTCTCGTTTTGGGATCAGCAAACTGTATAAAAATACCAATTACCCAGTCATACTGTATTGCTGAATGTTGATCTAACCATTCATCAGAGAGCAAATCTGCACACTGAAAGTCCACTACAACTTCATGTTTAGTGGCCAAACGCTTGGCTTTTTCTACAGCTACCTCTGATATTTCAACAGCCGTAACAGACAAGCCCTGTTTTGCAAGCCAAACTGAGTTTCGTCCCTCACCGTCTGCTACACACAACACTCTTTGTCCCGCATGAAATAAATGTGATTGACGAGCCAGATAGGTATTAGGTTTCTCTCCAAAAAGATAATCATCACCGGTTGCTTTATAACGTTCTGTCCAAATTTTTTGCTGCGGATTAATACTCATAAGTGATCAACCTCATCTCTAGAAAGTAAACGTGAGCTTTCGTTCTCACCCCACATGGCATTTAAAATAGCCAATAAAACCGCAAAGCCAACACCTAAAATCCATGCAAAATACCACATTACAGTCTCCTAAAATTTATTCAAGATGATTAATAAGCCGAATGGTCATGATCTTTAATAAAGTCCAAAGTGACTTTTCCAGCCATTACCCTATAAGCCCAGGAGGTATAAAAAATTATTGTTGGTACAAATATCATGGCTGCCACCAACATAATGCTCAGTGTAGTTTTACTGGATACACTGTCCCAAACCGTCAATGATGAATTAAGCATCGTTGAGGAAGGCATAATAAAGGGAAACATTGAAACACCAGCCGTACCAATAATACCCACTATAGTGAGTGAGGAAAAAATAAAGGCTATGAGAGTTTTATTAAAACGCATTGCAATTAAAGCAAATAACACCCCCACATAAGACAATATGGGGACAAGCATAGTCCAGGGCATAGTATGATAATTAGATAACCAGGCTCCTTTCTCTCTCACAACAGTTTTAGCCAAGGGATCTGCTAATTGATTGGGGTCCACGTGAGAGGTGATGATATAGCCACTAATATCCATAGCCAGCCAAATTCCCGCCAAAGTGAAGGACAGTAACAATAAAAGGCCCGCTATGGAAGATGCTTTGATTGCCCTATTTTGTATTTCACCCTCTGTTCTATGGGCAAGGTAAACACCACCATGAAAAGTAATCATGGCAGAACTCACTACGCCCGTTAATAACGCAAAGGGATTTAATAACTGCCAAAAGGAACCACTGTATGTTGAAACCAAATTATGATCAAAACCAAAAGGTACCCCTTGCAACAAATTACCAAAAGCTACGCCAAAAATGAGTGGTGGAACAGATCCTCCAATAAACAACCCCCAATCCCAAGTATTACGCCATATAGAATTATGGATTTTACTGCGATAATCAAAACCTACTGGGCGAAAAAACAAAGCCCACAGTACAGCCAACATAGCCCAATAAAACCCTGAAAAAGCGGTAGCATAAACAATTGGCCATGCCGCAAAAATGGCGCCACCACCAGTGATAAACCAGACTTGATTACCATCCCAGTGAGGACCCACCGTATTGATCACGACACGACGCTCGTTGTCATTTTTGCCGACAAAGGGAAGAAGTGTTCCCACTCCCATATCGTGCCCATCCATAATGGCAAAACCCACCAGTAATACCCCCACCAATAACCACCAAATAATCTTTAATGTGCTGTAGTCCATGTTGTCAGTCTCCTTTAAGCACGAGAGGGAGCGAGAGCGGATTCACCCTCATAGCGACCTGTACCCAGACTAGCTGGCCCTTGCCGTGCAAACTTAATCATTAAATAGACTTCCACAATGAGTAAGAGCGTATAAAAACCTACAAATCCACCGATTGAGCCGTATAACGATGCGGGACTTAATGTGGATACTGAGAGATGAGTCGGCAACACACCATAAATCGTCCAAGGTTGACGTCCATACTCGGCTACAAACCAACCAAACTCACAGGCAACCCATGGCATGGGAAACATCAAAAAAGCCCATTTTAATAACCAAGGCATTTTCTCGCAGCGGGTTTTAAGGCTCGCCCAAAAGGAGATAACGAATAAGGAAAGCAACAGAAAACCAATTGCCACCATGATTCTAAAACCCCAAAACATAGGAGCAACCTTTGGCACTGTGGAGTTCACAGCTTGTTCAATCTGCTCTGATGAAACATGATCAAAATCATTGGTATATTGTTTTAGTAATAAACCAAATCCTAAATCCTTTTTATGTGTTTCAAAAATTTGCTTTGCCCTAGCATCTTCAGGATGGCTTCGGATTATCTCAAGTGCTTTCACAGCTTCGATACCTGATATCACTCGAAGACGATTTTTTTCCTTAATGTCATGAATACCTGGTATTTGCTTAGAGACAGAACGTGTACCAATCAACCCCATTAACCATGGAACTTGAATACTCCAGTCGTTTTTTTGTAATTTCTCATTAGGCATTGCCACTAAGTTAAAAGGTGCAGGAGCAGGCTCAGTTTCCCACATGGCTTCAATGGCAGCCATCTTTGTTTGTTGCGCTTCACCTACGGTATAGCCAGATTCATCGCCTAAAACAATCACAGACAAAGCGGAGGCCAATCCAAAGGCAGCGGCAATTCTAAAACTTCGTTTGGCAAACTCAACATTACGACCTTTTAGTAAATACCAGGCTGAAATCGCTAAAACAAAGGTTGAAGCCGTGACATAGCCCGCTGACACTGTATGCACAAACTTAGCCTGTGCATCTGGATTAAATAACATGGCAGAAAAATCAGTGAGCTCCATGCGCATAGTAGTGTAATTAAATTCCGCTCCTACAGGATTTTGCATCCAGCCATTAGCAATTAGAATCCACATGGCTGATAAATTAGTACCAATAGCCATCAGTAGTGTAACCATTAAATGTTTTGGTTTTGACAGCCTATCCCAGGCAAAGAAAAATAAACCAATAAAAGTCGATTCTAAGAAAAAAGCCATTAATCCTTCAATGGCTAGTGGAGCACCGAACACATCGCCGACATAATGTGAGTAATAAGCCCAATTGGTACCAAATTGAAACTCCATTGTGATCCCTGTGGTAACCCCAAGGGCAAAATTAATACCAAATAATTTTCCCCAAAAACGAGTCATATCCTTATAAATAGTTTTTCCCGTCATAACGTAAACACTTTCCATCACCACCAAAATCCAAACCATACCTATGGTCAATGGGACAAATAGAAAGTGATACAGGGCAGTGATTGCAAATTGCATGCGCGACAAATTAACTAACTCATCACTGATCATGATTTACTCCTTGAGATTGATTTGAAACCTTAGTATTTAAACCAAAACTTTGTGATACTTTTGCAGCATCTACATGAACCTCTTGGTGCCTGACAAAGAAATTCCAAAGCAGAGTTAACAATAGTACTTTGATCACAATAACGATTGTTAACTCTTTACCCAGTTTTGGTTTATTCGAATTGGTCATTGCTTAACCCATTCTTTTAAGTTCTTTATTTAAACGTTGTGCAAGCTGTACTGCCCCACCGCCATTAAAGACAGCTTGATAACCTTGCTGCTTCATGATGTGACAAGCCTGTTGTGAACGTACACCCGACAAACAACACAAAATGACTGGTGTCTCTTTGTGGGGTACCATCTTTTGAATACCCGCATTGAACTGATCCAAAGGAATATTGATGGCTCCCTCCACATGCCCAGTAGCAAATTCTGCTGCGCTGCGTACATCTATAACCATTGCAGTACTAGGTAACTCCTGCGTTGATCCTGTCGAAAACAAATTTGAAAATAATCCCATGTTCTTTCCTTTATTTTGTATTTTGAAGACGCTCAATACCAATCCATTTCAATACATGTTTCTCATAAATGGGCTCAGAGCTACCTTGTTTCATTTTATAAATAAAGTATTTTTCAAAAGCAATTTTTGCCCAATGCACCCATCTTCCTTTTTTAAACCAATTCACATTTCTTGGGGGAATTTGCGGTAGCGCGATAAAGGCGGCACCCGTATCGCCCATATCGGCTAAACAAAAGGCATTCCAAGTACCTTTACTGTCTGGAGTGTGACCATTTAAATCCGCCCAAATATTATGCACAATGGCACTGACCATGGATTCAATCATGTATCCCGTTTTAGGAGTTCCAGTTGGAACGGGAGTTACCTCGACAGGTGGGATGGCTACGCAGACACCCGCTGAAAAAATATTTTTAAACTTCTTACTGCGTTGATACTCATCCACAATCACCATTCCTCGTGGGTTACACAATCCGTCCACAGAAGCCACTGGATCCACCCCCTTGAATGCGGGTAGCATCATACTGAATTTAAAAGGGACTTCATGTTCTTTTTTGATTTGACCTAATTCATCAAGCTCCGTCACAAACATTTTTCCATCTTCAATTTTTGTTACTTTGGCGTTAGTAATCCATTTAATATCATTATTACGCATCTCGCTCTCGAGCATTGACTTCGAGTCACCGACGCCACCCAATCCCAAATGACCAATATACGGTTCACTGGTGATATACGTCATTGGAACTTTATTACGAATTTTTCGACGACTTAGATCACGATTGACAATAAAAGCATATTCATAAGCTGGTCCAAAACAAGAAGCTCCTGGTAACGCTCCAATGATCACAGGCCCTGGATTTTCTACAAGTTGTTGATAATCTTTATAAGCTTCTTCTGCATGGTCCACGGTACAAATTGAGTGAGTAAACTGTTTTGGTCCTGCCCCCTCCACTTCATCAAAAGCGAGTTTGGGTCCTGTAGCAATAATTAGATAATCGTAAGTTAGACGGCTACCATCTGGAAACTCAAGAGCGCTTCCTTCCGCATCAATTTTAGAGACTGGTTGCGCAAGAAACTCAATATTTTTTTTGGCTAAATAAGGTCTAATTGGAAAAGTAATTTGGTCTCGATTTCTCCAACCCACTGCAATCCAAGGGTTGGAGGGAACAAACTGAAAGTAATCTACCGCATTAACTACCGTTATACGGTGATCTTTCCCTAATTTCTCTCTTAACTCATAGGCCGCAGGCATTCCTCCTGTTCCTGCTCCTAATACAACGATATGTGCCATTTTCCCTCTCCTTTTAAAAGGTTTGCAAAGTATTATTCACTGACTTAATTTGATCAACCGTTAATTGTCCAGACAGTGCGGCTAAATTTAATTCATTTAGAAGAAAGTCAATTCTTGCGCTAATCCAGTTCAAGTGAGCATTTGCGGCGTCTGATTCGGCATTAAGTAGATCTAATGTAGATCGATCACCTACTTTTCTACCCACCTCAGTTGCTCTTTTTCGTGTTTCACTTGCAAGCCAAGCGGCTTTCAATGCATTGACACGGCTAGCACCCATGGTTAACCCTAAATATGCTTGTTTGGCTTGTAAACTCACTTGTTGGCGTACACGATTAGTTTTGTCGAGATTCGCATCAACAAGATGTACTGCTTCATTTTCTTTAGCTACCCTCATCCCTCCGTTGTAAATAGGAATAGTGAGTTGTAAACCAATGATGGCGTCCCGATTTAAATTACTGGCATTAGGGCCGTAATCACCAGAACCGTAAACATGGGTATCGTTAACCTGTCCAACTAGATCTAACGAGGGACTTGAAAGCAGGTGATAGCGTTTAACGTTTTGTCTTGCTTGATTTAATTGATTTTGTGACAGTAATAACTGAGGATTACCTGATATCACTTGTGTTAACCAATAATCAAAGGGTTTGTGGTCAAATACCACTTCTCCCGCGGTGGGAATCATCACCTTTAAATCATCAATACCTATACCTGTTGCATCAGATAAGGCGGACTGTTTTATTTCCAAATCACTTTGTGCAGCCAACAGTTGTGCCTTCAGACCATCTAGCTTAGCAGTGGCCTCATGTAGATCTAGAATAGGGGCATCTCCCAACTTATAGCGAGCCTGAGCCTCTGCTTGCATCTTTTGAACCGCCAACAATTGATCTTGAGTAGTTTTCAAGGTTTCTAAGGCCATTGACACATCAAAATATTTTTTTACTAGGCGTAAGATAAAGTCCTGTTGTGCAGCTTGCCACTCAAGTTCAGCTATATTGGCTTGTAAGTCAAGCGTTTTAGACTGAGCTAATCGGTCTCCATTATAAATAGGTTGACGAATATTAATGGCCCACATGTTGTAGGTACCCTGATTAATTGAGGTATTAAAATTTGCAATACCTGGGATACCATTTTGTACAAACTGTGCTCCCGTTGTTTGTGTTTGTTGATCCATACGTCCAGCCCCACCTTGGATACTGATATCAGGACGCCATAATGAATTGGCTTGATCATGCTTCGTCATTCCCGCATCATGAGTAGATTGTGCTGCAAGAAAATCCAAGTCATGGGTCTGAGCGGCATTTAACACCGTAATAAGATCTGCGGCATTGGCTGTACTAAGTAAATTAAGAAGTATCAATACAGCGAGAATTAAATGTGCCCTTGACCAAAGTAATTTCATTAGCATTCCTCGCGTAAACCAAATAACCTACGTAATATATTGTTCATTAAGCACCAACGTGTGATTCCACTTTGTAATAAATTTAAACCTACAAATGCAGTAAAAGCGAGCCACCATTGACTAACAAAAATAGGACTTCCCTGAGTACCCAGCGCCAAGGATACTAAAATAAATGTCCCAGCAATGACACGGACTATTCGCCAAGAGGTCATGGTAAAATCTCCTTATTGATTAAATGTGAATCGATAAATTTTTTATGATAGGCAGCATAATAAAGCGTTGGAATAACTATCAATGTTAATAATGTTGAAACAAAAATACCGAAGATAAGAGAAATAGCGAGACCATTAAAGATTGGATCATCAAGAATAAAGAATGCGCCTAACATAGCTGCTAAACCTGTTAGTAGAATCGGTTGTGCACGCGTTACCGCAGAATGAATTATCGCCTCTTTAAAGGGAATACCCTCTGCCACTTGCAAATTAATAAAATCGACTAATAAGATGGAATTTCGCACAATAATTCCAGCCAAAGCGATCATGCCAATCATACTGGTTGCTGTATACTGGGCACCTAAGAGAGCATGACCTGGCATCACACCAATGATGGTTAATGGAATGGGAGCCATTATGATCAGTGGAGTCAGATAAGAGCCAAACTGAGCTACTACCAGCAAATATATCAATATCAAACCTACCGCATAAGCTGCACCCATGTCCCTAAAGGTTTCATAAGTGACCTGCCATTCCCCATCCCATTTAATAGAAAAGTGACGGTATGGATCAGCTGGTTGATGAATAAAATAGTCTTTTAATTTCTCACCATTAGGGGTTGTGATAGCTTGAATTTTAGAACGCATTGCGAACATGCCATAGAGAGGACTATCCAGTCGTCCTGCCATGTCACCCACCACATAATTTACAGGCAATAAATCTTTATGATAAATAGGTTGCTCTCTTAGCGCATCCTTAATAGAGACTAATTCACTTAACGGGATTAACTGCCCTTCACTACCACGAACGGTGAAATGTAACAAAGCACCCAGATCTCCTTGCTCATCACCCGGCATTTGAATCCAAGCGGCCGCAGGATATTTTCGTTGATCATGAAGCCAGGTGGCGGCATGACCACTGAAGGCGGTTTGAAGTGTCGCCACAATGTCTTGTTGACTCACCCCATACAACGCTGCCTTACGACGGTCCACTTCAATCAATTTTTTTGGTGCGTTAGCAATACTGCTATCGTCTACATCCACCACATTAGAGGTGGCAGTAAAAACTTGTCGTACTGCCTTAGCTAAGCTTAATCGTCCCTCATCGGTAGGGCCATAAACTTCAGCTACGATGGGTGACAAAACCGGAGGTCCGGGTGGAACTTCTACTACCTTAATATTTGCATTATAAAGACGTCCGATTTTTTGCAAGTATGGTCTAATTCTGGTTGCAATAGCATGACTTTGTTCATCACGATGATGCTTGTCAACCAAATTAACTTGTATGTCCCCTTGATTACTATCGGTTCTTAGATAATATTGGCGAACCAGTCCATTAAAGTTAATGGGTGAAGCTGTCCCTACATAAGCCTGATAATTAATCACCTCAGGGACTGTTGCCAGATAGGCTCCTAACTCATGCATGACCGCAGCGGTCTCTTCAAGGGTAGTACCAGCTGGCATATCCACCATAACCTGAAACTCAGATTTATTATCAAAGGGTAACATCTTGAGTAAGACCAACCCCGTTGCTGGCAATAACATTGACAATACAATGAGTAAGCCGATAATCCCACCCAGTTTACGGCGGTTTTTTATTCCTTTTTGATCATCCAGTAACGGGGTAAAAATTTTATTGAATAAGGGATGTAATTTGCTGCCAAGTCCTCCACCATGACTATTAGGATGAACTGGTTTCAACCAAAGACGTGATAACCAAGGGGTTACGACAAAGGCTATAGCTAAAGATAATAGCATTCCCATGCTGGCATTGATCGGAATAGGACTCATATAGGGTCCCATTAAACCACTGACAAAAGCCATTGGTAGTAAAGCTGCAATAACAGTCAGGGTAGCTAAAATAGTTGGGCCACCTACTTCATCAACGGCTCCTGGAATCAATTCTAATAAAGTTTTATCAGGATGATGTAATTGGTGACGATGAATATTTTCCACAACAACTATCGCATCATCAACTAAAATCCCGATGGAGAAAATGAGGGCAAATAAAGAAACACGATTAAGTGTAAACCCCCAAGCCCACGAGGCAAACAATGTCACCGTTAGAGTTAAAATCACGGCGCTACCCACAATTAATGCTTCACGTCTACCTAATGCAAAAAATACTAAGGCCACCACACATGAGGTGGCAAACAGTAATTTTTCAATTAATTTTTTAGCTTTATCATTTGCTGTTGCGCCATAGTTTCTGGTTTCTGTAACAATAATGTTTGCCGGTATGACGGTATTCTTTAGATTATTTACTCTTTCCATGACAGCATCAGCCACATCAATAGCATTTTCACCGGGCTTTTTGGTGACAGAAACTGTCACGGCAGAATATTCTGCTGGTAATTGTTTGGTATGTGATCCAAACCATACATAGCGCTGAGCAACAGGAGGATCATTAGTGATACTAGCCACCTCACTCAGATAAATGGGACGGCCGTGATGTACACCAACAATCAATTGAGACACATCCTGAGCGTTGGTCAGAAAATTATTTGTTTCTAACTGAATTGACTGATTATTTGACAGTAACTGTCCAAGGGGAGCCCCCGCGTTAGCAGAGTGCAAAGTCTGAGTTAATTCACCTAGGGTTAAACCTGAACTATTGAGACGTGCAGCATCCACCTTGATATTAACTACTCGTCCTGGTCCACCAATTGTTTTAACTTCACGAGTACCTGGTACGCGTTTTATATCTTCCTCAATACTATGAGCCACTCTCTCTAAATCATAACTCCCTACTTGTGGGTCTTTACTATATAAAGTCAATCCCACGATAGGCACATCATCAATTCCTTTCGGCTTAATAATAGGTGGCAAAACGCCAAGACCTGAAGGTAACCAATCTGCGTTCGCATTGACCACATCGTATAACCTAACCAAAGCCTCAATTCTTGGTATACCTACTTTATATTGCACTGTAATCACGGACATGCCAGGGCGTGAGATGGAATAGACGTGATCAATACCTTGAATTTGTGAGAGTACTTGCTCTGCAGGAATAGATACCATTTGCTCAACATCTTTTGCGGAGGCGCCCGGAAAGGGAATCAATACATTAGCCATGGTTACGTTGATTTGAGGCTCTTCTTCACGAGGCGTAACAACTAAGGCAAATATTCCCAGTAGTAATGCCACCAGAGCAAGTAATGGAGTAATTTGTGCACTTTGAAAATAGTGAGCGATGCGTCCTGAAATTCCTAAGGGTTTATTCATCTGTACGCCCTCATTTCGTGTTTCCAAAGGATAAACTTTGCACATTTTCAATTAACCCTTGGGTAGAACTTAAGCCTGAAATTACCTCAACATCACTTCCCCAACGTCGTCCCAGTCTAACTTGTCTTAATAAAGGCTCGCCTTGTTCATTTTTAACATATACGCCCGTCATTTCTCCCCTTTCTACCACGGCAGTAATAGGAATAATGACTTTATTGGGAACAGATATGGTGGTCGGTAACCAGAGCCTCGCAAACTGTCCGGGTTTAATTTCTGCATGACCTTGTTGAATGTTTACGCGTAACAACACAGTATGAGTTGAATTGTCCACGGTAGGAAAAACCTCTAAAGATTGGGGTGTTAGTTCTTGATGAGGGCCTGATAAGGTAGGAACATCAATCTTGACTTGGTCTATAGACAAATCCTTTCTTACTGCTTCACTAGGTACTGCAGCACTCACTCTTAAATGATGTGGGTCATAGAGCGTTACTAGCACTCTGCCAGGCATAGCCATATCGCCTTGATTAATGGGTACTTCAGAAATAACTCCATCAAAAGGCGCTTTAATAATATAAAAATTCGCCTGTGCTCTTGCTGAGTGGGCTAAGGACAAGATAGCTTTTGCGTGAGCTTTTGCTGCTTCAAGCTTACTTTGTGCTCGATCCAAAGCGGCTTGGCTAATATAATCCTCTTTAAATAGGGCCTCTTGTCTTTGGTAGTCTTTTTGTGCCAAAGTTAAATCTGCATTTGCTGAACTAATTTGCGCTTCACTAGCCACTGCCTGGGGTTGCGCAGCACTCGAGTCGAGGTTTAATAATGTCTCCCCAGCTCTCACTTTTTGTCCTGCGACAACATTAATTTGAAGCACACGACCTGAAACTTGAGCGGCTATTTCCGCCTGATGAATGGATTGAACCTCAGCATCAAACGCATTGAGGGAAACAGGGTTATTGTGTTGATGAGTGGACTCGCTAAAACCAGAAATAGGAATAACTAAGCAATATAAAAAAACCAACTTTCTGATTATTTTACTTTTTATCATCGACAACCCCTTAATAGTTTATAAAATTATATTATATAAATTTATTATT
>VFSW01012236.1_pt1 | contig 12001 bp, 10 predicted proteins | sample 5358111 | NCBI WGS metagenome assembly VFSW01 (sample SAMN11554181, study PRJNA540505) | mine drainage metagenome | isolation source: sediment from site ElyBrook_90M | place: USA: Ely Copper Mine, Vershire, VT | collected 2017 | reverse complement strand
AACGTTACCTAAAATACCTCCCCCTTCGGTAACATTTTTCAATGAGGCAACTGGTCGGCTGTCATCCTTGTTTATCGGCAAAATTTTGTCTTGACTTTAAAGCGACGGTTAAGCTAAAGAGCTCAAGCACATACAATCACAGGTCAGGGCAGTCAGAAAGGAGCTTTCATGTCAAAATATGAATCAAAATCGATAAGAAACCTCGCTGTCATCGGTCACGGAGGAACGGGAAAAACGACGCTGTGCGAATCAATTCTCTATGTGGCCGGTAAAACCGACAGGCCTGGCCGGGTTGATGAAGGAACCTCCTCAATGGACTATGAACCGGAGGAACAGAAGAGACATATCTCGATCAGTGCTTCCACAAACAACGTCGAATGGGAAAAACACCGGATCAATATCATCGACACGCCCGGTGATTCCAATTTTACTTTTGACACGAAAAGCTGCCTTCGAATCGTGGACGGGGCGGTGGTCCTCGTCGATGCGGTCGGGGGCGTTGAATTTCAAACGGAAAAGGTCTGGGAGTATGCCGATGAATTCAAGCTCCCTCGCCTGCTTTTCATTAGCCGGATGGACAAGGAGCGCGCCGACTTTGCCAAAGCTCTGGAGAGTATCCGCACCCGCCTGGGGAAGAAGATCACGATCTGCGCCCTTCCCATCGGCGCCGAAAGCGCGTTTACCGGGGTTGTGGATCTGATTTCCATGAAGGTCCAGCATTTCGACAGCGACAGGAAAACGGCAAAAATGGTCGATATTCCCGCCGACATGGCCGAAGAGGCGAAGAGGTACCGCGATGTCCTCATCGAAGATATCGCCGAGACCGACGATGAGCTGATGAACAGATACCTCGAGGGCGGTGAACTGAGCCCCGAGGATCTCATGGCGGGACTCCGGAAAGGGGTGGTGAGCGGTCTCATCTTACCCGTAGCCTGCGGCTCCGCTCTGAACAACATCGGCATCACCTCCCTGCTCGACACGATCGTTCGTTTTTTCCCCTCACCCATCGATTGCGGTGCGATAATCGGAAAGAAGCCGGGGACCGATCACGAGGAAACCCGTCTACCGGACGAATCGGCGCCTTTTTCCGCCCTGGTCTTCAAAACTATCGCCGACCCCTATGCGGGCCGGCTCACCCTCTTCCGCGTCTATTCGGGCAAGCTCACCTCCGACACCAGCGTTTTTAATGCATCGCGGAAAATAACCGAGCGCATCGGAAACGTCTTCTTCCTCGAAGGCAAAACGCAAAAGCCGGCCGAAGAGCTCATCCCCGGGGATATCGCCGCCGTCGCCAAACTCAAGGAAACCTCCACCGGAGACACCATCTGCGCAGAGAAGTTCCCCATCGTCTATCCCAAAGTTGCGCCTCCCCCCCCGATCATCTCCTTTGCCGTGGAGGCAAAGACGCGGGGCGATGAGGACAAACTCGTCTCCTCGATCCACCGTCTCACCGATGAAGACCCTACCCTCGTCTTCCACCGTGATGACCAGACCCGGGAGATGATCCTCTCCGGTCTCGGCCAGGTCCACATCGAAGTGACCGTTGAGAAGATGAAGCGGAAATTCGGTCTCGAGGTGAATCTGAAGACCCCGAAGGTCCCCTACAAGGAGACGATCAAGGGGAAGACGACCGTTCAGGGACGGTACAAGAAACAGTCCGGCGGGAGGGGGCAGTTCGGGGACACCTGGCTGGACATCGAGCCGCTCCCCAGGGGAAGCGGATTCGAATTCGTCGACCGCATCGTGGGCGGCGTTGTTCCGCAGCAGTACCGTCCGGCCGTGGAGAAGGGGATCGTCGAGGCCATGACGGAGGGCGTCCTCGCCGGTTATCCCGTCGTCGATCTTCGCGTTTCCCTGACAGACGGCTCGTACCATACCGTCGATTCTTCCGAAATGGCCTTCAAGATCGCAGGGTCCCTCGGTTTCAAGAAGGGTGTCCTCGAATGCCAGCCGACCCTTCTCGAACCGATCGTCAATATCATGATCGAGATCCCCGACGAGTACATGGGGGATGTTATCGGCGACCTCAACAGTCGCCGCGGCAAAGTCCTGGGGATGGATTCGGTGGGCCATCACCAGATCATCAAGGGTCAGGTCCCGCTTGCCGAGATCCTGAAATACGCCCCCGATCTCCGCTCGATGACGAGTGGACGGGGGACGTTCACCTACGAGCACTCCCATTACGAGGAGGTCCCCTCGTACATCGCCGAGAAGATCATCGCCGAATCCAAAAAGGAAGAAGCCTGAGATGGCAATCACGGCTGTCGTCATCACCGTCAGCGACCGGGGCTCACGGGGCGAGCGCGTCGACGGGAGCGGCCCGGAGATTGCCGGGATGCTCCAGGCGGCGGGGATGGAGATAGCCGGTAGGCAGATCGTCGCGGATGAACAGGCGGATATCCGCCGCCTTCTCATCGAATGGAGCGACGAGAAGTGCGTGGACCTGATCCTGACGACGGGCGGCACCGGCGTCAGCCCGCGGGACGTCACACCGGACGCCACCCGGCAGGTCATCGAACGGGAGATCCCGGGAATGGGGGAGGCGATGCGCCGTCACAGTGCGGCAGTTACCCCCCATGCGATGATCTCGCGCGCCTTGGCCGGCATCCGCGGCCGGACTTTGATCATCAACCTCCCCGGAAGCCCCAAAGGCGCTCGGGAGAACCTCGGCGTCCTTCTGCCCGCCCTTGCCCACGCTATTGAAAAGATCAAAGGCGACGAGACGGAATGCGCGTCCTGAGCGTCTCATTCACGAATAATTTTGCCTGCGTGGCAGTTCTAAAATTATCAGGAAACCGCCGTGACAAATGACAAAATCATCCTCTCGGTAGCTACCACCGGCAATTGGCCTGCTAAGGCGCAAAATCCCAGTCTGCCCGTCACGCCCGAGGAGATTGCCCGGGCGGTGGTGGAGAGCTGGCGCGAAGGAGCGGCTATCGCCCACGTTCACGTGCGGGACGATATGGGGAATGTGAGTTGCGATCTGGTGCGGTTCCGACGTGTCAAAGAGCTGATCCGCGCACATGGGTGTGATATTATCATTAATTTCAGCACCAGCGGGGCCTCCGGCCTTGTCAGGGAGGCCGAACGATTCAACAGCCTGGCCGCAGGACCCGAACTTGCGTCGTTTGATGCGGGCTCTATGAACTTCAACGAGCGCGTCTTTCTCAATCCGCCCGATTTCCTGGAGGAGTTGGCCGGCCGCATGCTGTCGGCCGGGATCAGAGCGGAAATCGAAGTCTTTGACCGCGGGATGATAGAAAACGCCGGCGACATCATCGCGAAGGGCCTGATCAAGCGGCCCCTGTGGTGGCAATTCGTCCTGGGGGTGAAAGGGGGCGCACCGGCCACAGCCCGCTCCCTTCTCTACCTTGTGGACAGTTTGCCCGAAGGTTCGTTATGGTCTGTCTGCGCGGTGGGGTCGCGCCAGTTACCGATGAACGTTCAGGCAATCGCCATGGGCGGTCACGCCCGCACCGGGCTGGAGGATAACCTGTACTACCGGCGGGGCGAATTGGCCCAGAGCAACGCGCAACTCGTAGCGCGTCTGGTCCGCATTGCCCGTGAATGCGGTCGGGAACCGGCCACCCCCGCCGAGGCACGGAAGATTCTCGGATTGATCTAAACTGTGTACGATGAATATCCATGAATGAGATTCGCAACGTAACCATCGTCGGTGCAGGCACCATGGGACATTCTCTCGCCCAGTCCTTTGCCCAGGCGGGTCACCACGTTCGGCTGTATGATCTCAACGATGAAATACTGATCAAGGCCAAGCAACTGATCGCTGCCAATCTCCAGACCCTGGCGGATGCGGGACTTCTGGATGCGAGCGAGCAGTCCCCTGCCCTCGGCCGCATCCGGACAACCACGAGCATCGCCGAGGCAGCGGAAAACGCAGACTTTGTCATCGCGGCGGCAAGCGAAGACGCCACGGTAAAGAAAGAGATCTTCCGCACGCTTGACGAGATCTCCCCGCCTGGGGCGATTCTTGCCAGCAACACCTCCTACCTGGATATTTTTCAATTCGTCGAGACGGGGCGACCGGATAAGGTTCTGATCACGCACTGGTTCGCTCCCCCCCATATCGTCCCGCTGGTGGAGATCGTGCGCGGCCCCCTGACCTCTCTGGAGACAGTGGAGAGCATCCGGGAATTGTTGACTGCTATGGGGAAAAAGCCAATCGTGATTTCCAAGTTTTTACCCGGTTTCATCGCCAATCGTCTCCAGAGCGCTATGACAAACGAGGCGCTCTATCTCCTGGACAACGGATATGCCACGCCCGAGGAGATCGACATGGCGGTAAAGTCCGGCTTCGGCCTACGGATACCGATCCTTGGGGCGGTGAAACGGATGGACTACGGTGGTCTCGACCTGGCCCAAAAGATCATCGCAAACGCCCAGTATCAACCGCCCGCCAGGCGAACCCGCTCGGAGACGGTCGATGACCTCGTCAGTCGGGGTAAACTCGGGGTGAAGAGCGGCAGCGGATTTTACGAATACGGAGGCCGTAACCCCGAAGAGATCATGAAAGAACGGGATCTCAAGCTGATAAAACTCAGGAAGTTCTTAACGGAAATAGGGGAACTTTAATCGCAGACCTCCCGGGAAAATCCACGCCGAACCATTCCTGAATGATATGCTGAACCGTGTCACGAAAGGAATCCCGCTTGCATAGAGAGCCGATAGCCATTCCTTCAGAATCACTTACCTTTCCCCTCCGCAACGCCGCACGCCGGCTCCCGGAAAAAGTGGCGGTCATCGCTCCGGAGGCTGGCGGCAAAGCGACGACGTTCCGTTCGCTGGAAGATCGGTCGTCATCGCTCGCTGCTGCTCTGGCCGGTGCGGGGATACAACAGGGGGACCGGGTCGCCCTGTGGATGAAAAACAGCCTGGAGTATATCCTCTCCTTTTACGGGATACTGAAAGCCGGCGCCATCGTGGTTCCGGTCAGCACCCACTATGGAAGCCGGGAGGTGTTGTACCAGTTGAACATAACCCAGGCCTCCTGTCTGATCGCCCAGGAGGACCTGATCGGATCCCTGGGGACCGCCTTACCGGGGAGTACGGCAATTCGAGTCTTGATTTCAGAAGGGGTGGGAGAACCGCCGGCGGGAGCCCTCTCGTTCGCGTCTCTGCTCGCGGGAACGGAGCAGCTCGATCGTTCGGTCGGAATCGACCCCGCGCGAACCCTTGCCGTGCTTCCCTTCTCCAGCGGCACGACGGGTCTGCCCAAAGGGGTCATGCTGACCCATGCCAACCTCCTGAGCAATCTGTATCAGATCGTTCATGCCCACGAGGTTTCGGACCAGGATCTCTTCATCAATCAGCTTCCCTTTTTCCACATTTACGGGATGACGGTCCTCATGGGAAACGCTATCATGGCCGGCGCAACCCAGGTCCTTGCGAGCCGTTTTCGCCCCCTTGACGACTTTCTGGATCTGTTTGAAACCTTTCCTCCGACCCTTTTCTTTACCGTTCCGCTGATCATCCAGGAATTCTGTCATCACCCCCGGGTCCCGACCATGGACTGGAGCCGGCTCCGCTATATCAACACCGGCGGTGCCCCCCTTTCCCCCGACCTGCAGCGGCGATTTACTGAAATTACCGGTGTGCCAGTCATGCAAGGTTACGGTCTGACCGAATCGTCGCCCGGGACGCACGTCAACCCCATCGCAAAGATCAAGGTGGGCTCGATCGGTCTTGCCGTGGCTAACACGGATGACAAAATCGTCGATCCCCTGACCGGCGGGGAATTGGCCGCGAACGAAGTTGGGGAGCTCTGGGTTCGTGGGCCGCAGGTAATGGGAGGCTACTATCAGGACCCGGAAGCGACGGCCCTGACCCTGGTTGATGGGTGGCTGCGTACCGGGGATCTGGGCATGAAGGATGACGAAGGTTGCGTCACGATCGTCGATCGTCTGAAGGAGTTGATAAAGACGAAGGGTTTTCAGGTGGCACCTGCCGAGATCGAGCACATCCTTGTCGGGCATCCGGATATTCAGGATGCGGCCGTGATCGGTGAGCCCCACCCCGAATTCGGCGAAGTCCCTGTGGCCTACGTGGTCCTTCGCCCCGGTGCGACGCTCGCCGCCGAAACGATCATCGCCTACGCCGCCGACGGCGTCGCCCGGTACAAGCGGCTGTCCCGGGTGGTGATCACCGATGCCATTCCCCGGAGCCTTTCGGGAAAGATCCTGCGCCGCGTCCTGAAAGAGGCCCTCAGACCTGAGGAAAGGGAACACCCAACTCGCTGCCGAGGGCGATGAAGTCCTTGACGACCGGATCGGGGATCGGGATGCCCTTCGCGAGGCGTTCTGCCTTCGTTTCGAACTCGATCTCACCGGGGATGTAGATCCGGTTCGCCCCCTCTGCCCTCGCCGAGGTCTTGATCTCCTGAACCGCCTTGTCGATGGCAGCCGTGAACTCCGGAAGGTCCATGAAGCTCTCGACGTTGACGGCGGCAAAAACGCTCCCGACATCGGTCGGCTCGACCATGTTGTCCGCCAGAAACCCGGGAAAATGAGCCCCGAAGTTCGATCCGGTCAGAATTCCACAGAGGAAATCGATCGCCAGGGCTGTGCCGTAGCCCTTGTAGCCGCCGATGGGGGCGAGCAGCCCTTTCAGGGCGGCGTGCGGGTCGGTTGTGGGAACGCCGCGTTCATCAAAGGCCCAGCCGGGCTCCAACGGTTTGTCCTGCTTGGCATAGAGGTTTATTCTGCCGCGAGCCACGACTGTCGTCGCCAGGTCCAAGACTACCGGTAGCTCCCTGGCAGCGGGTATGGCGACGGCGAAAGGATTGGTGCCGAACATTGCGGTCCTGCCGCCCGTGGGAGCCATGGCCGCGGGTGCGTTCGTCGAACTGAAGCCGATCATGCCCTGCGGGAGTGCCATCATGGCCCAGTAGGCGGCCATTCCATAGTGATTGGAGTGCCTCACGGCTGAGAAGGCAACTCCGGTGTGCCTGGCTTTTTCGATCGTCATCCGCATCGCGCGATCCGCACCCACCTGGCCGATGCTGTTATGGCAGTCGATCAGCACGGTAGAGGCCTTTTCGCGGACAACGACCAGGTTGCTCTTCGCGCTCATGACACCTCTTTGAATCCGCTCCACGTACACACAGAGAATGCGGGTGATCCCGTGGGTGTCCACTCCCCTGAGGTTGGCCTCGATCATCGAATCGGTGAACAGCGCCGCGTCATCCCGGCTCACCCCGACCTTCATGAGGATCTCCTGCGTCCAGCCCCGCAATCGATCCGCGGGGAACAAGATACCGCCGTCAACACCTGCCATATACAATTCTCCTTTCACCCACTCCCGTTTCCTGAAACCGCTTGCGGCAGGTAGAGTATATGAAGAGGGTTCCGGGGTGTCAAGCGAATTGACGCAACGCCCGCATTCCCGGAAAGCGGCATCCGCCGTTTTGATGATGAATCGGCGAGCGCGGACATTCCACCTCCGCTACCCTGGGTATGCGAGCGAAAAGGCGCTGCTTTGCTCCTTAAGGAGCGAAGACGCTCCGCAGCTTGCTTTGGAGAACCGCAATTCGTGCTTGACAAGTACCTTTTGCCGTAGTAGCAAGACCACGCATAAGCGTTTTCAGGCAATTCGTGTCTGGCCAATCGTAACCCCCATTTGCGAAAGGAGATAAACATGAAACTGAAATCGAACCTCCTGGCAGCGTTGTTTGCAGCCCTTCTCTTAATTCCCTTCATTCCTATCACGGCTCAGGCAGAGCAAATTACCATGATGACCGGCCCCCAAGGCGGCGTTTGGGTGCCTCTCGGCGGTGCGTTGAAAGGGATGTGGGAGAAGGCGGTCCCCGGCCTGCAGGTCCAGATGCTGCCCGGCGCCGGAATCGCCAACATCCGCGGCGTCGACGAAGGCAAGGCCCAGGTCGGCTTCGGCAATACCATCACGACGGTGGACGGGCTGGCAGGCAGGCCGCCGTTCCCGAAGAAGGTCACTAAGGTATGCCAGGTCGCCAACCTCTATCCGCAGTATTTCCAAGTAGTTGTTCCCGTCAATGCAAACATCAACAGCATAAGTGACATGAAGGGCAAGGTGTTGGTCACCCAGCCGAAGGGCAACACCGCGGAGCTCATCAACATCCATCTGTTGCAGGTCCACGGCATGACCTACCAGTCACTGGCGAAAGTGAATTTCATCAACTCCTACACCGATGCCGTGGAGATGATGAAGGACGGCCACGCGCAGGTGTTTACACTGGGGACGGCGATTCCCGCCTCGGCGGTGATGGACTTGGCCAGCGCCCGCGACATCAAGCTGATCGGCATCACCGACAAGGAACTGGCCGACATGAAGAAGATCAACCCGGGCTACTCCAAGCTCACCATCAAGGCCGGCACTTACCCGAAGCAGAACAAGGACGTCGATGTGATCGGCTACGCCACCCATATCGTCTGCTCCTGCGACCTGCCGGAAGAGACGGTGTACAAGATGACAAAGGCGATGGCTGCCAATGTCAGCGACATGGCGGCATCGAACAAGTCGATCAGCGGCTTGACGCCGAAGATCATGGCCGAGGACATCGGCGTACCCTTCCACAAGGGCGCCTTGAAGTTCTACAAGGAAGCGGGGGCTCTGTAGGACCAGGGTTACCCGGCAACCCGCAGTATTGTCGCGGGGCGGCCTCGGTCGCCCCGTTTTTACATCCGGAGTCGTCGTCTCTAAGAGGAGTCGCTCATGTCGGAAGTAATCCCCGTCATATCCGAAGAGGTCCCAGCAACCCCACCCAAGACCAAGGTGCTCAAATGGACCGTTTCGATCGTCGCCATCGCAATGTCGCTGTACCATATGTACATCGCCGGGTTCGGACCGCCCGAAGCGATGATCTTCCGCGGCACGCACCTCCTGTTTGCCCTGACTTTGGTGTTCCTGCTGTACCCGCTCAAGCCCGACGGAGGTATCGGTTGGCGCATCCTTGACATGGTCCTGCTCCTCGGTTCGTGGGCCTTCATCCTGCACATCTTTTTCAATTACGAGTACGTCACCTACCGCACCATCTACATCGACGACCTGACGATCTTCGACGAGGTCTACGCGGTGATATCGGTGCTCATCGTCCTCGAGGCGACACGGCGCGTCCTCGGCTGGGCGCTGCCGATCACCGCTTTCGTGTTCATCGCCTACACGGTCTTCCTGAACAACGTGAAGATGCCGATCCTGATGGAGCAGATGTATCTCTCCCTCGAGGGGATCTTCGGCCCGACACTGGGGGTGTCGGCCTCCTACGTGATGATGTTCGTGCTGTTCGGCGCGTTCATGGAGCGAAGCGGAACCGGTAGGCTTTTCATGGACTTTGCCCTTGCAATCACCGGCCATACCGCCGGCGGCCCGGGCAAAGTTTCTGTGATAAGTTCGGCGCTCTTCGGCACGGTGTCGGGAAGCGCCGTTGCCAACGTGATGGTCGACGGCCCGATCACCATCCCGCTGATGAAAAAAACCGGTTTTGAACCGCCATTCGCCGCGGCGGTGGAAGCAGTCGCCTCAACCGGCGGCCAGATCATGCCGCCGGTGATGGGCGCGGCGGCATTCGTGATGGCCGAGTTCCTGGCAGTGAGCTACTTCCAGGTGACGCTCTGGGCGGCTATCCCGTCTATCCTGTACTACCTTGCGGTGTTTTTCTCGGTGCACTTCAAGGCAAAGCGCGTCGGCCTGCTGGGCGTGCCCAAGAGCGAGCTGCCGCGCCTCGGGGCGGTGATGCGCGAGCGCGGTCACCTGTTCGTACCCATTCTGATCGTCTTCGTCATGCTGGTCGCCGGCTACAGCGCCCCGCTGTGCGCATTGGCGGGCACCCTCTCCTGCCTTCCGATGGCCCTTGTCAGAAAAATAACGCGCCAGGACATCTCCTGGAAATCGGTAATCGAAGCGCTCGAGGACGGGGCGCGCAACACCCTCCTGGTGGCGATGGCCTGCGCCTGCGCCGGGATCGTGATCGGCTGCGTGACCCTTACGGGCCTGGGCATCAGCTTCACTCAGTTCGTGGTCGGGCTGGCACGCGATATGCTGCCCCTTGCGCTCTTGCTCACCGCGATCGCCGGTATCGTTCTCGGCATGGGGATGCCGACCACCCCCGCCTACATCGTCATGGTCTCGCTGCTCGTTCCGGCCTTAATAAAACTCGGCGCCATCGCCCCGGCCGCGCATATGTTCGCCTTCTATTTCGCGATCCTGTCGGCGATCACACCGCCCGTGGCACTCGCTGTCTTTGCCGCGGCCAGCCTTGCCAAGACCGACCTCTGGAAAGCGGGGTGGGAAGCTGTGCGCATCGGCGCCGCCGGTTTTATCGTTCCGTTCATGTATGTCTACGAGCCATCGCTGCTCATGATCGGCAATTGGCAGGACATTGCTTCCTCGTTCGTCACCGCCACGATCGGCACCATTCTTCTCGCCGCTTCGCTGCAGGGGTACCTGATCCGATCGGCAACGATGTGGCAGCGGGTGGTCCTGTTCGTTGCGGCAATATGCCTGATCAAGCCGGGCTGGAAAACCGATCTCGTCGGCGTAGTCCTTTTTGCGGCGGTATTTGCCCTCCAATATCTTGTTAAAATGAAGGAGCCCGAAAAGGAACGCGCATTTTAAGGTACTCTTCGACATGCCGGGTGTGCGTCCCCGGCCAGAAGATCCTCCCGCAGAGCGGGCACCTGCGGAATCGGGTGCAGGTCCCGTAGACATACGCAGGAACGAGACCTTCCACGGCTGGCTTCGGAACCTCCTCCAGCGGGGCGTTGCAGTTCAGGCAGCGGGTCAACCGTCTTGACGGATCCGGCTCAAGGTCCAGCGCCTCGATGACCTCACCGAGCTGATCCTCGACGCGGTCGGCTTTCAGGACAACAAGCGATCCCGGATGGGCAAGGCGGGCAAGGTCCCGCTTGCGGGTGAGTGCGATTCTCCCTACCTCCCCGGCCCTCCGGAGGAAATTCCGATCCGCATCCTCCCGGTCATAGAGGGTGTCATAGCCCAGAATCCGGAGCCACTTCGCCAGTTTTCCCAGATTGCGATCCGCGGCGAATCTCTCCTCCATGGTATCTTCAACCCTCCGGCGGGAAGCGATTCAGGGAAAAGCGGCCGTCGTCGCAAGACAGGTAGGTGCCGTGCGTAATCCAGTCGCCGAGTGTCACAAATGTTTTTTGCCGACCGTCGTACCGCTCTTGACGGAAGAGCGGTTTGTGGCAATGGCCGAGGATGACGGCGTCATATCCTTCCCGAAATTTTTTCCTGGCAAACCGGTGCATGATCTCGGCCAGGCGGTCCTCCGACTCGTCGGACATTCCCTTGCTCATATCCGAACTGAGACGAGCCACCCGCCACAGGAGCGTCAAGGGAAGAAGCCGCTGCAATCGACGGGCAAAGGAGCTTCGGAGGAATCCTCTGAGTGCCAGGTATTTCCCGTTGCCCCGGTCCACCGTATCGCCGTGTGAAACGAGGACCCGGAGACCATCGATCGTAAATTCCGCCCGTTCCGGATAGACGTCGAACCCGAGTCTTCCGGAAAAATAGTCTTTGAGAAAGAAATCGTGGTTCCCCTCGCAGAGGCTTATCCGGACCCCTGCTTGTTTCAGGGTGACGAGCCGTTCCACCATGTGCTGAAAACCGGGAAAGATGACGTCCCCCCTTGCGAACCAGAAATCGAAGAAATCACCCGCAATGACGAGATGATCTACCGTGAACCGCTCGTCGGATTCTGTGCGGCCAACGGCTTCTCCCGTTCCCCGAAACCGGTCGAAAAAACGGATGAGCCTTTCATAGCCGGCATCAGTAGGACCTTTCAGGTGAGCGTCGGAGAGGAAGATCGCCTTCATGCCGTTCCTCCCGGCGGGACGATCTCCCGGAAACCGCCCGGTTCTCCTCCATAAATTCGCTGATACATGTATGGGCGTCTATCAGATTTGTTGCTTCCGTTCAAGACAAGAAATGGGAACGCGTAACGATTCAGTCTTGAGTGGAGAAGAAGTTAAGGGGGATGGGATAATAGAAG
>VFSW01012235.1_pt1 | contig 12001 bp, 11 predicted proteins | sample 5358111 | NCBI WGS metagenome assembly VFSW01 (sample SAMN11554181, study PRJNA540505) | mine drainage metagenome | isolation source: sediment from site ElyBrook_90M | place: USA: Ely Copper Mine, Vershire, VT | collected 2017 | reverse complement strand
GGAACGACGGGGGCGATCCCGGTGTCGAACATCCGGGATGTGAGCACGTCGTACTTTTCGGCGATCCTGCCGGGCGCAGTGCTGGAGGCGATGCTGCAGGACAACAGCACGAAGGTGCTGCAGTCGCCGGAGGTGAGGGCGTCGGACGGGATGAAGGTGACGCTGAAGATCGGGCAGAAGTATCCATATGCGACGGGGAGCTTTCAGCCGGGCGTGGGGACGGTGGGCGTGAGCCCGCTGGTGAGCACGCAGTTCCAGTTTCTGGACACGGGCATCGATCTGGAGCTGCAGCCGCACGTTCACGGCAGCGACGAAGTGTCGATGCATATCGACTTCAAGTTGTCCAACGTGGCGCAGACGCTGAACCTGGGCGGGCTGCAGCAGCCGGTGGTGGCGCAGGAGACCAACGCGACCGACGTGCGGGTGCGCGACGGGCAGGTGACGCTGTTGGGCGGGTTGATGGGGACCACCGATACGCTGAACGTGAGCGGGATACCGGGGTTGATGAACATACCGGTGCTGGGGCAGTTCTTCGGGTCGCAGAACCATAAGGAAGTGGATCATCAGGACCTGGTGATTGCGGTGATTCCGCACATTGTGCGGACGACGGACCTGACGGCGCTGGACCTGCGCGGGGTATACGCGGGGACGGACCAGACGATTCGGGTGATCCGGATGGACGCGGGAGAGGCGGCGGCGCAGGCGGCTGCTCCGGCGGGCGCGCCCCCGGCTGGGGTTCCGGCTGGGGTTGCTCCGGCGTTGGCGGGTCCGGTTTCGGCTGCTCCGGGTGCGGCTGCTCCCGTTTCGGCGGCACCGGTGCCGGCTGCTCCGGGCGCGGCGCATCCGGCGGCTGTTCCGGGTGCTGCGGCGCCGGCGGGAGCGGCGGCTGCGGCGGTGGGGCCGATGAAATTGAGTTTCGCGCCGGCGGCGGTGACGGTGAAGGCGGGTGCGGCGGTGGCGGTGACGCTGCAGGTGGAGGGCGCCAAGGACCTGTTCACCTCGCCGGTTCACTTGCGCTGGGATCCAAAGCTGCTGGCGATGATGACGGCGATGCCGGGAACGATGCTCACGATGGGCGGCCAGGCGGTGCAGGCTCCGGCCGAGATTCACAATGACAAGGGCGAGGCGGTGGTGACGCTGGCGCGGCTGCCGGGCGCGGGCGGGGTGAACGGGAGCGGCGTGGCGGCGATTCTGAACTTTGTCGCCATCGGCAAGGGGACGGCGACGGTATCGATCAGCGAAGTGGAGGCGAAGAATTCGAAGATGGAGCACCTGGACGCGAGCACGGCGGAGCTGAAGGTGACGGTGCAATAGAGGAAATGGGAGTCGAGCGGCGAAGGGCGCGGCAGAGCGGGCTGACGCTGATTGAACTGATCGTGGCGTTCACGATCCTGACGGTGCTGACCGCGATGGCGGTGCCGCTGGCGCGCTACAAGGTAAGGCGGGACAAGGAGATCGCGCTGGACCGGGCGCTGCGGGAGATCCGCACGGCGATCGATAAGTATAAAGACGCCTCCGACGCCGGGCAGTTGCCGCCGCCGGAAATGGATACGTTCGGCTATCCCAAGACGCTCAAGGTGCTGGTGGACGGGGTGAAGATGTCGGGGTCGGTGGACAAGAAGATCAAGTTTTTGAGGCGGATTCCGAAGGATCCGTTTACCAACTCGACCGAATGGGGAATGCGGAGCATGCAGGACGATCCGACGTCGACGGCCTGGGGCGGGCAGAACGTATTTGACGTATACAGCAAGACGATGGAAAAGGCTCGGGATGGAACGCCATATTCAGATTGGTAGGCAGCGGAGGGGCGGGGCCGGCTTCACGCTGATCGAGCTGATGATCGTGATGGCGATCATCGCGGTATTGGTGTCGATGGCGGTGCCGATTTACCAGAAGTCGATCATCCGGTCCAAGGAGAGTGTGCTGCGGAACAACCTGTTCACGATGCGCACGGTGATTGACGAGTACACTTACGACAAGCAGAAGGCGCCGCAGAATCTGGACGACCTGGTGAACGAAGGGTACCTGCGGGAGGTGCCGGTGGATCCGATGACGGGCTCGAACCAGACGTGGAAGATCATCATGGAGGACGCGCTGACAAGCGTGAACCAGACCGAGCCGGGGATTTACGACGTGCGGAGCGGATCGGACAAAAACAGCCTGGAGGGTACGCCGTACTCGGAGTGGTGAAGCGGGCGGGGCGCGTTTGCTAGACTGAGATCGACAGCGCCTTCCGAAAGATTCCCCGGTCGTCTAATGGTAGGACAGCGGCCTTTGGAGCCGTGAATCGTGGTTCGAATCCATGCCGGGGAGCCACACCTTTTGTTTCAGTAATTTATAAGCATTTTTTCTAACCGCTGTACCGATTTTGTACAAGGCGTCGGTTCACGAAAAGTGCTGTTGTAATTGCACTTATCTGTCAGAGCATGGATTTCAAAATCGAATCCGTAACCGGTAATCCGCCCAGGAGAGGTTGCGCCTCTCCCAGGCAGACTGCTTTTTGCTTACTGCTGTGTGGGCGGAAGAAACTCCAGGCCGCACTTGGTCGCCGCTGCGATCACCCTGGCCATGAACTCTCCGGTCATGGGCGGCATGGCGGCCGAACGATCCTCAACCGGATAAAACGCCTCTTCAAAGAACTTCTCCAGACCCGCAGGCGCCGCTACGAGCAGGAACTTTGCGTCCACGTTGCCGGTGTTCTGAAAAGAATGCGCGATTCCGCGGGGGAGGCAAATGAAATCTCCGGCCGACGCGGTCCGCGTCTCGCCGCCAACCTGTACGGTGAGCGTCCCTTGCTGCAGGTAGAACGACTCCTCCTCGCGACGGTGGACGTGCGGCGGGTTGCCGCCGCCGGGAGGGACCGAAACCTCCGCCATGAAAAAGGCGCCGCCTGTTTGCTCGCCGGTGATGAGAAACCTGATCTCATCGATCGGGCTGCGATAGGCCTTGCCCGTTCCGGCGGGCACATACTGGACCTGTCTTTCCCCGGCCGCCGAGGCGGCTCCATTCACCAGGGTCGCGGAAGGGTTGCTAGCGGCGCGTCCGATCGAATCGGAGGCGGTGACTGAAGTTTCACGCGTAGTCATTTGAGTTCTCCTTAGAGCGCCTGATTCTCTTACCGGCTGCTCACTCCGTAATGGGAGAGCAGGCGGGCGGATTGTATCGCCGCTTTTGAATTTTTTTTGCGCGGGTTAAACTGAAAGCCGGTGTGACCACCCCAGTCTCTCTTCAAGCTGATACCGTAGCCCGGCTGATGGCGAGCTTTCGCAAAGGCGACCATGAAGCCGCCGGCCGGCTGGTCGAGCTTTTCTACCCCGAACTCCGGCGAATTGCCGCCGCGCGCATGCGGTCTGAGCGCTCGGATCATACCCTCCAGCCCACCGCGGTCGTGCATCAGCTCTATCTCGAACTGGTCAAAGTCAAAGCCCTTCGGCCGGCTGGTTCGGACGGAGCGGATGAGAAAGCCGCGTTTTTTGGGCTGGCGGCATATCTGATGAAGCAGTTGCTGATTCATCATGCGCGTCCGCTCTCGAAGCGCGCCGAGAAAGCGGAGCTTCCCGACCTGCCTGGCCCGCATTCGTCCGCAGAACAATCGCTCATCGAAATCGAGGATGTTCTGAACCGGCTGGCGGCCATCAATCCGACACTCCGGCGCGTGGTCGAACTGCGTGTCTTCGAAGGCCTGACGCGCGAAGAGATCGCTGGGGAGTTGGGCTGTGGCACCGCTACCGTCTCCCGACACTGGAACTTCGCCCGAAACTGGCTCGAAGAAGCCTTGGCCGGGACGGCTGGACTGTGACGGACGAACGCTGGCAGGTAACGTACGCGATCTACGAGGCCGCCGCATTACTCGCCGAACCGGAGCGGCAGCAGTATATCCAGGCCTCCGCCCCCGACGCGGAAATCGCCGGCAAAGTTTTGTCGATGCTGCGCGACATGGAGACCACTGTTACGGATATAGTCGAACCCGTCTCCTCAAACGACCACGCCGCGACACCCTCGCTGGCCTCCGGATCGCGCTTGGGTCCATATGAAATCCTGGACCGCGTCGGTCAGGGGGGCATGGGTGTTGTGTATCGTGCCCGTGACCCGCGGCTGGGTCGTCAGGTCGCCATCAAGTTCCTGTCGCCCGAAATGGCCGCCGACCCGCAAGCGCGCGAACGCATGCGCCGCGAGGCAATGGCCGCCGCCGCCCTCGATCACCCGTATGTTTGCAAAGTCTTCGAAATCGGTGAAGACGGCGGCGCGCTGTTTCTGGTCATGGAATATCTCGCGGGAGTAACGTTGGATCGCCGCCTGCAGCAGGGCCGCATGTCTCTCTCCGAAACGCTTCAGGTGGCCGGGGAGATCGCCGAAGCCTTACAGGAAGCCCATGCCAGGCGGTTTTTGCACCGCGATCTGAAGCCCGCAAATATCATGCTGACCGAGCAGGGTCACGTGAAGGTGATGGATTTCGGTCTCGCCAAGCATATCGCGGATCGGCCGCTGTCCGGCAACTCCTCGGCCTCTCAAGAAGCGAGCGGCTCGCAACTGACCGCTCCGGGCACCCTCCTCGGCACGCCTGACTACATGTCGCCGGAACAGGTTAGAGCCATGAAACTCGACGTGCGCTCCGACGTTTTTTCCTTCGGCGTGATTTTGGCCGAGATGATCAGCGGGCAGCATCCGTTCCGCAAACCATCTATGGTGGAAACTCTATCCGCCGTGCTTCGCGATTCGCCCGATTTCGGTGGCGAGCTCCCGCAGGGCGTAACGGTTCAGGGCTTGGTTGTCATGGCCCGGCGCATGCTCGCCAAAGACGCCGCTCAGCGCTACGCGTCGATTGCAGAGATGCGCGCCGATCTTCAAAGGCTGGCCGCTTCATCGCAAACCGCCGACGCAGCGATCTCCGCGGAGAAACGTCCGGTCGATGGCATCCGGCCGATCGGGCGCGACGCAGACCTGAAGCAGTTGACCCGGCAATTGGAAGAAGCTCTCGCCGGGCGCGGCTCGCTGATCCTGATCGGCGGAGAACCAGGCATCGGCAAGACCTACCTGGCGTCCGCTCTATTGGATGCCGCCCGCTCGCGTGGCGCGTTTGCAGTTACCGGCCACTGTTACGAGATGGAGGGCTCGCCTCCATATTTGCCGTTCATCGAAATGCTGGAACATAGCGCCCGGAGCGTGCCGCCCGAGACGTTCCGCTATGCCCTCGGCGGCGATGCGCCGGAAGTGGCCAAGCTGATGCCGGAGTTGCGGCGAATGTTTCCCGATATCCCGCCGACGCTGGAGTTGCCGCCGGAACAACAACGTCGATTCCTGTTTAATGCTTACCGCGAGTTCGTGGAGCGCTCGGCGCGGCTGACGCCGATGGTGGCGTTGTACGAAGACCTGCAGTGGGCCGATGAGCCGTCGCTGTTACTACTGCAGCATCTCGCGCAGAGGGTCGCGGGAGTGCCGATGTTGATGATCGGCACCTATCGCGACGTGGATTTGGAGGCCGGGCGGCCGTGTGCCAGAATGCTGGAATCTCTGTTGCGGCAAAAAGTCGCCTCGCGCATTTTGCTGCGGCGTTTGCCGGTGGCCGGAGTCGAGGAGATGCTGACGGCGCTGGGCGCACAGCCGCCGCCGCCCTCACTGACACGCGTGGTGTTCGAAGGGACCGAAGGCAATCCGTTTTTCATCGAAGAAGTGTTCCGTCATCTGGCCGAAGAAGGGAAGCTGTTCGACGAAAGGGGCGCCTTCCGCCCGGGTCTTCGGGGTGACCAACTGCAGGTGCCGGAAGGAGTGAGGCTGGTGTTAGGACGGCGTCTGGAGCGGTTGAGCGAGGACGCGCGGCGAATCCTGACGACAGCGGCCGTGATCGGCCGGGTGTTCTCCCTGGAGCTGCTGGAGGCACTGGAGAATACGCGGCAAGACACGGCTTTGGAGGCCGTAGAGGAAGCCGAGCGCGCGCACCTGGTGGAGACGGAAGCGATAGGACGCCAATCTCGCTATCGCTTCGTGCATGAGCTGGTTCGGCAGACGCTCGCTGAGACGCTGTCGTTGCCCCGACGTCAGCGGCTGCATGCGCGCGTGGCAGATGTGATGGAGCGGGTCTACGCAGCCAACATCGGCGCGCACGTCTCTGCCCTGGCGCATCATCTGTACCAGGCGGGATCGTCCGTGGATCAGGAAAAGACGATCCGTTTCCTTTCGGAAGCCGCGAGGCAGGCGAGCGCGGCGGCCGCTCACGAAGAGGCTCTCGAACACTTGGACAATGCGGTTTCCCTGCTCGACGACGAGCGCACGGTGCGCACGGCCGATCTGCGGGTTGAACGCGCGGCCGCGCTGCGGAGCCTGTCGCAGAATCAGGAAGCCGTTCAGGAGTATGAGCGCGCGCTGGCGCTGTTCGACTCGCTGGGCGAACACCTGCGGTTTGTTGAGACCTGCGCCCCGCTCGCGATTGTCCTCATGCGGTGTGGACAGTTGCAGGACGTGAGGGCGGTCGTGGATCGCGCCACACGACACGCCAAGGATGTTCCGGCTTCCGTCCGATGCGGCTTGTTGGCGCTGCAAGCCAATGCTGCTGCTTCGGTTGGTGAAATCGATAGGGCTCTTGAGCTTTTCGATGAACTGCACAAAAATTCCGAAAATGAGTTGAAACCCGGCGTCATTGGTCTTGTCACTGAGCAGGAAATGTATGCCCGCTACGACGCCGGTCAATTGGATCTCTGTGAGGCGGCCGGGCGGAAAGCGGCCCGGATCTTTGAACAATCGGGCGATGTCTGGTCCCTGGCCGACGTCGCTATAGGACTTTATTCGCCGCCACTCTACTGCGGCCGGCCGGCGGAAGCGGGGATGCTGACACACGAGACCATCCGGCGCGCCACACAAGTTGGACATGACGTCGCGAAGTCTTGTGCGCTCGGTGCCCTACCCGTTGTGCACCTTGCTACGGGGGACTTGGAAAGTGCCGAGCGAGCGGCCAGAGAAGCTCTAGCGTTTGGGGAGTCCTCTCACTTCGGATGGCTGTTCACTATCGAAACCATCCTGGGTGGCATACTTTTATATCGAGACCATACTAAGGAAGGCCTCTCGTTGTTAACCAGAGCCGCCTCCGGCCCGACAACCCATTTCAGCGGTTTTCCACAGGGTCTGCTGGCTTTGGGCATGAGTGCGGGTGAGATGGAGGGCGCGGCGAATGCCTGCACCGACGCGATGCGATTCCTGCCCCGGCCTGGAACCAGTCGGGGAACCGGAGCGTGGCATGCTGTTCTCGGCCTAACGGAAGCGCTCTGTCTCACTGGCCGTCGCGAAGAGGCCGGACGTCTGCAACTCGAAGCGGAGAAAATCGCCGCCGAGTGGGATTGCAACATGGTGGGATTCCCTGTTCTGACCGCCGCGGGTATCGCGGCAGCCTGCGCTCGCGACTGGACCCATGCGGAAGCGCATCATCACGCTTCGATTGCGCGCATGGAGGCCGTGCCCTACGTTACGGCACAGCCAATCGCCCGCTACTGGTACGCGGACATGCTCGCCGAGCGCAGAAGCCCTGGAGATATCGAGGCGGCCAAGGCGCTACTTCAGGCTTCCATCACCGCGAGCGATGCGATCGGGCTCGTGATGTATGCCCGGCTGGCGCGACGAAAGTTCGCACAATTCACGTAGAAGAGTTCCCAAAAAACGACTGAAGCGAGATGCGTCGCAAGTTGGTGCGAGATTTTTTGTACCGATTTTGTACCGGGTTCATGATTTTGGTGCTTTTGGTGACTTCAGCGACTTTGTAGAATCAATAAGTTGCGAGACTTCAAAATCCTGTCAAGCTCGTGGTTCGAATCCATGCCGGGGAGCCAACCATGAGACTCAATGGCCGAGGGTTCCGTCAGCCCGCCGGTGCTTGTGCGGTGGTGCTATCATGCTGTTGTGCGGACGACACTCGACATTTCCGATGAGGCCTACTACATCGCCAAAGCCATCGCCCGGGATCAGAACCGTAGCCTGGGGCGAGTGGTTGGCGATCTGATTCTGCAATCGTCGAAAGGGGCGAAAGGCGCGTCCATAAAGATGAGTGATTACGGCTTCCCCACTTTTCGCTGCTCCCGGCCGGTGACCACCGAGGACGTCAAGGCTCTCGATGACGAGGAGTAAGGTCTACCTGCTCGACTCCAACGTCCTGATCGCACTGGCGACGCCCGAGCACAGCCTGAATGCGCGCGCAGCGGCGTGGTTCCGCAAGGGGTATCGGTTTGCAACGTGCCCCGTCACACAAGGTGCGCTTCTCCGTTTCCATCTGCGTGCTGGTGTGGAGGCGACCGCGGAATCTGCAAAGCAGTTGCTAGGGTCCATTTCCGCTCTCCCGCGACATGAATTCTGGCCGGACGACGCTTCTTATCTCGAAATGCCGACGACAGGAGTCATCGGGCACAGGCAGGTCACCGATGCTTACCTGGTGCTGCTGGCTCGGAAACACGGCGGTTCAGTAGCCACAATGGACCAGGCCCTGGCCGCCGTGCACGCAGGAACCACACTCCTTACCTAACTCCTCTGCTTTCCAGGCAGCATTGCGCCTCAGGCATCCGCAACTGCCCTGATCTGATGGAAGATCGCCAGGATCGCCGGTGGCGGACAGGTCACTAAAGTTCGAAACGCGTCCATGCCGGGGAGCCAAATTCCCAAATCCTGTCCCAAGCCTCCATCCATCCAATGATCGAGCCAAATGCGACGGCTCAAGTGAGTAACTGTGCCGGTTAGTTTCGCACTGTACATGCCGTTAGAATCCGCTCAACGAGCCGGATCAGGATTGCGGTTGACCGGGCTTTCTCCGGAGCCGAAGAGTTCGACGAAAAACGATTTCATCGCAGCCGAGCAACGGGCGTCGGCCTGTGCGTTGTAAGCAACGCCCGGGACCTTGTAAGCAGACGCGTTTTCGTGCGTGAAACCGTGCATTGCGTTGCCATAGACGATCAACTGCCAGTCGACCGCAGCCTGGTTCATTTCCTCGACGAAGGCGGCGACGTCCGCCATAGGGACATGCGGATCCAGTGCTCCGTGGCAGACGAGTATCTTCGCCTTCACCTGCGAGCCTTGAATCGGTAAAGTCGTCTTGAGGTTCCCGTGAATACTGACCACGCCCGCCAGTGCGATGCCGGATCGAGCGAGCTCGAGTACCGTCATTCCGCCAAAGCAGTAGCCCACCGCTGCCAGACGTCCGTCGATATGTGGATTTGCCGCCAAGACATCCAAACCCGCCCGAGCTCGGCGACAGAGCCGTTCCGGATCGCCGCGCAACTCCATGGCGCACGCCATGACGCGTTGACGGTCGCCGGTAATGCCGTCGCCATACATGTCGCAAGCGAACGCCACAAAGCCGAGCTCCGCGATACTTTGCGCGCGTTGCCTGGCATGTTCGTCCAGGCCGGCGCCGCCATGGACGACCAGGATGCCTGGACGTTGATTGCCTTTGGCGTCATCCCAGGCCAGGAACCCGGTGAGGGATTGGTCCTGATCGCGATACCGTATTGGCTGGGTGTTCATGATTCCACCTGCCTCCTCTGAATTATCGTGAATCGGAAGAGACGGCTCCAGTCTTCATTAGTCGTCGAGCCATTCCAGATCTGCCCGCTGAGGCCCTATCACGGCTCATACCGGAACTGATGCGGGGCTTCCTCGGGGAGTCCGGGAGGTGTCCGAGCCGGGTGCCCGCCATGTACACGGGTCAGCGCCCCGCGCGGATCACTCTCAAATCGAGGGGCGTCCATGGGTTCGATCACATTGCGAATTGGACGGCAAGAGTTCGAAAGGTGTCCATGCCGGGGCGCGGCACACCGCGCTTACCCCTCGGCCGATACTAACAAACTCCGGAGATTCCACCGGTAACTTCCGTCACGGGCAGTGACGCGCGGATTCAGTGAAGCGGCTTGGCAGGAGCGTCAATTCGTGCGGCCGCTGGCGAGGCCGTGTCCTGCCCGCGGGGCTGTGACGGCGTGCGGGGCGCCTGTCGGGGCGCAGGAGTTAAGCTAAGCTCCTTGCTTGAGGTGATCGGGGCGTGGAAGGCGGCGCCGGAAACGTATCGGGAGGAGGCGGGAGCGGTAGCGGTACCGGCCGCCGGTGATGGTGAATCTCGACGGAAATTCCGGGGCACGGCGGGCGACTGGCGTTCAAAATTCAATCAGTCCATTTGAAATAGTAAAAAATATTCTCAATAATTCTTGACTTTTTCCGAATAATTCTTAGGATTAGATCTATAGACACCCGGCGGCACTCAGGTGAAACGCTGGGGGAAGGGGACGGAAAGACAGAGGAATGGACTGGACAAGATCAGACACAATCGCCCTGGCCGCGGCTCAGTGCGCATCATGCCGGGGGTTGGGATTAAAGGGTGGCCACCCTGACAGCACGCAGCCGTGCAACTGCGTATTACGTTCCATATTCCGCGCTTGCTTTGCGCGGTTCCGCTCGATCGTTGCCAACGAAGGAAGCATGACGCGCGTTTCGCTGGAAGCCAATCCCGGGCGGGAGCGCAAGACGGTTTGGGGCCGGAAAGACGAGGAATACGCGGCCGATTTCTGCCTGGTGAGCCGGCGCGTGCTGGACGAGGAAGAATATCGGATATTCCGGTACCATTTCTTACTCGGCGCCGACTGGCGGCTCTGCTGCCGCAAGCTGGGCATCGACCGCGGAACGTTCTTCCACTCCGTCTACCGGATCCAGCAGCGCCTCGGCCGGGTCTACCGGGAACTGGCGCCCTACGGGCTGTATCCGATCGAGGACTACTTCCAGGGAACGACCGGGATCCATGGCGCGCTGCGGCCGGCCACGCGGCCGGCGGTGGTGCCCATCCGGCCGCCGCTGGCACGGCCCGCCGACGCCCCGGTGCGGAAGGCGGCATAAGGACTGCGTGAGTTGCGGGCCTGCCCGGCCGGGGAAACGGGCAGGCCTCCGGGTAACAAAACCGGTTGATTCCGGCCCGGCGGAGAGGGGATTTTGGGGCAGGCGACAGGAGACGGAAAAGGCTTGACTTTGCCGCCTACCTAATTTAAGGTAGGTGACGATGGCCGACCCCGGGCGTCCTCACCTTGCCTCCTCGCGCGACCATTTGCTCGACGTCGCCGAGCGGCATTTCGCGGCCCGGGGCTACGCCGCGGTCACCATCAAGGACATCGCCGGTGAACTGGGGATCCGGCAGCCGTCCATTTACTACCACGTGCCGGGGGGAAAAGAAGACCTTTATGTCGAGGTGATGCTGCGTCATTTCGAGCGGCATCGCGCCGGGGCGCTGGCGGCGCTGAACGGCGAGGATCGGCCCATCGAGGAACGGCTGCGGAGGCTGGCGGCCTGGATGCTGAGCCGTCCGCCGCTGGACATGGGCCGGCTGGTGAATTCGGACTACCCGGAGTTGGCGCCGGGGGCGCTGGCGCGGCTGGAGCCGGAATTTCAACGCTGCATTTTCGGACCGATCGAGCAGGCTTTCCGCGACGCGGAGAGCCGGGGGCGGCTGCGGGTGCCGGATGCGCCGCGGCTGGCGCGGGTGTTTTTGTCGCTCATCGATCCGTTGAACTCGGCGCGCAAATACTGGGAGCGGCTGCACAGCGAGGCCGAGGTGATCGAAGGGGTGCTGGACATCTTCTCTTATGGCGTGCTGTTGCACGCGGAGGGGCGATGAGGCCGGGCTCAGCCGCGGCGGCGGCGGAAGAAGTCCTGCAGCAGGCTCTGGCACTCGGCGGCCAGGACGCCTTCGACGACTTCGACCTTGTGGTTGAGGAGTTCGGAATCGGCGAGGCGGAATTTACTGCGCACGCCCCCGAAGCGCAGGTCGCGGACGCCGAACACGAGCCGGCGAATGCGGGCGTTGACCAGTGCGCCGGCGCACATTGGGCATGGCTCCAGGGTGACGTAGAGGGTGGCGTCTTCCAGGCGGTAGTTGTCGAGAATTACGGCGGCGGCGCGGAGGGCGAGGATTTCGGCGTGGGCGGTGGGGTCGCGGAGGGCGACCGGGGAGTTGTGATCCGAGGCGGCGACTTCGCCGCCGGAAACCAGCACG
>VFSW01012234.1_pt1 | contig 12002 bp, 13 predicted proteins | sample 5358111 | NCBI WGS metagenome assembly VFSW01 (sample SAMN11554181, study PRJNA540505) | mine drainage metagenome | isolation source: sediment from site ElyBrook_90M | place: USA: Ely Copper Mine, Vershire, VT | collected 2017 | reverse complement strand
GTGGGCCTTCCCCATCGGCGGCTATCTGCCCGCGCAACGCTGGCTCAAAGACCGCCTCGGCCGCACGCTCGGTTTCGTGGAGCAGGAGGAATACCTGCGCATCGTCTGGGCGCTGATCGAGACGCGGCGGTTGATGGGCGAGATTGACGCGAGCATCGCCGCCCACGGCGGCTGGCCGCTGAAGTAGCGAGGCACCCTCCGACGTCAAACCGCTTCCCGTAATGGCCTTTCGCGATTTTCCCATGCAGGAACAGGGCGTCCGGCTGCTCCAGCGCAGCCTGGAGCGCGGGCGGCTCGGCCACGCCTACCTGTTTGCCGGACACGATGTGAGCGAGTTGGCGGCCCTGGCACGGACGCTGGCCAAGGTCCTGAACTGCCAGCGGCCGTCGCGCAGCGACGCGGTGGCGTTGGGCCTTCCGCGCGATCCTTCGGCGCGCAACGCCGGCGTAGCGGCCCCGGCCATTGACTGCTGCGACCGCTGCCCCAGTTGCCTGAAAATCGACCACGAGACGCACGCCGATGTTCATTGGATTCGGCCCGAGTCGAAATTGCGCGTGGTGACGATCAACCAGATGCGCGACTTGATGCATGAGATCCACCTCAAGCCGACCGAGGCCGAATACAAGGTGGGCGTGATCGTCGCGGCCGACCGATTGAACGTGCAGGCCGCCAACGCATTTCTCAAGACCCTGGAGGAACCGCCGCCGCGGTCGGTGCTCATCCTGCTGACCACCGAGCCGCAGCGCCTGCTGGAGACGATCCTCTCGCGTTGCCTCCGGCTGAATTTCGCCGGCGAGGCCGGGCGGGCGCTGGCGCCGGGGCAGATGGACTGGCTGCGGCGCTTTGGCGAGGGCGCCGCCGCCGACTCGAAGAGCCTGATTGGCCGGTACCGGCTGCTCGGCGTGCTGGCCGCGAAGCTGGCGGAGCTGAAGGAGGAGGTCGAGAAGACGCTGAAGGCGCGCTCCCCGTTGACCCGCTACGAGGACCAGGACGTCGAGCCAGAGTTGCGAGAGCAATGGGAGAAGGAACTCGCCGCGGCCATCGAGGCGGAGTACCGGCTGCGCCGGGCGGACCTGCTGGCCGCGCTGCAGATGTGGTTCCGCGAGGTCTGGCTCCGGACGCAGTCAATGGGGCGGGAGTTGCTCTGTTTTCCGGATTGGAACAGCCCGCAGCAGGTGGCCCGCCGCATCTCGCCGAAGCAGGCGATGGAAAACCTCCAGGTGCTGGAGCGAACGCAGCGGCTTCTCGGCACCAACGTCCAGGAGGCGCTGGCGCTGGAGGTGGGACTGCTCAAGCTGTGGCTTTAGCGGCGGCGCCAGGAACAGACCATCCATGAAACCGCGCGACCGGGCCGGAATGCAGGGGCGCAGCCCCTTTCTGCCTCGGCTCTTCTCCGCCCTGTTCGGTGGCCTGCTCGGCCTGGCACTGCTCAAGTTCGGAAACCCCGTCGTACTGGGCAACTTGGTGGAGCGGCCGAACGGCGTCTATGAATGGCTGCTCACGCCCTGGCCGATCCCGTTCAGTTACCCGCTCTGGGTCAGCGTCGGCCTGGGGGGGGTGCTGCTGTTCGCGGCGGTGCCGGAAGGCCCGAAGCTTCGTCCGGTTGCCGTGCTGCCGCTAGTCTGGCTGGCTTGGGAGTTGGCGGCGGGGATGCGGACGGTCAATCCGGCGTTGACGATTGCCACGGTGCAACATTTTGCCGTCTGCGTCGCCTGCTTCTACCTCGGCTTTTTCTGTCTGGCCCGGGTGAGCGACCGGTCGCTTTTCTTCCTGGGCTTGCTGGCGGGGTTCGCCGTGGTGCTGGCGGCCGGTTTCGAGCAGCATTTCGGCGGACTGGCGGAAACCCGGAGGTATTTCCAGCTTTACACCCTGCCGACGCTCAAAGAAGCGCCGCCGGAGCTGCTCAAGCGCATGTCCAGCAACCGGATTTTCTCGACGCTTTTCTATCCGAACACGCTGGCGGGCGTGCTCCTGTTGCTCCTCCCGGCCATGCTGGTCTTCCTGTGGCAAAGCGAGCGCTGGCTGGCCAAGGACGCGCGGGTGTTCCTGGTGGCCGTGCTGGCGGGGGCATCGCTGGCCTGTTTGTACTGGTCGGGATCGAAGGGTGGCTGGTTGCTGATGCTGCTGCTCGGCGCGGTGACGCTCCTGCGGCTGCGGTTTCGGCGGCGATGGAAAATCCTGCTGCTCTCCGGCGGATTGGCGCTCGGCTTGGCGGGGTTTTTCCTGCGGTACGCCGGCTTCTTCGAGCGCGGCGCCACCAGCGTGAGCGCACGGGTCGATTACTGGCGCGCGGCCGTCGCGACGGCCCGGGCGCATCCGGTCTGGGGCACCGGGCCGGGCACGTTCGGGCTGGCGTACCAGCGGATCAAACGGCCCGACGCCGAGATGTCCCGGTTGGTCCACAACGATTACCTGCAGCAGGCCAGTGATTCCGGCTTGGCCGGGTGCGCGACCTACGCGGCTTTCATCGTCGGCGCTTTGGCTCTGGGCCGCCCGCGGCCGTCCGAGGGCGCTGATTGGCTCAGGTTTTCCGTCTGGCTGGGCGTGCTGGGGTGGAGTGTGCAGGGTTGCTTCGAATTTGGCCTCTACATCCCGGCCCTGGCCTGGCCGGCCTTCAGCTTCCTGGGCTGGCTGCTCGGAGCGCCCGCAAATAGGATCGACAAGCCGCCGCCCGCCCGGTAGGCTCCCCAGCCGTATGAACATCCTGGTCCTGAATGGACCGAATCTCAACCTCCTCGGCCAGCGCGAGCCGGCGGTTTACGGCCGCACGACGCTGGCGGAGATCGAGGCCAAGGTCCGCGAACGGGCGGCGGCGCGCGGCGCCCAGGTGGACTTCCGGCAAACGAATCTCGAAGGCGAACTCGTCACCTGGATCCAACAGGCCAAAGGGCAGTTCGACGCCATCGTGCTGAACGCCGCCGCTTATACGCACACCAGCGTCGCCTTGCGGGACGCCATCGTGGCTGTGGGCATTCCGACGATCGAAGTCCACCTCTCCAACGTCCATGCTCGCGAGGAATTCCGCCACCGATCGCTCATCGCGCCGGTTTGCGTCGGACAGATCGCTGGGTTTGGGGTGAATTCCTATCTTTTGGCAGTAGACGCGGCTGTTAGCGTTAACGCGAAGTAGAAATCCGGACGAATCGCCGCTCCTGGTCCAAGAATTGGGGGACTATCGGCGACCCACTTTCATGCTTGACGACCTCCACCGTCCTAGTAAGCTGGCGCCCAGAACGAAATCGCAAGCAAAGCAGAGTCGAAGATCGGCTTCTGCTTTTTTGCTTCTCACCGAGAACCGGCCAGAGACGAGTTGTGCGGCGAACTTTAACGCGAAACGGTCCGTGGATCTAAAAGACATCAAAGCCATCATCGACTTGATGAAGAAGAACTCCGTCTCCGAGTTTGAACTGGAGAAACAGGACTTCAAGATCAGGCTGAAGCGGTCCGGGAACGGAGCCCCGGCGGTCCGGGACTACGAGGATGCGCCCGTCGTCGCCTACCCCGCTCCGATGGCCATTCCTCCGCCCGCGCCCCTGTTGCCGACGGCGACCCCGGCTTCGGCCACCCCCGAACTGGAGATCAAGTCACCCATGATCGGCACTTTTTACCGTGCGCCTTCCCCGGAGTCGGCCAACTACGTCGAGGTGGGCACGGAGGTGAACCCCGATACCGTGGTTTGCATCATTGAGGCAATGAAGGTCATGAACGAGATCAAGGCCGAAGCCAAAGGCATCGTCACCCAGGTGCTGGTAGAGAACGCCAAGCCGGTCGAGTTCGGCCAGCCGCTGTTCAAACTGCGGCCCTCCTGAGGGGCCGGCCTGCCCGGCCTGTTTTCGGCGCCGTCCGCCGGACAGGCCCCCACGGTTTCCCGTCATGTTCGAAAAGATCCTGGTAGCCAATCGGGGCGAAATTGCGGTTCGGATCATCCGGGCCTGCAAGGAACTGAACATCCGCACCGTCGCGGTCTATTCGGAAGCCGACGCCAACTCGATGCACGTGCAACTGGCCGATGAGGCCATCTGCATCGGCCGGCCGCCGGCGGGCGAGAGCTACCTGCGCATCGACCGGATCATCAGCGCCGCTGAGGTGGCCGACGTGGACGCCATCCATCCCGGCTACGGCTTCCTCTCGGAAAACGCCCATTTCGCCGACGTCTGCGAGAGTTGCAACATCCGCTTCATCGGACCGAATTCCCGCGCCATGAACGCGCTCGCCGACAAGGCTGTGAGCCGCGCGCTGGCCAAGAAGGCTGGCGTGCCGGTGCCGCCCGGCTCGGACGGCGTGGTGGAAAACGAGCAGGACGCCCTCGTCACCGCCAAGCGCATCGGTTATCCGGTGATGATCAAGGCCGTGGCGGGCGGCGGCGGGCGGGGGATGCGGAGCGCCCACAATGATATCTCCTTGGTCAAAGGTTTCCACACCACGCGCACTGAAGCCGAAAAGGCCTTCGGCAATCCTGGCGTGTATATCGAGAAATACATCGAAGACCCGCACCACATCGAGTTCCAGATCCTCGGCGACTACAAGGGGCACATCATCCATCTGGGCGAGCGCGATTGCTCCGTCCAGCGCCGCAACCAGAAAGTCGTCGAAGAAACGCCCTCGCCGCTCATGGACAACCGGTTCAAAAAGCTCCGCGAAAAGATGGGGAAGGACGCCCGGAAAATCGGGGAAATGGCGCATTACGTCGGCGCGGGCACCGTCGAGTTCATTGTGGATAACCAGGGCAATTACTATTTCCTCGAAGTCAACAAGCGCATCCAGGTCGAGCACCCGATCACCGAGGAGGTGACCGGCATCGACCTCGTGCGCTACCAGATCCTGATCGCGGCGGGCGAGCCGCTGCGCCATTCGCAGGGTGATATCAAGTTCGAGGGGCACGCCATCGAGTGCCGCATCAACGCCGAGGACCCATTCGACGACTTCCGCCCCAGCCCCGGCCGCATCGAAATGTATTTCCAGCCCGGCGGACACGGCGTGCGGGTGGACACCCACGCCTACGCCGGCTACACCATCCCGTCGCACTACGACTCGATGATCGGCAAGCTCGTCACCTTCGGCAAAGACCGCCGCGAGGCGATGGACAAAATGAGCAGCGCCTTGGCGGAGTATATGATCACCGGCGTCAAGACGACGATCTCCTTCCAGCAAGCCATCCTCCAGGATCCCAACTTCCGGCGCGGGGTTTACTCGACGAACTTCGTGGACCAGCTCCTCAGCGGCGCGCGACGGGAATTGATCGAAGACAAAAGTTGATCCGCGGTTGCCACAAGCTGCGGGAACTGCAACACAGTGAAAAAGTCGAAGGTTGGAGGTCCTGCTCTTCTTAGGCGTTCGCCGCCTTGAGGCGTATGTCTTGGCCCGAACGACCGATCGACGGCACCATCTCCCCGGAAACGCTCGCCTCGATTGCGGGACGCGAATTGCTGGTTCGGCATCTGGGGCACTGGCCGACCTTTGAAGATATTGAGGTTGTGTCCATTGTTCTGGAGCGGGCAGTGGTGTCCGCCATTGCTCACGACCTTCGAGCCAGCTTCATCGTGTTCGACTTGGACAAGCGGCCAGATGATCCTGAGCGCAAACAAGGGCTGGCCGATTTGCTTTTTGAGTCCGTGGACGACCTCAAGATCACTGGCTTCAACTACCAGAACCCGATCATGGGTATGTCGATTCGGTCAGCGAAGTCGGACGTGAGCAAGTTTCTCGTTTCGTGGGGCGGCACCTGCATGCAACACGATGTCTCTTTCGCTTGCCGGCGGATTTCCGTGCTCCGGGTCGTGGACCTCAACCCGTTCCGCAAGGCGCTTCGGGGATTTGGCTGGTGAGTGTCGGTGGAGGTTGCTGCCAAGGTTGAGGAAGCGCAGCTTGATCGCTTTGCAGGGCGCCGCCCAACATCCCGCCGCCCCGGCCAGGCACGGCGGCCCGTTGGCGTTCCTACTTCAGCTTGTCCTGAATCGCCTGGAGCAGCTTCCGATACGAGTGGCGCCGCAAGCTGGAGCGCCGCGTTTCGTTCTCGAAGAAATTTTCCCCCTTGTCCGAGACCAGGAAGGCGTTCAACCCGACGACGTAGGATCCGTCCTCCTTGGGCAGGAAGGTCAGTCTCACGCGCTCCCACACGCTGGGATCCTCCCCGGGCAAGCCGCCGTACAGCACGTTGCTCAGGGCGCCGGCTTTCTTCTCAAAGACCAGCTCCCGCAGCGCGCCGGCGCTTGGTTGGTAATGCGCCTTCGTGAACACTTCGAGCGCCGCCTGGCGGATCTGCGCTTCGCTTTTCCCTCGGATGACCACCGTCGCCATGTCCGCCGCCGGCCTCCCAGCGGTGCTGTGGCAGCCGAAGCCGGCGAGACACGTCAGCAGGATCCAGCTTCCCAGGTAGAGACCGCCCTTGACACGACTCGAGAGTATCCACTCGTTGCGCAGCCGCGCAGCCGGTCCCGTCGTGCCACGCCCAAACGCATCCCGCCGCGCCACGGAAAACAGCCAAGCCGATGGAAGCATAACCAAGGAATGACCTACTCGGGAACAGCTCGTTGACCAGCGGCGGCGTCCGTCGGGCTCCGCCCGACGACAAGCGCGGAGTCCAGTGCGGCCAAGGCGACGTGTTTCATGGAATGCGAGTTTTCAATAGTTAGACAGACGCCTTCCGGGAAGGCAAATCCGAAACCCGCTGGTTGGGATGCTTCGCACGCGTCATCCCGACCGGGGCGCGTCGCGGGGGGGCAGCGCGAAATCTGAAAACCTCCGGGCAGGTTGGCTTTCTGGCCGGATTTCGCATCGTGGATTTCCGGTTTGGGTCGTCGCCCAGATCACTGCTTCGGTGCGGGAATGAAAATCTTCTGCCCGACGCGGAGCCGGTCTGGATTCAATCCCGGATTCGCGTCCAGGATGTCTTTCACCGAAACCTTGATGTCCTTCTCGCGGAAAGCCTGCGCGATCAACGAGAGCTTGTCGCCCCGCTTGATGACGTATTCGTAGCCTTTGTCCGATGCGCTGGCCGGTGCGGTTTCCTCCGCGGCCGGCTTGCGTGACCGCAGGGGCGGCGGCGGCGCGGCGGTCACGGCTTTGCCGAGGTTCTCGATCTGGCTGACGATCCGCTCGTAATCGGCGGCACGCTTGCGATCCACCTCTTCGATCTTCTCGCCCAATCGCCGGAGATCCTCCGTCGTCGGGGCGCTGGTGTTGGCGCTGCTGACGACGCGGTCGTGCAGGTCGCGCAAGTCGGCCTGCAGCGCGTCGAGGCGCTTCTGGACGGCTTCCTGGCTGGCGATCAGGTCCTGCACCTGCCCGGTCAGCTTGTCCAGCCGTTCCTGCGTGGCGGCGTCCTGGGCGCGCAACGCCGGCGCGGCGCACAGGAAAAAAACGAGGAGCAAAAAGGGAATCCGTTTCATGCGGCGACGATAGGAAGCCCCCGGCGGGCGCGCAAGCGACAAGGTGCCCGCGCCGATTCCCGCGCCGACCCACGCTGCCGGCAGCGACTGGTGGGAGACAACCGCGTTCGCGCTCGGCAGCGCCCGCCAGTCGCGTCGCCGCGGGAAATGCGCGGTGGCGGGCGCGGCTTCAACCGCGCGCCCGGGCCAACTGCCGCGCGAGCCGGAGGGCCGCCCGCATGCTCGAAGGGTCCGCCTTTCCCTGGCCGGCGATGTCGTAGGCCGTGCCGTGATCCGGCGACGTGCGGAGGAACGGCAGGCCGAGCGTCCAGTTCACGCCGCTCGCGAAGCCGATCATCTTCAGCGGCCCCAAGCCCTGGTCGTGATACATCGCCACCACCGCCTCGTAATCCCCGCGATAGGCGTGATGGAACAGCGTGTCCGCCGGCAGCGGCCCCGTCACGTCCAGCCCGCGCCGCCGCGCCGCCCGCACCGCGGGCGCGATGAGGTCCTCGTCTTCAGTGCCGAACTCGCCGCCTTCGCCGGCGTGCGGATTCAAGCCGCAGACCGCGACGCGCGCCCGCGGCAACGCGAGATCCCGGCACGCCTGCGCTGCCAGCTCGATCACGGTTTCAATCTTCGCGGCGCTCAGGCTGTCCGCGACCTGGCGCAACGGCAGGTGCGTTGTCACCAGCGCCACGCGCAGCCAGCGGCCGCGGTCATCGTGGCCGAGCAGCATCATTGCGGTGCGGTCGGCGCCCGCGAGTTGCGAGAGGAATTCCGTCTGGCCGACGAACGGCTGGCCGGCGCGCACGATGGCGTGTTTGTTCACCGGCGCCGTGACCAGGGCGGCCAACTCGCCGCGCAGGCAGCGTTCGGCGCCGTTGCGCACCCAGGCCACCGCGGCCAGCGCCGCCGCGGGAGCGCCCGGCGCCAGGTCCGGCGGCAGCGCCGGCGGGAAAGGATTGACGATGGCCAGGCGCGCGTCGGCGAAGCTTTCGCCCAACGGCCGCAGCGGCAAGCCCAGGTCGAGCTGTCGGTTCAGCCGGGCCGCGTGGTCCGCGTCACCAATCAGCAGGTAGCGGGTATCATCCCCGGGCAACTCGGCGGCCAGCGCCTTGAGCGCGACCTCCGGGCCGATGCCGGTGAGGTCGCCCAGCGTGATGCCAAGGGGAGCCGACATGGGGAACGGCGTTGCCGGTGGCGGGGTGCGCGGACCGCGTGGCGCCCCGCGCCCCGGTCAGAAGAACCGGAAGAACGTTTTGTCCCGCAGCTTCTTGATGTATTTCTGCTGGAGCCGCGAGCGTTCCTCGACCAGCAGGTTCTTCTCGATTTCGTCGCGGACTTCGCTCAGCGGCCGGCCCGCGCGTTTGTCCTCGACGAGCATCAGGTAACAGGCGTCGGGGGTGACGACCACCGGGCTGAGTTGCTTGGGCGCGAGGGAGAAGGCGACATCCGCCAGTTCCTTGCGCAGCCCGGAGCGGTCGATCCAGCCGTCGGCGGTCAGCAGGCCGTTCTCCTTCCGCGAGGCGCTGGTGGAATAGACCTGCGCCATCTGGGCGAAGTCGGCGCCCTCCTTGAGCTTGGTCAGGATGTCTTCGGCGAGTTGCTTCCGTCCTTCCGGCGTGGCGGCCGCGCTGCTGGAGAGCTCGATCACCCGCACTTTCACCTGCTCCATTTTGTACTGGTCCTGGTGCTGCTGGTAATAGTTCTCGATCTTGAGGGGGGAGATGAAGACCGCCGAGGAAATGTTCTTCTGCTGCAGGGCGGCAATCATGATTTGCTCACGGATTTGCTGGCGCAGTTTCTCCTCCGTGCGGCCCTCGGCCTGCAGGGTCTTGATCATCGTCATCCGGTCGCCGTACTGCTCCTTGATGCGCTTCTGGATCTCGTCTTCGAGAAGGGTTTCCGGCAGTTTGTAGCCGGCGGTCTCGAAATCGTGGACGATCAACTGCCGGTCCACCAGGGCCTGCGTGGCGTTCTCGACGGTTTCGGCGACCTTCCGCTCGAACAACTCGGGCGTGAGGAGATTGTCGATAGCCTGGCGGCGCAACAGTTCCACGGCCTGCGAGGCGCTGATCTTGACTTGGCGGTCGGTGATCACCGAGTCACTGACGACCGCGCGGATGCCGTCCGCCAAATCGGCCGCCGTGGCCGCACAGCCCAGCGCGGCCGCCACGAGGAGCAACAGGGACAACAATTTCATCGGAGCGCGCGCGGATGCTAGGCGACGCCTCCGGACTGTCAAGCGCCACGCCGGCTCAGGCGGGCGTGACCAACTCGAGTTGTTCGTCGTCCTCGTGGAGAAAGGTCAGCGCGGCGTCATCGTCGCACAGCATGATGCCGCGCTCGTAACCGGTGTAGTCTTCGTAGCCGGGGAGAAACTCGCCGCTGTCGCCATCGCTGACAAAGGCGACGGTGGCCGTTTTGCCGCCGTAGGCGACCCGGTCTCCGGCGTGAACCTCCTCGCCCGTTGGGTAGTGCAGCCGATCCTCGTTCATAAATGTGGCGTGTTGGCCCCCCGGCCCGCGGGCAACCCGACCGCGCGGCGCCGGGAAGGTTCGGGTTCGCTGAGTCCGGGCAACCTAAGCCGGTTCCGCCCGCTGGCAAGCGCCAAAAACCCGCCGCGCGCCGCCGCCCGGCCCAATTTAGCCGTTGGCACCGACGGCGGCTTCGTGATACACATTCCGCCGGTCCTCACCGAAGCGGGGGACCGGATCGTCCAAACGAATTTGATTTATGTCACAACATCGCAGCCTGCGCGGCTCGTCGTCCCTGGCGGCCAAGCGCAATGTGTTGAAGCGGTTTGAGCGCGTCGAGTTGCTCAAGAAACGCGGTCAGTGGAAGGAAGGCGACCGGATCACCGGCCTGCGCAAGACCAAGCCGGAAGGCTGAGTCCACCGCGGAACCGGGCCTCCGGGCTGAACGCGGCGCCTCTCGCGCCGCCGTGGACTGCCTTGCCCGTTCCGCCCGCCGCCCGTGGAAGTGCGCCTCCAGAAATTCCTCGCGGAAGCCGGTGTGGCCTCGCGCCGCGCCGGCGAGCAAATCATCCTGGCGGGGCGCGTGGCGGTCAACGGGCAGACGGTCCGCGAGTTGGGCACCAAGGTGGAGGCGCCCGGGGACCGGGTGACGGTGGATGGCAAACCCGTCCGGTCACGCCGCAAACTCTACGTCGCCCTGCACAAGCCGCGCGGTTGTGCCTGCACCCGCAAGGACGAGTTGGGCCGGCCCACCGTCGGCGAGTGGCTGCCCAAGGAATGGGGCAACCTCTATCCGGTCGGGCGGCTGGACTTCAACACCGAGGGCTTGATTTTCCTCACGAACGACGGCGCGTTCAGCCTGCGGCTGACGCATCCGCGTTACGGGGTGCGCAAGCGCTACGAAGTCACCGTGGTGGGCCGGGTGACGGCGGCCACGCTGGCGGAACTGACGCGCGGAATCTTCACCGAGGGCGAGCGGCTGAAGGCGGTCAAGGCGAAGCTGCTCGTGTCCGGCCCGTCGGAAAGCCAGGTGGAACTCGAGCTGGCCGAGGGGAAGAACCGGGAAGTGCGCCGGATGTTTGAGACGCTGGGGCTGATCGTCAAGCGGCTGGTGCGCACCCAGATTGGCCCGATCAAGCTGGGCCAGTTGAAACCCGGTCGATGGCGGACGTTGACAGAAACGGAGATTAAATCTCTACTTGCGCCGGTATGAAGCCCCCTTCCTGGTGGTTGCTCGCGGTCACGCTCTCGACGAGCCTGGCGGCCCAGACGGTTCCCCGTCCGCCCACGAACGTCCCGATTTCCGACCCGGCGCTCGCGCCCATGGCGACGACCGCCCCGGCCAAGACCAACGCGCCGGCCGCCAAGCCGGCGAAGAAGCCAAAGCCCGCGGCGCCCCGAAAGAAGCACACCGCCAAATCGGTCGCCGCCAAACCCGCCTCGACCAACGCGCCCGCCGCAATTTCCCCGACCGTGAAGCTGGTTCCAGGACCGGCCGTGGTGACCGGCGAAGCCGTGAACGTGCGCGGCCAGCCGTCGCTCCGCGCCGAGGTGATCACGCGGTTGAACCGGGGCGACGGGGTCACGGTGCTCGGCGAGGTCACGCCAGAGAAGCCGAAGAAGCGCGGGACAGCGCAGTGGGCGCGAATCGCGTTCCCGACGAACGTGCCGGTCTGGGTGTTCGCGGAGTTCGTGGACCCGACGAACAAGACGGTGACGGTGGCGAAGTTGAATTTGCGCGCCGGGCCGGGGGAGAATTTCAGTGTCGTCGGCACTCTTAGCAAGGGCGACGCCGTCAATGAGACGTTGGCGAAGGACCGCTGGCTCGCCATCGAGCCGCCGACGAACGCCGCCGCCTTCATCGCCGTGGAGTTCTTGAAACAGGATTTGAAGCCGGAGATGCCGGCTCCGCCGGTGGCCCCGGCCGCGACGAACGTGGTGGTCATCCCGGTGGTTACCGCCCCCACCGTGGCTTCGGCCGCGACGAATGGGGTGGTCACACCGGTCGTCACCAATCTCACCGTCGCGTGGCTGCCCGCGGAAATCACGAACGCGGGGGCCGCGGCCACCAACGCGCCCGCGCCGCCGGCCGCAACCACCGCCGCCAGCAATACCGTGGCGACAGCGGTCACTCCGCCCCCGCCCGTTCCTGTGG
>VFSW01012233.1_pt1 | contig 12003 bp, 8 predicted proteins | sample 5358111 | NCBI WGS metagenome assembly VFSW01 (sample SAMN11554181, study PRJNA540505) | mine drainage metagenome | isolation source: sediment from site ElyBrook_90M | place: USA: Ely Copper Mine, Vershire, VT | collected 2017 | reverse complement strand
GCCTTGACCATTCTCTGCTTCCCTGGGCGGGGATGGCAAGGTTGGATGTCACAAGGAGCGACGGGGTGCCTGTGGATTTCCGGGGGCTCACGGCACTCCGCCGCCAGCGAATTTTTCAGCGGCCTGTAAAGCCGCGCTCGAATTTCGAACCGATGGCGGCGCGGCTGGAAGCCGCGCCCTTTCAAAGCGCGAGGTTCGAGGCAGGAGCTTTTGAGACAGGAGCCTCGAAAAATACTTCGAGGCAGGAGTCTCGAAGCCTTCCCCGAAAGTTTCCGAAGTCGAGTTAGGACTTTAGAGTCCGAGGAGGTTGGGTTGCAGCTTGGCGTAGCCGTGGTCGCGGGCCCAGAGGTCGAGGGGGGCGGAGGCCAGTTCGTCGACGATGGGCTCGGCGTTACCGCTTTTGGCGAGGTCCACGGTCTTGATGTAAGTCTTGCAGGCGTCGCAGCCTTCGACGCGAATGTGATCGAACTCGGTGGCCGTGAAGACGGCGAGCTTTTTGTCGTCTTCTTCTCCGCAGGCGGGGCAGACGATGCGGCGGAAGTCCCACTCGGCCACGCAGAAGGAACAAAGGAGAGAGCGGGCGGCGCCGTCGCCCATCGGGCGCAACACGCCGAGGCCGGGCTGGCGATGGCAGAAGGGACAGAGGGCGGGCCGACTGGGGAGAGATGAGGCCGACGTTCTCGCGCGCAGGAGTTCGGCGTAAGGCTGGAGAACCGCCAGTGCGAGATAGCCCGCGGCATCGGAGGGAGAGTGCGCGACCCAGGCGGCATTCAGCAGGTCAGACCAATCGTCCGGACCGCGAGCATGCAGTTCGCGGCCTAGATCGGCCAACGCTTGCGGGCCATGCGCCTGGGCCAGAGAGAGGAAGGATTCGAAGGCGGAGATGAGCGGCAGGAGTTCTTTCTGGCCAAGATCGTGCGACAAGAGTTGGGTCGATGATTCCGGATTGAGAACCTCGGTGATGCGGCGATGCAGCTCCTCTTGAAAGCGGGCGATGGGGATATAGAATCCAAGAATTTCGGCGGCGAAAGGATACTGGCGGGAAAGCTCCTGGGCACGATGAATGCGGCGCTGCCAGGGAGAAATGGGCATTGGGGGATTATCGGCTGAGTTGAGGATGGGTGCAATGAAGCGAGCGGACGCGGGTGGCTAAAGCCACATTGACTCTGCGGGCCTTACGGCGCGGCTGGAAAGCGCGCTCTTTCAGGACAGGAATAGAAAAGCTTTCTGCAACTAAGCGTGCCCTGCCCGAAAGCACTTATGAGATCGGTTCTCGTGTCCTAAATCTTAGCCGTTACTCCACGTTGACTCTTTTCGCGGCGCAGGATTATATTTTCGGGTATCGGATACGACTCGACCGTCGAGCGTGGGGACGCTGCGGCCGCCACCTTCAACTTCGGTCTCACATCCAGGTTCGCGGGAATTGCGTCGCAGACGAACGTGTGCTTGGCAGGTCGCTGGAGGCTTCGATGGAATTCTCCCGCAGGACTTTTCTCAAAGGCGCTGTTCTTGGCGGAGCCGGACTTTCCACGCTGGGATTCGACCTGACTCCCGTCTACGCCCAAACTCAGAATCTGAAGATTTCGCGCGCCAGCGAGACCCGCAGCACGTGCCCGTATTGCTCGGTGAGCTGTGGCGTGATTATTTACACGCTGGGCGATAAGGCGAAGAACGCGATTCCGCAGGTGGTGCACGTGGAGGGCGATCCCGATCATCCCATTAATCGCGGAACGCTTTGCCCCAAAGGCTCGTCGCTGGAACAGGACATTATGAACGACCGGCGGCTGCTGAAGCCGCAGGTGCGGCGGCCGGGAGCGACTGACTGGGAAGACATTTCATGGGATCAGGCCTATAGCGAAATCGCGCAGCGGGTGAAGAAGACGCGCGACGATACGTTCGTTGAGCAAGATGCGAACGGACATACCGTGAATCGCTGCGAGGGAATTGCGTTCACGGGCGGCTGCACCGACACCAACGAATTTAATTATCTGGTGGTCAAGAGTATGCGCAGCCTGGGGGTCTGCTACCTGGAAAACCAGGCCCGGGTTTGACACGGACCTACGGTCTCCAGTTTGGGGCCAACATTCGGGCGCGGGGCGATGACCAACGGGTGGATCGACATCAAGAATACCGACATGATGTTGATCATGGGCGGGAACCCGGCCGAGAACCATCCTTGCGGCTTCAAGTGGGCGATTGAGGCCAAACTGCATCGCAATGCGAAGACGATTGTGGTCGATCCGCGGCTGACGCGGACCGCCGCGACCGCGGATATGTATCTTCAGATCCGCGCCGGGGCCGATATTGCCTTCCTCGGTGGCCTCATCCACTACGCCATTCAGAACAACCGCATCGCGCACGATTATCTGGTTAACTACACGAACGCTGCGTTCATCATCAAGGATGGATTCAAGTTGCCGGACGACGGTTTGTATTCCGGCTTCGATGCGGAGAAGCAGGTCTACGACAAGGCGACGTGGAATTACGAGGAAGGCGGAGATTTAGCTGGGAGGCCGGTGATGCCGACACCGGCGGCGCGAGAACCGCAAGAAGCGCACGCGAAGGGCGGAGCCGCGGCCATACCGCTATTGCCGCCGAAAACGGCTTACGATCTGACCTTGCAGCATCCGCGCTGCGTGTTTCAACTTTTAAAGAAGCAGTATGAACGCTATACGCCGGAGATGGTGGAGCGCATTACCGGCATTCCGCAGGATCAGTTTCTGAAAGCGGCGGATTTGTTTACGTCCGTCCGCAAAGACGGCGACATGACGAAGGTCGCCACGATTATTTATGCGGTGGGCTGGACGCAGCACAGCTTTGGCACACAGATTATCCGCACGGCGGCGATGATCCAGTTGCTGATGGGAAACATTGGCCGGGCGGGCGGAGGCGTCAATGCGCTGCGCGGGCACTCCAACATTCAGGGCGCGACCGATATGGCGGGCATCTTCGACAACCTGCCGGGCTACCTGAAGATGCCCAGCCCCGCCGACACCGATCTGGCGACCTATCTGAAGCGCATTACGCCTACGGTTGCGAAGCCCGATCCCTGGGATTCATTTAACTACTGGTCGAACACGCCGAAATTTGCGGTGTCGTTTCTGAAAGCGATGTACGGTCCGGCGGCGACCAGGGAAAACGACTTCGCCTTTCACTATGTGCCCAAGATCGACCGCAATTATTCCTGGGTGAACATCTGGAACGACATGTACGAAGGCAAGGTGAAGGGCATGTTCGCCTTCGGCATGAATGGCGTGATGATTGGGCCGGATTCCGAGAAGAATATCAACGCCCTGAAAAAGGCGGATTGGCTGGTGGTTTGCGAAATTTATCCCGACGAGACCAGCGAATTCTGGCGGGCGCCGGGCATCTCGACCGACGAGATGAAACAGATCAACACCACCGTGTACCGCCTGCCTGGCGCGGGCTTTGCCGAGAAAGACGGAACGTTCGTAAATTCGGCGCGCTGGCTGCAGTGGAAGAACGTGGCGCTGCCGCCGCCGGGACAGTGCAGGCTGGACCAGGAAATTCTGGCCACGATCTTTTTGAAGGTGCGCGAACTGTATCGGAAGGATGGCGGGAAGTTTCCCGATCCGATTTTGAATGCGTCGTTCGCATACACGAATCCTTACAACCCATTGCTTTCGGAAGTGGCGAAGGAACTCAACGGCAAGGCGCTGTCTGACATTACCGATCCGAAAACAAATATAACGATCAAGGCGGGGCAGCAGCTTCCGGGATTTTCGTGGCTTAAGGACGACGGGACGACGCTTTCGGGCAACTGGCTGTACTGCGGATCGTGGACGGAGGCGGGGGCGCTGACGCAGCGGCGTGGGACCGAGGATCCGTCGGGGCTGGGCGTTTATCCGAACTGGGCGTGGTCGTGGCCAATGAACCGGCGGGTGCTCTACAACCGCGCATCGTGCGATGGCAATGGAAAGCCCTGGGACAGTCTGCGGCGGCAGGTGTGGTGGGACGAGGCTAAGCAGACCTGGACTGGAGTTGACGTGCCGGATTTCAAACCGGACTCGCCTCCCAAGGATCACATGGGGCCGTTCATCATGAATCCGGAGGGTGTGGGGCGGTTATTCGTGCCGCTGGGCGCGATGGCGGATGGGCCGTTCCCCGAATTTTACGAGCCGATTGAGAGCCCGATTGCGAATCCGCTGCATCCGAATCAATCGAACAATCCGGTGGTGAAGAAATATAAGACCGATATGGATAAGTACGGCACGGTGGAGCAGGGATACAACGTGATCTGCACGACGTATCGCTTGACCGAGCACTATCACTATTGGACGAAAAATAATCCCATGAACGTGCAACTTGTGCCGGAGCCGTTTGTGGAGGTTCCGGCGGAATTGGCGGACCGGATGGGGATTCGGGGAGGAGAGAAAGTAAGGGTGACGAGCGCGCGCAGCCACTACATTGCGAAGGCGATGGTGACGCGGCGCATTCGGCCGATGCAGATCGACGGGAAAGAAACGTTTCAGATCGGAATCCCGATTCATTGGGGGTTCCGCGGCATCGCTGAGGACGAGGGCAAGACGGCGAAGACTCTGACCAATCAGTTAACGCCGACAGTGATTGATCCGAATGCGTTTACACCGGAGTTTAAGGGATTTCTGGTGAAGATCGAGAAAGTGTAAAACCGCTATCAGCTTTCAGCCGTCAGCGCTCAGCGGACGGCACGGAGACTGATAGCTGATGGCTGATAGCTGATAGCTAATATGAGCGATCGCAAGACACTTCAGATCCGGCAGATTTCGGGGCACTCGGGGCCGTCGGCCGGATTCGACATGCAGCGCGATCCGGAAGTGTGCAAACTGATCGATACCACGATCTGCATTGGCTGCAAAGCTTGCGAGGTGGCATGCGTCGAGTGGAACGACATGCCGTTCAGTCCTACGACATTCGACAACACCTACCAGACGATGCCGGAGACGCGCTGGAATTTCTGGAACCTGATTAAGTTCAACGAGCATCAGCGGGAAGACGGAACGATTCAGTGGCTCATGCGCAAGGACCAGTGCATGCACTGCGCCGATCCCGGGTGCCTGCGCGCCTGTCCGGCGGATGGGGCGATTGTGCAGTACACCAACGGCATCGTGGACTTTCAGCAGGAGAATTGCATTGGCTGCGAGTTCTGCGTTTCGGGATGTCCCTACGATATTCCGCGCTTTAACCCGGCTACCAAAAAAGTCTACAAGTGTACGTTGTGCTCGGACCGCGTGGGCGGAGGGCTGGAACCGGCGTGTATCAAGGCGTGTCCGACGGGGTGCCTGAAGTTCGGCACCAAGGACGACATGAAGTACATTGCGGAGGAACGGGCCAGGCAACTGCGCGGGAATTTTGGATTCGACAAGGCGGGCGTGTACGATCCGCAATCGATTGGCGGGACGCATGTGATTTATGTTTTGCATGACGCGGAGAATCCGGAGCGCTATGGCGGCCTGCCGAAGAATCCGGTGATCCCGTGGAGTTACACGGTGTGGAAGTGGCTGTTCAAGCCGGTGCTGGGAGCCTTCGCGATGTTCGGGCTGTTGGGAGTGTTGTTGCACTACGTGACTGTGGGTCCGCGGCGACCGCAGCCGGAACCGCCCCTTGCGAAGTTTCCCGAGGATAAGGCAATCTGATGTCTACCGCCATCGATCGATTCGACGAGAAAGCGCGCGACACTTTCGACCACATCGGTCAAAACGAGGTCTACGAAGGCGAACTGCCGCGGCATCGGGTGTACACGCGCTTCCTGCACTGGATGGTGGCGTTGTTTTTCTTCCTGGCGTTGTTCTCGGGATTCGGAATTTATTTGCCCTGGCTGTTTCGCTGGTTCACGCCCATCTTCGGAGGGGGGGCGTTGAGCCGCGAGATGCATCCATGGTTTGGTCTAGGATTTGTTTTTTTCTTCGGGCTGCAGATGCTGAACTGGATCAGGCCAATGTTGTGGACCGCGGCCGACTCTAAGTGGATACGCAATATCGGAAAGCTCTTTGGCGGCACAGAGAAACAAGACCCGCCCGACACCGGCTTCTTCAATGCGGGGCAGAAGGCACAGTTCTGGGAGATCGTGGGCGGGTGCGTGGTGTATCTGGTTACCGGAATTGTTCTGTGGGCGGGCACGCGCACGTTCGGGCGCTGGGCGGTCGCAGTCAGCTATATTCTGCACGATATTTCGGCCATCGTCATGCTGGGCGGAATATTTATTCACATTTACCTCAGCACGATCGGCGAACCGGGCACGTTTCAAGCCATGATTCGGGGCGCGGTCAGTGAGGCCTGGGCTTGGACGTTTCATCCGGCGTGGTACAAGGAAGTTACCGGGCGCGATCCCGTACAGGCCTGCGAGGAAGCGCGCCGCCGCGGCGAAGTTCAGCGCAAATAGCGGCGCCCGCCGCTACACTTCCGATCGGGTTTCCTTTCTTCCGTCTGCCCGCCAGCTTTGCCAGCCATTTTGTTTCCAGGGTTCCGCTATGATTGAGAGAGAGAAAATATGGAGTCCGTGATGATCGATTGCCGCAAGTTTTATATTGACGGGGAGTGGGCGAGTGCAGCGGAGGGCCGCGACTTTTCCGTAATCAATCCCGCCAGCGAAGAACCTATCGCGACCATTTCGCTGGGCAGCGCCGCCGATGTGGACCGGGCAGTGAGCGCGGCCAGGAGAGCATTCGCATCCTATTCGGAAACGACGGTGGAAGCGCGACTGGCATTGTTGCGCCGAATTGTCGAGGTTTATAAGTCGAAGTCGGAGGAGATGGCCCAGGCGATTTCGAGCGAGATGGGGGCTCCGATCACGCTGTCGCGAAAAGCGCAGGCTCCGGCGGGCCTGGGGCACTTGCTGGAGGCGGCGAGAGTGCTCGAACAATTCAAGTTCGAGGAGATGAAAGGTTCGACTCTGATGCGCAAGGAGCCGATCGGAGTCTGCGCACTGATTACCCCATGGAACTGGCCGATGAACCAGATTGCGTGCAAGGTAGCACCGGCGCTGGCGGCGGGGTGCACGATGGTGTTGAAGCCGAGCGAACTGGCGCCGCTGTCGGCATATCTCTTCGCGCAAATTCTGGATGAAGCGGGAGTACCACGGGGAGTTTTCAATCTGGTAAATGGAGACGGAGCCACGGTTGGCGCGGCGCTCGCCGGGCATCCTGACGTGGACATGGTTTCGTTTACGGGGTCCACGCGAGGCGGCGTAGCGGTGGCGACGGCGGCCGCGCCCACGGTAAAGCGAGTGACGCAGGAGTTGGGCGGAAAATCGGCGAACATTATTTTGGACGATGTTGTGGACGCCGATCTGGCCAAGGCGGTGATTGAAGGCGCAAATACTTGTTTTCGCAATAGCGGGCAATCCTGCAATGCGCCGACGCGGATGCTGGTTCCGCGGTCGAAGATGGCGGAAGCGGCTGCGGCGGCGAAGCAGGCGGCGGAGTCCGCAAAGATCGGTGATCCGCAGCAAGAGGACACCGCCATCGGGCCGCTCGTGAGCAGGGGGCAATTGGAAAGGGTTCAGGGACTGATTCGCAAGGGCATTGACGACGGTGCAACTCTGGTTGCCGGCGGCAGCGGACCTCCGGAGGGAGCGAGGAAGGGTTACTTTGCGCGGCCCACCGTCTTTAGCGACGTGCGCAATACGATGACGATTGCGCGGGAGGAAATCTTTGGGCCCGTTCTTTGCATCTTGCCATATGACAACGAAGACGATGCGGTTCGGATTGCGAACGATAGTCCGTATGGACTGGCCGCTTTCGTGACGTCGGGCAGTCTTGAGCGGGCGCATCGCGTGGCCAAACGGATTCGCGCGGGCAACGTACATATCAATGGGGCCCGCATCGATTTCGGCGCGTGCTTTGGCGGCTATAAACAGTCCGGCAACGGACGGGAATGGGGCGAGGCCGGACTGGAAGAGTTCCTGGAACTGAAGGCGGTATTCGGCTACGCGGCCGCTGCGAAATGAATTTTAGAGGAAATGTTTTACGAGCCCGGCGTCGACTGGCGTGACTGTGAAGGAATCGCGAGCGGGAGTTCAGTCACTGGTGCTATTAAAGCCGGGAAGCGCCGGAACGGCAATTTTTATGGCGCCCGGAATCGGCGACACGGTTTCTGGTTTGGCGCGACTGGCGAGCGCGATAGAAAATCCTCATCCGATTTATGGCCTTCAGGCGCGAGGTCTAGACGGGATCGAGGAACCGCTGGATCGCATCGAGGATATGGCCGAATTCCATGTCGAAGCGATGCGACAGTTGCAGCCGCGCGGTCCTTATTCTCTCATTGGCTATTCGCTGGGCGGCCTGGTCACGGTGGAAATAGCGCGGCGCTTGTCCGGAGACGGGGAGAAGATTGGGCTGCTGGCGCTGGTGGATGCCTACCCGCATCGGAAGTATGCTCCGTTTGGACCACGCGCGCGCGTGGTTATGCGACTGGCGAAGGCGCGGATCTCAGCACTCTGGCGACCGAAGGCGAACGAGCGTGAATTGGAAAACGGTGAGGGGGAAGCGAGTGACCCGGTTTCGCTGGAGGGACCGCCCGCTCAGGCGTTGCGACGCGTGAGGCAGGGCCAGCTGCGAGCGTGGAGGAGCTACCGGCCGCAGCGGTATGAGGGCGAGGTTAAGTTCGTAAAAGCTGCGGTTAGTTCGTTCTTGCCCGACGATCCGGGCGCCGTTTGGGGCCCATTGGTTGAGAAACTGGAGATTGAGACGGTGCCGGGCAATCACCTGGAGATGCTCACCGCGCGCTCTCAAGAAGTGGCCGCAGTGCTGTCCCGCTATTTGAGCGAAGCGGCCTCTTGCGCCCTTTGAAAGCAGGCAGACCGCGACCTAATCATTGAGGCGAACGCGAACCTCAAGCGCTCGAGAGCGGCAGTACTTAGGAGATTCACGGCACAACTGAAGTCGTACCCTTCCCCATGGCCGGCACCTACGGCACCGACGGCCACCTCCAGTTGCGGATCTCGGGCTTGTCGATGCCTTCGGCGTAGGCGTAATCCACGCTCTCGATGATCTGCGCCTTGAGCCACTCTTTGAGATGAGCGCCGGGTCCCTGTAGCCGGGGGACGCGATCGATTACGTCGATGGCGAGGTCGAAACGATCGACCTGATTCAGGATCGCGAGTTCGAGCGGTGTATTGATGTTGCCCTTCTCTTTGTATCCGCGCACGTGAATGTTGGCGTGATTGGTGCGGCGGTAGGTGAACTTGTGAATGAGCCAGGGGTAACCATGGAAATTGAAGATGACGGGCTTGTCCCGGGTGAAGAGCGAGTCGAAGTCATGATCGGAGAGGCCGTGGGGATGTTCGGTGGAGGGCTGCAAGCGATAAAGGTCGACCACGTTGACGAAACGGATTTTTAGTTCGGGAAAATGCTTTCGAAGAATGGCGACGGCGGCCAAGGCTTCTTCGGTCATGATGTCGCCGGCGCTCGCGATCACCACATCGGGCTGGGCGCCGTCGTCGGTGCTGGCCCAATCCCAGATTCCGATGCCCTTGGTGCAGTGGACGACGGCGGCTTCCATATTCAGATAGACGAGATGAGGCTGCTTGTCGGCAACGATGACATTCACATAGTCCTGGCTGCGCAGGCAGTGGTCGGCCACGCTGAGCAGGCAGTTGGCGTCGGGCGGAAGATAGATGCGCGTGATCTCCGCGCTCTTGTTGCTGACGACGTCGAGAAAGCCGGGATCCTCGTGGGTGAATCCGTTGTGATCCTGCCGCCAGACGAGCGAAGTGATGAGCAGATTGAGAGAGGAGATGGGCGTTCGCCAGTCGATTTCGAGTTTGGACTTGTCGAGCCACTTGGCGAACTGATTGAACATGGAGTCGATGATGTGGACGAACGCTTCGTAGCTGCTGAAAAGACCGTGGCGGCCGGTTAGAAGATAACCTTCGAGCCAGCCTTCGAGGGTGTGTTCGCTTAGCATTTCCATGACGCGGCCGTCGGGAGCAATGTCGGTTCCGTCGGCGTCCTCGGGCTTGATTCTCGCGAGCCAAGTTTTCATGCTGGCCTGATAAATATCCTGCAGGCGGTTGGAAGCGTTCTCGTCGGGACTGAAGACGCGAAAACGGTCCATGTTGCGGCGCATCACGTCGCGCAGGAATTTTCCCAGAGTTTCGGTGGGCGAAACTTCTTTTGCGCCGGGGGCGTCGACCGGAAATGCGTAGTCGCGAAAATCGGGGAGGGTGAGCGCGTGACGCAGCTTTCCGCCGTTAGCATGAGGATTGGCGCTCATGCGGCGGTCGCCGGCGGGCGGCAGGGCGCGCAACTCGGGTATGAGCGTGCCCCGGTCGTCGAAGAGATCCTCGGGCTTGTAGCTCCGCATCCATTGTTCAACGATGCGCAGATGCGCGGGATTGGATTGCACATCGAGCACCGGCACCTGGTGCGCGCGCCAGAAGTTTTCCACTTTGTGTCCGTCGACTTCCTTGGGTCCAGTCCACCCTTTGGGCGAGCGCAGAACGATCATCGGCCAGCGCGGGCGATCGGGGCGACCGGTGTTTCGCGCATTTTGTTGAATAGCGCGGATCTGCAGCACGCAAGTTTCGACGGTCGCGGCCATCTTCTGATGCATCAGGCGCGGATCGTCACCCTCGACCACATACGGAGTCCATCCATATCCCCTGAGGAGTTGATCGAGTTCATCGGGTTCGATGCGGGCGAGGATCGTAGGATTGGCGATCTTGTATCCGTTCAGATGAAGAATGGGCAAGACCGCGCCGTCGCGGATCGGGTTCAGAAATTTGTTGGAGTGCCAGGAGGTCGCCAGTGGTCCGGTCTCGGCCTCGCCGTCGCCGACGACGACGCTCACGATCAGATCGGGATTGTCGAAGGCTGCGCCGAAGGCATGCGAGATGCTATAGCCGAGTTCGCCGCCTTCGTGGATGGAGCCGGGAACTTCGGGGGTACAGTGACTTCCTAGCTGGCCGGGGAAGGAGAAGGCGCGAAAAAGATTGAGCATGCCGGCTTCGTCCAAACTCTTCTCGGGATATATTTCCGAGTAAGTGCCTTCGAGATAGCAGTTGGAGAGCACCGCGGGCGCGCCATGGCCGGGACCGGAGATATAGATCATGTCCAGGTCATATTTCTTAATGACGCGATTCAAGTGGACCCAGGTGAAGGTCTGGCCGGGGTCGGAACCCCAGTGTCCGAGAAGACGATTCTTGCAATGCTCGGGGCGCAGAGGTTGCCGGAGCAGGGGATTGTCGCGGAGGTAGATCATGCCGGCGCAAAGGTAATTGCAGGCGCGCCAGTAGGCGTCGATCTCGCGGAGTTCATCGGGGCTGAGGGTCTGTTTCGAGGATGGCGACTCAACTGGAGGATCGCTGGTGATTGACATAAATCCTTTCCCGTCTTGATGGGTATTCCCCAGGGCTGAAGCCCGTGCTCTTATGGTTCCCGATGGCACGACCGAAGTCGTGCCCTTCCCGAAACCATTTGTGAGGCAGGTTCTAGTATTCTAAGCCGGAATAATGAATGGCGAGTGAATGGAACTCGCAAGGAATTGGTTGCTGAATGAAAGTTCTGGTGTTGAATTCGGGGTCCAGCAGCCAGAAGAGCTGCCTTTATGAGATCGGCGAAGTCTTGCCGGATAATCCGCCGGCCTGCCTGTGGGAAGGGAAAGTTGAATGGGAAGGTGAATTGGCGGAGGTGGAGATTAAGAGCGGGAAGGGTCCGGCAAAGAAAGAGAGCCTCAAGGTTTCATCTCGATCCCAGTTTGTGGAGCATTTGCTCAGCAGTTTATGGAAAGGAGAAATGAAGGCGATCGAGTCGCCGGCGGAGATCGAGGTGGTGGGGCACCGCGTAGTACATGGTGGGCCGCATTTCGAAGATCCAGTCTTGGTTAATGCGGAAGTGAAGTCGGCCATTGCAGGGGTTTCCGCGTTCGCGCCCTTGCACAATCGGGCTGAGTTGGAAGGTATGGAGATCGTCGAGAAGGCGCTCGGAGGGGTGCCGCAGGTCGCCGTTTTCGATACCGGGTTCCATAAGACGATGCCGCCCGCGGCCAAGATATATCCGGGGC
>VFSW01012232.1_pt1 | contig 12003 bp, 10 predicted proteins | sample 5358111 | NCBI WGS metagenome assembly VFSW01 (sample SAMN11554181, study PRJNA540505) | mine drainage metagenome | isolation source: sediment from site ElyBrook_90M | place: USA: Ely Copper Mine, Vershire, VT | collected 2017 | reverse complement strand
CTCCTCAAACTTCCTGTAAACAAGCATCGCCGCACTTTCCTCGGTTGAATGATAAACGTCGATTTCGAGCTTTCTCAACTGCTCGGAAAATTCGCTGCTCATGGGATGATGATCGATGTAATGGACTGAACCACCCGCTTTCAATCTCTCAAGCTGGCTCAAGAAATCCGCAAACGTCGTCTTGTTCAGCCCGAGGTCGCAGACGAACACGTCATTTGCTTTCGGAACCTGCTTGAGGGTCTCCACCATGTCCGAATAGTCAGTCAGAAACACCTTGGCTCCTGTCATGTGGCGAATCAGCGTGGCAGACCCGAGCCCGTCCGCGTCCTTTCTGTGCGATATAACGACGGCGGAGGGTTCTCTTCCAGAAGGGCCACTTTGTTCTTCCGCTCGTCTTGTCATGAGTGTCTCCAAGTCAATCACTCCTCTTTCGAACTATTTTATTTAGGTCGGGTTTCGTGTCGATGTCGAGAAATGGTTTCTCGTCCCCCACCTCTATGAGTCTGGTCTTGTCAAGGTGAACTCTCACGATTTCTCGTGCGCCGACATCCCCCTCCAGTGCAAGTATCTCTGGAAAGAACTTTCTTGGAACCACGACTGGATTCCGCGGTTCTCCCTTGGACCCTAGAGCAACGATTCTGTTAGAGTTCGCTTTGAAAATGTCGATCATTCTATCAAGGTTCTCGACACTGAGAAAAGGCTGGTCTGCCACCATGAAGAGTGCAGCCGAGCACTCCTGCGGGAGGTTTGAGATCGCTGCTCTTAGAGAAGTGGAAAGCCCTCCCCCATACTCCTTGTTTAACAAGATCTGCGCCCGCCCGAGCTTTACTGTGGCGACTATTTCAGAAGCACCGTGGCCAAGCACGAGATAGACATAGTCTGCCCTGGACTTGACCGCAGAATCAAGTGCCCTCTGGACAAGAGGCTTTCCTTTGAACTTTGCAAGTTGCTTCACGCCGTTAAATCGTGTGGACATTCCTGCAGCGAGCACTATGCACGCAACTTTTGTTTGCCCCGATCTAGCCAATTTTTGCCCTGCATCCAGTCATTTGACGAGAAAAGCGCCCCTCAAGACCCTGGAACAGTGGCTTAAAACCTAAACTGCAAGGAGCTTCCCAAGAAGAGTCTATCCCCCAGTCTTGTACATTGGACGGACATGCTTCAGTTCCAAAGACTGCTGGAGAAGGGACTCAACTCCCGGCGTCTTTAACCTCACGCTCTTCTTCAAGAATGCTCCGATTTCTTCATCGCTTGCACCGCTTCGCATTAGTGAAGCCACGTCGTACTCATGGTTATCGAAAAGGCAGGGAACTAGCTTCCCGTCCGCAGTGAGCCTCAGTCTGTCACAGTCGCTGCAGAATGGCTTTGTAATCGAAGTAATTATCCCGAATTCGCCCCCGCTGTCGACGAACTTGTAGTTCATTGCAGTGCTCCCCTGCTCGCGCTCCAGGGGCACGATCTGGTACCTTGATCGTATCTTTGCCAAAATCTCATCTCCAGAAACCACCTTGTTCATTCCCCAGGCCTTCCTTCCGTCAAAGGGCATGAACTCGATGAATCGCACGTTGAACCCCTGCTCGTAAGCCATCGACGCAAAGTCGAGGACCTCGTCGTCGTTGTAACCCCTTATGATGACGGCGTTTATCTTCACACTTTCAAAGCCAGCCTCTCTCGCTGCCCTAATCCCCTCCAACACCTTTGCATGAGCGTTTCTTTGAGTAACGGCGGCGAACCTCGAAGCGCGCAGGCTGTGCAGGCTGACAGTAACGGAGTGAAGCCCAGACTTTCTAAGAGCGGAGGCTCTCTCAGCAAGGAAGAAACCATTGGTAGTCATGCCGAGCCTTCGAATCTTCGGCAACGAAGACAACATTGATACGAGGTTTTCAATCCCCTGTCTTACGAGGGGCTCACCGCCAGAGATCCTGATACGGTCAACTCCGAATCCCGACAAGATTTCGGAGAGCCGTGTTATCTCTTCAAAGGTCAAGACCTTGTCGTTGGGTAACCATTCCGGAGTCTCGGGCATGCAAAAATTACAGCGGAAATTGCACTTGTCGATCACTGAAAGCCGAAGCTTCCTCGCCACTCGGCCAAAGGAATCTACGAGACTCAGGTCGTAAGCGGGCGATTGCAAAGCAATTTCCTGAGTTGATTTCCCATTGTGAATAATAAAGGTTGATGGTCGTCTCTAGATTCTTTTCGCTAAAGGTTGTAAGGGATCTTCCGAAAAGCCTTTGTCGTGCGCTTTCTTGCAACTTGCCTCACACGTTATTTAGTGCGACGGAAAAGTCAAGCCGAATGAATTTCCTTTGATTCAGGGAGTTTGAACCGACCCTATGGTTGAGGAAGCAAGACGAGACCAGGGAAAAGAGAAGCGAACCGATGCCGCGCATAGAGGATACCTCCTTGGAATGATGCTCACACTTGGCTCCGCTGTCTTTTGGGGAAGCACGTACGCGGTGATCAAGATTGACCTCCAATACTACGGCGCTTACGAGATCTCTGCGCTCAGAGCGATGTTCGCGTCAGCTGCACTGCTAGCTTACTTGATAGTCGCAAAGAAGCGGTTCTGGTTTCTTCCGCATGACACGAAAAATCTAGCGCTCTTGGTATGCGCGTCTTTTTTAGGCGCAACAGGTTTCTGGACCTTCCTCAATTTAGGCGTGCTATTTCTTGATCCCGACACGTCATCATTCCTCGTCGCGCTCTATCCGCTGATAGCTATTGTGTTCGCTTCTGCGTTCCTGAAAGAGAAGCTGTCGCCTGCCAGAGCAGGGGGAGTGTTGCTGGGGATTGTCGGGACTTTTGTCATAGTCATATTTGGACAGAGAGCCACTCTCGCAGGAGTCAATCCTGCGCTGGGTGAAATTTTCTCCGCGCTCGCAGCATTTTCGTGGGCTGGCTACATGATTGTTACCAAAGTGCTCATGGGAAGAAAGGACAATAAGACGGGAGTGGTGCTTGACGCAGAATACGTGACATTCACCACTTTCTTGCTTGCTATCATCCCTACGCTGATTATCACTGCCTCGACGAGCGGTCTTCCAGACCTTCTGAGGACGCCCATTCTGGGACTGGTTCTGACACTCTATCTCGGAGTTTTCACTTCTGCACTCGCTTTCGTAATATTCAACATCGGAATGAGATTGGTAGGAGTGGGTACGGCCGCGGTGAACCAGCTTCTATTTCCCGTCGTAGCCATCATAATTTCGTACTTCCTTCTGGGTGAAATCGTCAATCTGCCGGAGGTCGCAGGAATCGCCCTAATCCTGATAGGGATACTCATCGCGCAGCTGCGTTCGAAAAGCTAACAAGCGCCTATTTTGAAACGGAGCCCTTCTTTACGAGCCAATACACAGTCTCAGGCTTTGCCGGGAGCTCTAGGAATTTCACACTGAATCCAGAAAGTGCGTCGTCGATGGCATTGGCAATTGCTGCAGCAGTCGGAATCGCCGCTCCCTCTCCGAGTCCCTTGAAACCCCCGAGCGTGAGCGAAGGCGTTTCAATCGAATCAACCACGACTTCGGGCATCAGGTCGGCAGTGGGAAGGAGATAGTCGACGAAAGTGGAAGAGGCGAGCTGCCCCTCATTCGTGTAAACGAGCTCCTCCAGCATGGCGCCCCCGATGCCGTGGGCAAGAGCTCCGTGGACTTGGCCATGCGCCGTCATGGGGTTGACCAAGACTCCACTGTCATCAACGATGAAGTATTTCGCGAGCCTTACGAATCCCGTCTCAGGGTCTACCTCAACCATCACGAGGTGCGTGGCGTAGCTGCATGTCGTGGGCGCGTCGGGCTCGTAGAAGGAAATAACGTCCAGTCCCGGTTCCATCCCTTCGGGGAGGTGGCTCGAGAACCTGATCGAGGTGTCTGCGACCTCCTGAAATGTCAAATTCTTCTTTGGGTCCCTACGTGAGGTAATCACGCTGGATTGCATTTCGAGGTCTTCCGGAGGTTCTTTCATCAGATGCGAGGCTATCGCGAGCACTTTGCTCTTCAGCTTCTTGGACGCCTTGATGCATGCGCCGCCTGAGGTGACTGTTCCCCTGCTGGCCCAGGCGCCAAAGCCGTAGGGAGCGTATTGGGTGTCGCCCTCGTTCACGGTCACGTCATCAAATTTCACTCCGAGTGCGTCCGAGATCACTTGTGCGAACACGGTCTCATGAGCCTGGCCCTGCCCTGCCATTCCAAGCTGCGCAGTCACCTTTCCCGAGGGGTCGACGCTCAACCTGCAAGACTCCCAGCCTCCGACTGCCCAACCGAGAGGGCCCTGCAGTCTTGAAGAACCGGGAGCGGTGTACTCGACGTATGTGGCGAGCCCCAGCCCTACGAACTTTCCTTCTCTCCTGAGTCTCTCCTGTTCTCTTTTTAATTCGTCAAGCCTTGCGAGCCGCAATGTGCGCTCTAAAACTTCCTTGTAATTTCCCGTGTCATAGAGTACGCCGATGGGCGAGGTCCAAGGCATATCTTTGATGTCAATCATGTTCTTGAGGCGTATCTGCACGGGGTCCATCTTGAGACTCTTTGCTATAATATCCATCATGCGTTCCATGACGTACGCGGCGACCGGCCTCCCGAAACCCCTGTGAGGACCGCAGGGCGCCTTGTTTGTGACCACACACCAAAGGTCGAAATCATAGTTTCGAAGTCTGTACGGTCCTGGGAGGGAGGCGCAAGTGAGCATCGCGGGCTGAACCTCCGTCCAGAAGGTTCCCGAGCAGCCGAAATCCGCCACAATCCTGTCTTTCACTCCGAGGAGAGTTCCGTCCTTTTTCACAGCGCACTCGACGTAGTGAACTTGCTGTCTCTCATGTCCAGCCATGAGCAGGTGCTCTTTCCTTTCTTCCGCCCACTTTACTGGTCGGCCTAGTTTCATCGAAAGAACGACAGTCGTGACCTCGTCCTGAAACACCGCAGACTTTATTCCGAACCCGCCACCTACCTTGGGCGCAATCACTCTGATCCTGTGCTCAGGAAAGTCGAGTGTCTGAGCGAGAAACGTTCTCAAGACGTGCGGGAACTGGGTCGAGGCATAGACTAGGAGGCTCTTTTCGTTGCTGTCGTAACTTGCGAGTATCCCTCTTGCTTCAATCGGCGTCGGTGAATATCTGTTGCTGACGAGCCTCTCTTTGAACACAAAGTCGGCTTCACTAAAGGCGGCGTCAGTCCCGGCGCTTCTGTGCTGGTCATGAAAGAGAATGTTGTCTCCCCATTCTTCGTAGAGCAACGCTCCGCCTTTCGAATTGAGCGAGTCTTCCGCGTCAGTCACGACGGGAAGCGGCTCATAGTCCACACTGATTAGATCAAGTGCATCTTCTGCGACGGCTCTGCTCTCCGCGGCTACGGCGACGACAGGCTCTCCGACGAATCTGACTTTGTCCGTTGCAAGAGACATTCTTTCGGGGGTTCTCATCCCTGGTTTTTGCATCCAGTAGACTAGATTCCTCGCCGTCTCCCTTCCTGTCAAAACGTAGACGACGCCTGGAAGCTCCGTTGCCTTTGTCACGTCTATACTTTTGATTCTCGCATGAGCGTAAGGGCTCCGGAGGAAAGCGGCGTAAACCATGTTTGGAAGCTTCAGATCATCGGCGTAGGTCCCGGCACCCTTTACGAGCTGCAGGTCTTTTCTTGGCTTGACGCTTTTCCCGACCATTTTCTGCTCCTGGAGAATCTGGGGAACTGTATGAATCACTGTCTCGGGCAAGAAAATTACCTGCAGCAACAGGTACGCCGCACTGCATTAAAAATTTCTGTCAGTGTCCTTTAAAAAAACAAGAGTTCCTACGCCCTCAGGGAAGCCTCCGCCCTTTCCACCTGCGTGCGAGAAATGGAAAGCGCGTACTCTGCCATTCTGTCTGCGATGCTGAAGGAAGTCGCGCTCTGCGCTCCCTTGAATTCGACAGTTCCATTTACCTCGTGCACGACATATTCTCCTCCCTCCCTTTCCATGACATCGACGCCGAGGATCCCTCCCCCAACGGCTTTCGAAGCTTTGAGCACAATATCTTCGAGTTCGGGCGTTAGCCTGCATGGCTCGGTACGCCCTCCAAGGGCAACGTTGGTCTTCCACGAGTCATTCGCTGAGTACCTGTAAACAGAAGTCACCACGTCATCTCCGACTGCGATGCAGCGTATGTCCCGGGGAGGCCTCTTGATCATCTCCTGAATGTAGTAAATCGTTTGCATCGAGTCGCCCTGCTGCTCCCTCATCTCGATTAGAGCCTCCGCTGTCTCCCTGTCGCGGATAGGCACGACCTGCCTCCCCCAGCTTCCCACTATGGGTTTCATGACGCAGGGAAAGCCCACCTCTTCAACGGCCTGAATCGCAGACTCTGAAGAGAATGCAACGACAGTTCTGGGAGTAGGAATCCCGTTTCTCGAAAGAGCCTGGCTTGTCAAGAGCTTATTCCCGCACAGTCCCAGGACCGAGCTCGAGTTCACCACTTTGATTCCGTGCGCTTCGAAAGTGGAAGCTATGTTGAGACCGCGGTAGAAGCTCACACATCGTTCCAACACGAGCTCGGGCGTCGTAGTGAAGACGGAAGAGTCTAGCGGCAGTACCTGCAGCTTCCCGTCGATCATTTGCACCGTTGCGCCTCTACTTTCAAGCTTCGAGGCGAGCTCCTTTTCCTCCCACCTGATCCTGTCAAACAGGACTCCTATCGAGGGCTTGCTCATTCGCCCCAGTCCTCCTTTACGCTTTCAGCAGCTTTGACAGTGACAGTACCGTTTTCAAGGGATGCGACCTCATAGTCAGCGCCACAATCCGGACATGAAACGATCTCTCCGATGACCGCGTCGTCTTCGATTCTTACTGGCGCGTCGCACTCCAAACATTTCGCCTCCATCTTCTACTGTTTCACCTCCTCTCCTTTGTTCGATTCTCTGTTCCGCTTTGACTTAACGAACTTCATCGCAATGGCCTTCCTGACCTCGATGTCGAGCTTCTCCTTCGAGACTGCAAGCTTTCTTCCCAGATAGCTCCATCTTCTCGCATGGCCAGCAAGCACTCTCGTCCTTTGAGTGCAGGCCACGACCACGAGCCGGGGATTCGGGGAACCCGTGGCATTGCGTCTAGAGAGGACGCTGATAGGATCTAGAAGACTCTCGACTTCCTCTTGGGTGATCGGAACTCCCAAAATCCTTTCAAGATCTCTCTGACTCAAACTGCTGAACGGGTTGGGACCCTTTGAATGCTTCACGAGGGCTCCCACTCTTGAGTGCGCCTCTCTAAAGGAAAGAGCGTACCTTCTGACGAGGTGATCCGCAAGCTCCGTCGCGTAGAGAGTCTCGTCAAGCTTTGAGGCCTCTTCCAGAGCCTTCCTGTCGAACCTGATCCCGCGAGTCATCTCTCCGAAGACCAGGAGCGTGTCGAGCGTCTTGTCAGTAGCACTCCAGAGGTTCCTAGTTAGCTCCTGAAGGTCCAAGTTGTAACTCAATGGGAGGGATTTGACAATCCCTAGCGATCCGACGAGGTCGCCGACCAATTGAGCCGCCTTGGCGCGAGCAATCTCGGGAATCACGGGATTTTTCTTTTGGGGCATCATGCTTGAAGTCGAAGTGTATCTGTCCTGGATCTCTGCGAAGGAAAACTCCTTGCTTGTCCAAAGCACAAGCTCCTCAGCGAACCTGCTCAAGTCGCAGAGAGTCTGCGCGCAGACGTAAATTGATTCGATTGCAAAGTCGCGGGTTGAAACAGCGTCAAGCGAGTTTTCTACAAGTCCTTCGAAACCAAGGGACGCGGCCGTCGCCTTTCTGTCGATGTCGAAGCTCGTTGAAGCTAGCGCACCTGCTCCCATAGGCGACCTGTTTACGCGATGAAAACATTCCATCAAGCGCTGCATGTCCCTTTCCAGGGAGTCAAAATGTGCGAGCAGGTGGTGGCCGACTGTGACTGGCTGGGCTCTCTGGAGGTGAGTGTATCCCGGCATTGCAACTGACGCGTTTTGTCTTGCCTGCGAAATGAGTGCTGACTCTAATCCTGTCAAGGCACGCGCAATGTTCAGGATCTGGTCGCGAAGCTCCATTCTGAGCGCTGTCGCTACCTGATCATTCCTGCTTTTGGCAAGGTTAAGCATTCCTCCTACGTCCTTGCCAATGGAAGAGATCACGTGGTCCTCGACGTTCATGTGGACGTCTTCAAGCACTTCTGACAGTTTGAGATCCTTCGGCACTTTTCGGAGTGCGGAAAGCAGGTCAGCAACAACACGGGGCTTGAGAATCTTCTGCTTTGAGAGCATGAGCACGTGAGCAGAGTTGATCGAGATGACAGCTTCGAGCAGTCTCGGGTCAATGTCAATGGACGAGGTGAATCGCGCCGCGCTGTCTGAAAACTTCCCCAGTCTCCCCTTGTGGAGTATGTCTTCAGACTTTGCCATGCACTCCACACTCAAAGTATTCGTTGACATTCTGCTTCCCCCTCAACTCTCCTGATGCTCTTGCAATGATCTCGAAACAAAGAATCAGCTATCCATTCGCCTTTTGTAAAACAAGGAAAAAGAACGTTTTTCAGTTCTCGCGCTTCTTGGGCCGGGAGTTGCTTTTCGAGACAGCAAGTGCTGCCCTGATTTTCTTCCCGGCGGAAGCTGAATTCGCGATTTGATCGCTCGCAACTCTCGACGGAAGACCCCAGAGTTCGATGAAGCCAAGGGCGGCTTTCTGATCGAAAGTTGAAGTCGCGTCGTACGTCGAGAGCTTGTGGCGGTAGAGCGAATTTTCCGACTTGCGTCCTACAACCCGCATGCTTCCTTTGTAGAGCTTGACCTTTACAGTTCCGCTGACCCGCGACTGGGTTGTGTCGACGAATGCGTCCAGTGCGAACCTTAGCGGTTCAAGCCACAGTCCTGAATAGACTAGCCACGACCATTCTTCCTCCACCTTGGACTTGAACGAAAGCTCGTGCCTCGTAAGAACCAGCTTCTCGAGATCCTTGTGCGCTGCGATGAGAGTCAGCGCGGCGGGGCACTCGTAGACTTCCCTGGACTTTATACCAACCAGTCTGTCTTCCATGTGGTCGATGACTCCGAATCCGTTGAGCCCGGCTTTCGAATTAACATAGTTGATCAGGTTAATCGGGTCCACCTTTTTCCCGTCAACCGCAACCGGTGTGCCTTCCTGGAACTCGACCTCAAGATATTCTGGTTTGTCGGGGGCGTTCATTGGAGGAACGCACCACTCGAATGCCTCCTCAGGCGGTTCGGTGTAGGGATCCTCAAGAGGTCCGCTTTCGATGGACCTTCCCCACAGGTTTTGGTCGGTTGAGAAGACTGACTTTTTCACAGAAATCGGGATGTTGTGCTTTTGTGCGTATTTGATTTCGTCTTCTCTGTTCAGATTCCACTCTCTGACTGGCGCGATCACCCTGAGCGTTGGGTTCATTGCCTTTACTGTCACGTCAAATCTGACCTGGTCATTCCCCTTGCCCGTGCAACCGTGCGCGACTGCTACCGCGCCTTCTTTTTCCGCGACATGGACGAGTTTCTCTGCCAGGAGAGGCCTGGCCAGGGCAGTGCTTAGGGGATACGAACCTTCGTACAGGCTGTTGGTTTTGATGCTCTTGAAGACGTAATCCTTAACGAATTCCTCTCTCGCGTCGATAGTGTAGTGATTCACTGCACCTATTTTCTTTGCCTTTTCTCCAATCGCGGAGAGATCCTCCTTCTGGCCTAAATCAACCGTGCAAGTGACAACGTCAAGGCCATATTTTTCTTTGATCCATTTGATCGACACGGAAGTGTCGAGGCCCCCGGAGTAAGCGAGTACTACTTTGTCAGACAATTCTTTGCCTATCGCGAGTACCTTCTTCGGCAAAACGCTTTTATAACTTTCGGTCAACTACTTCAGTTATCAGTCATAGATGACCCGTATTGGTCAACGAAGAATCCATCTCCAAAACAGTAAAGGTTGTCATAAATAACGACCTGTCGCTTCAGGACGCACTCGGCCGCAAGTACGGCAACTACACTGCAATTGCGCGACTCATCAAGCCGAAGGTGGAAAGGGATCTCGGCCGAAAGGTGAATTTCGAATCGCTTGTCACATCTGTCAAGCGGGTAAAGCCCAGGCTGCAACTGGCCCAGCATGGTATCGAAGGCGTTCTGGCTAGGAGCGTGGTAAACGTGAGGACTGACGTTGCAAAGCTCAGCGTCGAGAAGAGCAAACGCTCGCTAGAGTCGGCGAGAAACATGATGGCGACGTACCAGGAAGAGTTCCTGCAGGTATCGGAGAGCAACAGCGCGGTCACGATGGTGTTTGATCAAAAGCTCCTAAATGACATTCACAAGAAATTCAACGACGACGATGTGCTGGACGAACAATCCGACCTCGCGGCCATCATAGTTCACAGCCCGACGGAGATAGTCAGAACTCCTGGAGTAGTGTTGGCAATTTACGCTAGCATTGCGGAAAACCATGTAAACATCGAGGACACGGTCAGCTGTTTTACTGACACAATTGTGGTGATAAGAATGGACGAGGTCGCTAGGACCTTTTCTACATTGACCGACTTGATTTCGGAGAGCAGGATGAAGATGAAGAAACGCACAAAGGGAGATATTCCCAAATGACCGCCTCGATCGCCGCCGAAGCAGAATCGGTCGGCCTACCGAAGGACCTCTTGAGTCTCGGCGAACTCGAACCCAAGGAATTCGAAGCACTGCTGGACCTTGCGGACGTCTTCAGGGTCGAAAGGGAGGCTGGCAAGCTCGCGCACCAGGTACCAGGCACTTCTCTCGCGCTGATATTCGAAAAACCCAGCACCAGGACGAGGGTCTCCTTCGAGGTCGGGATGTTCGAGCTGGGCGGTCACGCAGTTGTTCTCAGTTCAAGCGATATGCAGTTATCGAGAGGAGAGTCGCTTGAGGACACTGCGAGGGCGCTGTCTGAGTTTTGTCACGCAATCAGCGCAAGGGTGAATTCGCACGACACGCTGACGAGTCTTGCAAAAAGCGCGTCCATACCAGTGATCAACGCGCTGTCCGACCTGTACCATCCATGCCAGACGCTCGCCGACGTGCAGACAATCAGGCAGTTCAAGGGCGAGCTCAAGGACGTCAAACTTGCTTGGATAGGCGACGGGAACAATGTGTGTAACTCCCTGATAATTGGGTCAGCGCTTTCTGGAATGAATATGACAGTTGCCTGCCCTAAAGAATACGCTCCTCTTGCCGAGGCAATCAGGGTCGCGGGTAGAAAGTCGAAGGAGACTGGAGCGGAAATCGAAATAGTCGACGATGCGTTGGAAGCTGCGGATCGTGCCGACGTTGTGGTGACCGACACCTTCATCTCGATGGGCTTGGAAGAGGAAAAGAGGAAACGGATCGAAGCCTTCCTCCCGGACTATCAGGTGAACGAGGAGCTCATGTCAAGGGCAAAGCGCGATGCCATCTTCATGCACTGCCTTCCCGCTCACAGGGGAGAAGAGGTCGTCTCATCCGTCATTGACGGAGACCGCTCAGTCGTCTGGCAAGAGGCCCAGAACAGGCTCCACGCGCAAAAGGCATTGCTCTACTCTTTAATGAGAAAATACTCAAAGGCCGGCTCGCGCGCCAAGTATCGCTAACCTTTGCGGATCAGTTTCCAGACTCTTTCAGGAGTCATGGGAATCCTGTCCACGTCCGCACCTATTGCATCTGAAACTGCGTTTGCTATCGCCGGCGGAGCGATGATGGTCCCGCTTTCCCCCACTCCCTTCGCACCCAGCGGATTGATCGGAGTAGGAACAGTTGTTGAAGATGTTAGCAGTGTGCGGGGCATCGTCTCCGCTGTGGGAAGCAGGTAATCCATGAATGAACCCGAGAGGAGTTGCCCGTTCTTGTCGTATACAATTTCCTCGAACAGGCACGCGCCTATGGCCTGGGCAATTCCCCCCTGAATCTGTCCTTCGACGATCATGGGGTTGATTTCTATACCGCAGTCGTGCACGCTTGCATACTTTAGAATCATGACCCGTCCTGTGTCTTGATCGACTTCCACTTCGCACACATGAGCGGCATACGAGGTTGCG
>VFSW01012231.1_pt1 | contig 12003 bp, 12 predicted proteins | sample 5358111 | NCBI WGS metagenome assembly VFSW01 (sample SAMN11554181, study PRJNA540505) | mine drainage metagenome | isolation source: sediment from site ElyBrook_90M | place: USA: Ely Copper Mine, Vershire, VT | collected 2017 | reverse complement strand
AAGCCATTGCCCCACAGGTGGAAAACGGCCTGTACCTGGTTCCGCAGGTCATCGAGTAAACCGCCATGATCAATTCCAGCCTCACACAACTGGGCGCGGCCCTGCGCGCCAAAAAGATCTCCAGCGTCGAGCTGACCCAAAGCTACCTCGACCGGATTGCCAAAATGAATCCGGAGCTCAACGCCTACATCACGCTGAATCCGGAAATTTCGCTGGCCCAGGCGCGTGCAGCCGATGCCCGTCTCGCTGCCGGCAAGGCCGATCCGCTGACCGGTATCCCTGTTGCACAGAAGGATATCTTCTGCGCCAAGGGCTGGTTGACCACCTGCGGCTCGAAGATGCTGCACAACTTCGTTTCACCCTACGATGCGCATGTCATTGCGCAATTCAACAACGCCGGAGCGGTGAACCTCGGCAAGACCAACATGGACGAGTTCGCCATGGGCTCGTCGAACGAAACTTCGCATTACGGTACTGTAAAAAACCCGTGGGACATGTCGCGTGTGCCCGGCGGCTCCTCGGGCGGGACGGCTGCGGCCGTGGCGGCACGCCTGTGCGCGGCGGCGACGGGTACCGACACCGGCGGCTCCATCCGCCAGCCGGCTGCGCTATGCGGCATTTCCGGCTTGAAGCCCACTTACGGCGTGGTGTCGCGCTACGGCATGATCGCCTTTGCCTCCAGCCTCGATCAGGCCGGTCCGATGGGGCGCAGCGCGGAAGACCTCGCGCTTTTGCTCAACACCATGGCCGGATTCGACGAACGCGACTCCACTTCGCTGCAACGCGAAAAGGAAGACTACGCCCGCGACTTGAACAAGCCGTTGAACGGCCTGCGCATCGGGTTGCCGAAGGAGTTCTTCGCGGAAGGCCTGGGCGGTGACGTTGCCAAGGCCGTCGAGGCCGCCATTGCCGAATACAAGAAGCTGGGTGCTGTCATCGTCGATATCACCCTGCCAAACACCAAGCTGTCCATTCCGGTGTATTACGTGCTGGCGCCAGCAGAGGCGTCGAGCAATCTTTCGCGTTTCGACGGTGTACGCTACGGCTATCGCGCGCCGGAATACAGCGATCTCGCCGATATGTACGAGAAGAGCCGTGCACAGGGCTTCGGCGCGGAGGTGAAGCGCCGCATCATGATCGGCACTTATGTATTGAGCCACGGCTACTACGATGCCTATTACCTGCAAGCCCAGAAGATACGCCGCCTGATCGCGCAGGATTTCACCGAGGCGTACAAGCAGTGCGACGTCATCATGGGACCGACCTCGCCTTCCACCGCTTTCAAATTGGGTGAAAAGGGCGACGATCCGGTGCAAATGTACCTGTCCGACATCTATACCATCGCGGTGAACCTGGCCGGGCTGCCCGGCATGTCCATTCCGTGCGGCTTTGGCGCGAACGACATGCCGGTGGGCCTGCAGATCATCGGCAACTATTTCGACGAAGCACGCATGCTGAACGTGGCGCACCAGTATCAACTGGCGACCGACTGGCACAGCCGTGCGCCGCAACTTTGAGTCCATTCATGAAAATCACCAAGTTCACCGGCGTGCCCGCACTCAAGAGACAGCTTGACCGTCATCCCGTTTACGGCGCGGTGCGCAATATCGACGACCTGCGCCGCTTCATGGAACACCACGTCTATTCGGTGTGGGACTTCATGTCGCTGCTCAAATACCTGCAACGTGATCTCGCTCCGGCCAACCTGCCCTGGATGCCGACAGGTGATGCAACCGTCACTTCCGCGCAGCGTTTCATCAACGAGATCGTGCTTGGCGAGGAAACAGACGAGGGGTTGCCGGATGCCAAGGGTATGCCCACGTTCGTCAGCCACTTCGACCTGTACATCGGCGCCATGGAAGAAGTGGGCGCCGACACTGCTCCGGTAAAGGCCTTCCTCAAATCGGTACAGAGGAACGGCATCGAGAAAGCGCTGAAGATCGCGAAGATTCCCGAACCGTCGCGCCGGTTCATGCAGACGACGTTCGGTTTCATCGACAGCGGCAAAACGCATATCGTGGCTGCCGCTTTCGCGCTCGGCCGCGAACAGGTGATCCCCGGCATGTTCCGTGCCTTGTTGGCCGACATGAACATCAGCAAGAGAAAAGCGCCGCTGTTTCATTATTATCTCGATCGCCACATCCACCTCGACGACGAACTGCACGGTCCGCTTTCGCTCAAGCTGCTGGGCCAACTGTGCAGCGGCAGCGACGCAAAATTGCGCGCGGCTTCCAGGGTCGGCCGTGTAGCCATCGAAGCACGCATCGCACTCTGGGACGGTGTGAACGCCGCCCTGCCCTCCTCCCTGAAAAAACGGAGCACATAATGCAGTGGGAAATCGTCATCGGACTGGAAGTACATACCCAGCTTTCGACCAACACCAAGATTTTTTCCGGCGCTTCGACCGCTTTTGGCGCTGAACCGAACACTCAGGCCGACGCAGTAAGCATCGCACTGCCCGGTGTGTTGCCGGTGCTGAACAAAGGTGCGGTGGAACGCGCGATCAAGTTCGGCCTCGCCACCGGCTCGCATATCGCGCCGCGTTCGGTGTTTGCACGCAAAAATTATTTCTACCCTGACCTGCCAAAAGGCTACCAGATCAGCCAGTTCGATCTGCCTGTCGTGGGACAGGGTGCATTGACCATTCAGGTCGAACCGCTATCCGGCAACGCAAAGCCGTATGAAAAAACGGTGCGCATCACCCGCGCCCACCTGGAAGAAGACGCGGGTAAATCGGTACACGGCGACTCGCAAGGCGTGACAGGCATCGACCTGAACCGTGCGGGCACACCGCTACTGGAGATTGTCTCAGAACCTGACATGTGTTCCGCCGCCGAAGCAGTGGCCTACGCCAAAGCGCTGCACACCTTGGTGCGCTGGATCGGCATCTGCGACGGCAACATGCAGGAAGGCTCGTTCCGCTGCGACGTGAACGTGTCGGTGCGCCGCCCCGGCGAACCGCTGGGCACGCGCCGCGAGATCAAGAACCTGAACTCGTTCAAGTTCATGCAGCAGGCCATCGACTATGAAGTGCAATGGCAGATCGACACCATAGAGAACGGCGGCAAGATCCACCAGGCCACCATCCTGTTCAACCCGGATACCGGCGAGACACGTGCAATGCGCAGCAAGGAAGATGCACACGATTATCGCTATTTCCCCGATCCCGACCTGTTGCCGCTGGAGATTTCCTCGGAGTGGATTGAGCAGGTGCGCGGCACCTTGCCGGAGTTGCCGCAGGCAAAGCAGGCGCGCTACGTAAATGACCTCGGCCTTTCGGCATACGATGCCATCGTTTTGACCAGTTCGCGTGAGATGGCGGATTTTTTCGAGACAGTGCTAGCAGCCGTGCCTAAGGATGCAAAGATGTGCGCCAACTGGATCATGGGCGAAGTCAGTGCGCAGTTGAACCGCGATGGATTGGACATGATGCAAAGCCCGATCTCTGCTCAAAAACTCGGCGCCATATTGATGCGTATAGCAGATGGCACCATCTCCAACTCCGGCGCGAAAGATTTATTCCGCGCCATGTGGGCGGAAGGTCGTGTAAACAATGAGAACGTAACAACTCCAATAACAGGAGTAGCTGGAGCGGCTTCTATAGGTTCCGTAATTGCGCTCGTAGATCAATTCATAGAATCCATGAGCTTGAAGCAAGTCTCCGACAGCGGCGCCATCGAAGCGCTGGTGGACGAGATCATTGCAGCCAATGCGGACAAGGTCGCGGAATACCGCAGCGGCAAAGACAAACTGTTCGGTTTCTTCGTCGGCCTCGCCATGAAGGCAAGCAAGGGTAAAGCCAATCCCGCCCAGCTGAACGACATCCTGAAAAAGAAACTGGCGGGCTAAGCGCCCGCCAGTTTTTCATTACGCCATAAACGACCCGTCACATCAGCAAAAGATCATCTATAACTCTTTCATGCCGACTCCATGTTTTTCCTGGAGCCGGACACGAATGGTTTATTTCAACTTTGACCAGACTCGTTTCTTGACGAAATAGAGCAAGGTCGTCAGTACAACCAGGTACACCATTACATAATATCCAAGGCGAATCCGCTCATCTGCATGAGGATCGGATGCCCATGACAAAAAGGATACGATGTCATGCGCTGTGTCTTGCAATTTTGCCTGCTGATCCTGCGGGGCGGTACTAACCCCGAGAATATCCGGCATCTTGGTGGGAGGGTAATAGTGGTTCCCGGTCACACCGTCGGGGCCAACGTAATAGCCCAACAGATAGGAGTACACATAGCTCGCTCCACCTTCTCTTGCTTTGGCCATCAAACTCAGATCCGGCGGGGCTATGCCGAAAGCCTGGGCAGCATCGGCCGCAGACATCTGGGATAACAAGGCAGAAGACATGGGTTGATCACCGCGCCAGGCATCCACCTTTTTTGCGTCGATTCCCGCGACGACCAAGTCTCTGTAGGTAATGTACTTCAGGCTGTGGCAGGAATGGCAGTTAGTCATTAAAGCATCCACTCCGCGCTCCAGCGTCTGCACATCGTGACTGACTTTAACTGTTTTCAGTTCCACTTCCGAAGCCAGCGCCGACGTAGCGATAAGGCATGAAGCCAAAATTGTCATGAGCTTTTTCACAGCTTTCCTCCTTTTTTACTTATCTCATGTTTTTCGCTCTCAATAAGGGCCATCACCTCCGGGGATAGACCACGCTTGATCAGCCAGCGTTCTTCTACTTTGGACAAGAACGGGACGAGAAGGAAAGAACCAAAATAGCATAGTGTTGCAATTTGACCGATCAGGATCGATTGATTTGTTGGCGGATAGTAACCAACGAATCCCAACACCAGCATGTCCGCAATGAACAGGTAGAACTGCACCTTGTATATTGGACGATTCCTCGCACCACCGGGTATGCGCGAGCGATCCAGATAGGGCATGAAGGCAAATATGATCACCGACAGGCCCATTGCGACTACACCGCCTACCATATTCGGCACCGAGCGCAATATCGCGTAGAACGGCAGGAAATACCATTCCGGAACGATGTGGTTCGGGGTCATCATGGGGTTTGCAGGGATGTTATTGGCGGGTTCGATCAAACTGTCGGGGATGAAGAACACGAACACGCTATACAACATCAGGAACAGGCCCAGTCCATACAGATCCTTGATCGTGAAGTACGGGTGGAACGGGATGTTGTCATGGTCGGCCAGATCGATACCGCTCGGGTTGCTGCTCTTGACCGTGTGCAATGCCACCAGATGCACTACTACCGCGCCGATGATGATGAACGGGAACAGATAGTGCAACGAGAAAAAGCGCGACAGTGTGGCGTCACCTACGGTGAAATCGCCTCGCAGCCAGATGACAACCTGATCACCGAAAAATGGCGTTGCCCGGAACAGGTTGGTGATGACCGTCGCACCCCAGAATGACATTTGACCCCAAGGCAGCAGATAGCCCATGAAGGCGGTTGCCATCAGCAACAGCAACAGTCCTTGTCCAGTCCACCACAGCAGTTCGCGCGGCGCACGATAGGAACCGTAATACAGCGTACGTGCCATATGAACGAAGATCACAAAGAAGAACGCAGACGCGCCCATTGCATGCATATAACGCAACAACCAGCCGTAATTCACATCACGCATGATGTGCTGGATGGAATCGAACGAAAGCGAAACATCCGCCTTGTAATGCATCGCCAGGAATATTCCGGTTACAACCTGCAGTACCAGTACAAATCCGGCGAGGAAGCCGAAGTTCCACCAGTAACTGAGATTGCGCGGGGTGGGATAACCTGTCAGGTCATGTTCGATAAAGCTGGTGAGCGGGAAGCGCTGGTCTATCCAATTGATAACTTTTGTTTTCATGGGGTGGCCTCCTTAAGCAACTTTGCCGATAACGATCTTGTTTTCCGACACAAAGTGATATGGCGGAACTTCAAGGTTTTTCGGTGCCGGACCGCGCGTTACGCGGCCACTATCGTCATATTGGCTACCGTGGCAGTGACATGTCCAACCCGGCCCTTCCTTGTTCGGCACGCATCCCATATGGGTACAAACTCCAACAACGACCAGCCATTCTGGATTCTTTACACGCTGGCTATCCGGTTCCGGGTCAAATCCCCCATTACTGGCTTGAGCCTCTTTAATCTCATCCGGGGTACGGCGCAGTATAAATACCGGCTTGCCCTGCCAGGCAACCGTGCGCAGGCCGCCCGGCGGAATGCCGGTCAGGTCGACCTCGGTCTCGGCTTTTGCCAGCACATCGGAACTTGGGTTCATGCTTGCCACGAAGGGTACGCAGGTTGCCGCCACGCCTGCACCGCCAACTACGGAAGTCAACTTGACCAGAAAATCCCGGCGGTCACTGTTGCTTAAAGCCTCATTCTCCATCTTCACGCTCCTTGATATTGTTGCAGTTTGTCAAAATCTCGTGAATTCTACGCGCGCATCTTGTTACTTGCAATTAACAAAACACGGGTTAAGCCTGTCTAGAAGGGTTATGCAGCAGCACGAAAGAAGTAATCCGCAAGCATCACGGCATAGCTTGCTGGTGTTACCAGAAGAGGCTATTGATTGCCGCGTGACTTATGTGGTGCTTTGCTGAATACCGGATCGTAGATCCAGTTAGGCAATCTTTTCAGTAGCCAGCCTGTCAATCCCATCTGCCAGGGTACAACGGCGAAAGATGCACCCCGCTCGATGACACGCGCCATGCGGCGGGCTGCTTCATCGGCTTCCAGTATGAACGGCATGGGGTAAGTATTGATGTCGGTCATTGGTGTCTTGATATAACCCGGGCAGATCGTCACGACTTTTACGCCGCTACCGTACAGTTCGACGCGCAGACTTTCAAGGTAAGAAATCGCCGCTGCTTTGGATGCCGAGTAAGCGCCTGCACCGGGCAGGCCGCGAAAGCCTGCAACGCTGGCAATACCGACCAATGTGCCTTGCTTTGCCTCGCGCATTGCGGCATGAAAAGGCTGGAACGTTTTCACCATGCCCAACACGTTTATATCCATGATGTTCTGGAACACTTCTTCGTCCTCGGCATATTCGGTGAGTGTGCCCCTGCTCACTCCCGCATTGGCGATAACGATGTCAGGGACGCCAACGCGCGACATGAAATCGGTTGCCGCCGCCAGAATGGCAGGCGCGTCACGCACATCCAGCGTGTAGCAATACGCTTTGCCGGGAAACTCTGTAGCGAGGTTTTGCAGGAGATCGCCGCGACGGGCGAAAGCGGCGACGGTTGCGCCGCGTTCAAGATAATGGTGCGCCAAAGCCAAGCCGATGCCGCTCGACGCGCCTGAGATAACCAGGGATTTTGGATTGGGGATCTGGGATTTGGCCAAATCAGCAATTCCACTTCCTTTCCGCCCCAAAATCCCGGCTCCCAATTTCCGAATCCTGATCAGTGCTTGCTGCGTTCCTTGCGCGCCAATGCGACAACCTCATCCAGCACACGAATGGTTTCTTGCGGTTGCAGTCCGGTGATGATGTATTTGCCATCCACCGCGATGGATGGCGTACCGCGAATTCCGTAGCTCTGCACCAGCTGGTTGCTGCGCGCAATCTTGCTGGATACCGCAAAGGAATTGTAGTCCGCGTCAAATTTGCTGCGATCCACACCGTGCTTCGCCACAAACTCGGAAATACGGGCCTCATCGCTCAGATCAATATTCTGTACGTTCCACGCTTCAAACAGGGCATTGTGCAATTGCTGGCTTTGTCCCATTGCATCCAGGGCGTAGTAAGTGTGCGCCATCGGCTCCCAGCTTTCATTGAAAATGACCGGTACATATTCCAATTTAACATCCTTGGGCATCTTCTTTTCCCACGCGCTGAGATACGGATGCAGGTGATAGCAATGGGGACAGCCGTAGAAGAAAAACTCGAGCACCTCGATTTTCTTGCCGCTGCTGGTCGGCATCGGCGAATTCATGACCGTGTAATCCTTGCCGGCCACGATTTCGGCCTGCGCATAAGTCGCGCACAACAATGCCAACACTACAAACACCTGCTTGAAGAATCTCATGCTCGTCTCCTTATTGAATCGATACGCCCGTTCACTGGGCATGTAGTTGGGTGGCGATAATGCCGTCTTGCTTCAATGCTGCGATGGCTTTGCCCGCTTCGCTATTGTTATACGGGCCGAGGCGTACACGGTGCCATTCACCTTTATCCGGTATGGCGACGGTCTGAACGGTCGCCTCGAAGCCTGAGAACGCCAACTTGGCTTTTAGTTTCTCTGCATCCCCAACGTTCTGGAACGATCCGGCCTGCACGTAATACATCTCTTTCGATGCCGCTGCAGACGGAGCAGGCTGCACTTTGGCAACCGCGGGTTCTTTCGGCGTAACGGTCTTCGGATTGGTTTGATGTGCTGCAGCATCCGGTTTGTCGGTCAGCACTTTGTAGAATTCGAAATGCTGTTTGGCTTCGCCTACGCCCGAAGCCGCCACCGGTGCTGAAACTGGCGCGACAACGGGAGGGATGACTGAAACCGGCGCCACTTGCGGGGCAGGTTTCGCTTGATCCTTGTTGGTGAAGGCATTCGGCTTCTTTTGCAGGACATACCACGCAACTCCCCCGGCTGCGGCAATGCCGAGCACCATGCCAATGAAGACGCCCGCAACAACCTTGCCTTTACCTCCGCTCATGTTCTTTCCTTATGTCTTGTTACATCTTCTCGGGTGCAGAGACACCCAGCAATGCCAATCCGTTCTTGATCACCTGCGCGACGGCGGCGATCAATGCCAGGCGCGCCAGCTTTAGCTTTTCATCCTCGACCAGAAAGCGCGAGGCATTATAGTAGCTGTGAAAATCGGCTGCCAATTCTTTCAAATAGAAAGCAACCAGATGCGGCGCAAGGTCTTCGGCTGCTGTCTCAATCACCTGCGGGTAGTCGATCAGTCGCTGCAGCAATTGCGTTTCGTATTCGCTGTCCAGCACACCGACATCCGCATGCAGCAAGGCTGCGCGTTCACCGGCCCATTGCGCCAACACCGTGCTGATGCGGGCGTGGGCATACTGTATGTAGTACACCGGATTGTCGTTGCTCTGCGACTTCGCCAGATCGATATCGAACACCAGCTGCGAATCTGGATGGCGCGCGGCAAGAAAATAGCGCGTCGCATCGCAGCCGACTTCGTCGATCAGGTCGCGCAACGTGACGTAGCTGCCCGCGCGCTTCGATATCTTCACTTCTTCGCCATTTTTCAGCACCGTCACCATCTGGTGCAGCACGTAGTCCGGCCAGCCTTTTGGAATGCCTGCATCCAGCGCCTGCAATCCTGCGCGAACACGGGTGATGGTGGAGTGGTGATCGGAGCCCTGTTCGTTGATGACGCGCTCGAAGCCACGGCGCCATTTGTCCAGATGATAAGCAACGTCCGGCACAAAGTAGGTGTAGCCGCCGTCACTCTTGCGCATCACACGGTCCTTGTCGTCGCCGAAATCGGTGGTCCGCAACCACAGCGCATCGTCCTGCTCGTAGGTATGGCCGCTCGCGATGAGCCGGCTCACCGTTTCCTCCACCTTGCCGTCGGTATACAGCGCGGACTCCAGCGAGAACACGTCGAATTCCACCTCGAAGGCGCGCAGATCCAGGTCCTGCTCGCGACGCAGATAGGCCACGGCGAAATGGCGGATGGCTTCAGCGTCGTTCGCATCGCCTTTGCCGGTGATGTGCTGGTCGTCCGCCTCAATCGTCTCTTTTGCCATGTAGCTGCGCGCCACATCGGCGATGTAATCGCCGCGATAGCCCGATTCAGGCCAGGACGGATCGTCCGGCGTGATGCCCTTGCAGCGCAACTGTACCGACAATCTCAGATTGTCGATCTGCGCACCCGCATCGTTGTAATAGAACTCGCGCGTCACATTCCAGCCTGCCGCGTGCAGCACGTTGCACAGGCAATCGCCCACTGCCGCACCGCGCCCGTGGCCAACATGGAGAGGACCGGTCGGATTGGCCGAGACGAATTCCACCCCCACCTTGCGCCCACCGCCGACATGCACATGCCCATAGCCTGCGCCTGCCAGCAAGACGCCGTGCACCACATCCTGCTTCGCCGCGGTGGTGATGAATACATTGATGAATCCCGCACCGGCGATCTCCACCTTTTCGATGACATCGGATTTCGGCAATGCCGCGATCAGCGCATTTGCGATGTCGCGCGGCGATTTGCGCAGCGGCTTTGCGAGCTGCATCGCGAGGTTGCAGGCGTAATCGCCGTGGGCAACCTGCTTGGGGCGTTCGATGAGGACGGTCGCGCTGCTTTGGTCGGGAGCGACCTCGCGCAAGGCCTGCGCGAACAATTCGGACAAATGGGATTTAAAATTCAGGACGACGGACATGAAGCAGCACCATTAAACGTGAATTCGCGTAGCGATCGTTGCTCCCTCTCCCATCCGGAGGAAGGTTCGGGTAGGGAAAACGGGCACAGCGAATGTTATTTTCAGGGATGGCACACCACCATGCCCGTTAAAGAGGCGCGGATTATAACACTCGACCGGCATCGGTTTGATAGTGCGAACCCGGTGCGGTGCTGACAACATTTCCCGGTTCGCGGTATAGAATGCGCGTCTGTTTTTTTGATGCCAGAGTAAAGGATAAGATTATGTCAGAAGGATTTCATGTTCACGGTGCCCACGATCATGCAGTGGAACACGGCGCCCATAGTGGCGACAAGCTGGGCGGGCAAGTCGCGATTTTCACCGCGATCCTGGCCTCGGTAGGTGCGATCGTCAGCTATCAGGGTGGCGATACGCAAAATCAGGCCATGTTGTACAAGAACGAGGCCGTGCTGAAGAAAACCCAGGCTTCCGATCAATGGAGTTTTTACCAGGCCAAGAGCAACAAGGGGCATTTGATGGAACTCGCTTCCGACATGGCGCCGAAGAGCAAGCACGATTACTACAAGGCCCAGATCGAGAAATACGAAAACGACAAAAAGGAGATCAAGGCCAAAGCCGAGGCTCTGGAAGCCGAATCGGAAAAGGCCAACGAGGAAAGCGAACACGCGATGCATCCCCACCATAAACTGGCGCAATCCATGACCCTGATACAGATCGCCATCTCTCTGGCGTCCATCACGGTATTGACGCGCAAGAAATGGCTGTTCGCAGTTGCGGGTGTGTCTGCCGCCGGTGGCCTGATCATGTGGGGATTGGCCCTGGCCGCTTAAGCAGGGACTGCCATGAAAGAAATCTTCTACGATTGGGGTGGCGCCAACGTCTGGCTGTTTCACGTCATCAATGACATCCGGTTTGCATGGTTGGACCAGGTCATGCTGCTTGGCACCACGCTGGGCGATCACAACCTTTTTATACCCTACCTTGGTCTGCTGACGCTGTTCGCGCTGGTCGTTGTAAACAGGGCGGATCAGGATCTACAGCATTACCGCCTGCAAGTGACACTCTGGACTTCGGTGATTGCCGTATTCAGCATCGCTTACTTGCTGGACGGTTTGCTGCTGGGATTCCTGAAACCCCTGCTCGACTTTCCGCGCCCGCCGCTGGCACTTCCGCAAGGCACTGTGAATATTATCGGCACACCGGAATATCACCACAGCCTTCCCAGTGGGCATTCTTCGTTTGCAATGCTTGTTGTGGCCAGCCTGTGGCCGGTGCTGAACCGCAAGTGGCGCGTGGCAGGCGTGACCTTTGTGTTGTGGGTTGGGATTTCCAGAAGCAGCCTCGGCGCCCACTTCCCGGCAGATGTATTGGCGGGATTCCTGTCCAGTCTGGCGGTGGTGTTGCTGGTTTATATGGCCGTCCAAAAGCTGATGCGCGTTGTTGAAGGCCGTCTTGGCGCGTGAAATTGATGCTCGCTTTTAACCCGGACATGCAGCCCTCCCGACAGAAAGCGGTCTAACTGCTATTACTACTGCCTGCCCACCCACCGAACAACAAAGATTAGACCCCGAAAGAAACGGAATACTTTTTTTGCTTTGAAATTGGCATTCCGGAATCTTTCGGGCCCTGTACTTGAACCGGGCCGAAGCCATTGACTCAGAACCGGTACCCGGAACTA
>VFSW01012230.1_pt1 | contig 12004 bp, 18 predicted proteins | sample 5358111 | NCBI WGS metagenome assembly VFSW01 (sample SAMN11554181, study PRJNA540505) | mine drainage metagenome | isolation source: sediment from site ElyBrook_90M | place: USA: Ely Copper Mine, Vershire, VT | collected 2017 | reverse complement strand
GGCGTCTCGTTCGTGGGCGGTGTACAGGTGCCGCGTTTTCTCCCTGGAGAGCGCGGAACCTGTCTACCTGTCTCCTCAATTGAAATGGCTCAACTCTCTTCCCCTCCCCTATGCTATCTGTGAGGATGCGTAGGGCGCAGGCTCCTCATCTTCATCCGGTGCAAGTTCTATAGCGACTGGTGGTAATCCTGCCTTCTCCAACTCTGCATTAAGAACCATAATGACCGAATTGGCTGTTGGATGCTGAACAGGAAAGTTTTCCCTCACCATCTTATCAATGGTACGCAGGGATACTTTCGAGCGCGATGAGACATCAATTCTGGAAACACCAGCTTTGCGTAACCAATTCATCCACTTTGGAAGGTCAGGAATAACATATTTCGTGCGTGTGTATTTCATCGAGTTGTGTATGCTCCTTTCATCTATAGAGGCTTTCCTCTAGTATACGCAACATTTCCCTATTTGTAAATGGTAATCAGGACTAATTTTTATACAAGGCAAAAACTCATGGCACGTATCCCCCGCGCCGCGCGCGTCGAGCGGCCTGACAACAGCGACGACGACGATTCTCCTCGTCAGCAACGCAAACACATTAGTCTTTCCGACCACATCCTTACGACAGTAGAACCTCCCCACTTAGGTAGACCTCCTAAAGACGATGAGGAGAAGCGGCGTGTCTTCCAGGCGCTGGTAGCTCTCAAAGCGGCCAGGAAGACCAACAGGGAGTGCGCCGAAGTGTTGGACGTAACAGAGAGGACCATTAGCAACTGGTTGGCTGACGCTCTCTACAAAGAGGTGGCCGATGACCTTCAGGCCGAGGCCAGGCAGCGTGGGCATATCTCTATCGCGCTTATGGTGGATGATGCTCTCGCCAAACTCTATGAACTCATGCATGGGGCCAAATCGGAGTTCGTGGCCTACAAAGCAGGTGAGACACTCCTCAACTTCGCGGGCTACAACATGCCGCGCGAAGAGGCGCGCCGCGATAACCAGCAGGAGTACCTGGCCTTTATGGAGAAGATGGCACAGGTGAAAGGCCAGCAGACGCAGGTCAACGTCACTATTACGACGGAGAAGACCGCTACGCTTCCCGCGCCCTCAGTTGAAATTGTAGAAGCCACTGTGGAAGAAGAGCCGCCTGCTGTGGCTGTGAGAAGCATTCCAGCGGGATTGGAGAAGTATTACGAGACGGTGCAGCCAGGTGGGAGACTACCAGGTGCGCCACCGCCCAGTACAGGACGATAAGGAGAAGAAGAGGAGAGGGAGAGCTTTCATCGGCTCTCCCTCTCCTATTCTTCAGTCACCATTCCATTGGGCTTCAGGATGCAATTGCACCCAGTAGAACAGGATGGATAATGCATATCCTGCATTCCCTGGCGTCTTCTCCCGGTAGTCATCGCTTCGCTGCGTCCCTAACGCCTCAATTGCTTTTTGTAGACGCTCAATCGTATCCCTGGCCTATTTGTCGTAGAGCCAGCGTATGCCTTGCTCGCTGTCGAGATGCTCGCGATAGAACCCACCATAGTTATAGGTCACGTTGAGACTGGCATTCGTTGATCCACCCAGCGCGTAGGTGCCTCCTTCTTCGTGGCTCGGTATCTGTGCCAGCCCGCTCTCGGGGTAGGACAGGTCAATGTCATAACTCATGCGTGTATTCTCCTTTCTTCTACAAGCTAGAAAGCTGCTCTCTCTACTGTCGTCCTGGATCGAGTTCCAATGGAAGCCAGCGATCCTCATGTGCCCGGAGTTTATTCATTTTCAACCAATTGTTCAGATCATCGAAGGTATGATTGATTAGCCCCAGGGACTCTTTGTGTTCAGGGGGATAGAATACCCAGAAGACCGTCTTGTTTTCCCCCCAGATACGCTCAACTATTACTAATTCAGCGCCATTGCCATCTGCACTCTCTACGTAGGTACATACTTTGTTGTGTTCACTCAGCGCGATAGCACGCTGTAACGTTGTCTTTTTTAGTGTCATAGGTGTACTCCTCTCTTCTTTTCCTTTTCGTCTTCATTGCTCTGTTCCAGGAACTGCTGGAAGATGTCGATGCGCGTCTGCCAGCGCACGCGCTCAGGGGCGCTTCTCTCGTTATCGCGCAAGTACGCGTTGATCGGCAGCAGTTCTGTCACATGAGCGCGCGCCCACGCGACGCCATGGATTGTGATGATACGCGCCAGCATTGCGTAGGTCCTGTACTCCACGCTGTGCGGCGCTGCTTCAGACGCCAGGCGCTCGTAGGCCTGTGCCAATGTAGGTGGGTATCGTGTTGTCATAGTCCTTCTTTCCTCTCTCGTCGTATGTGCTCAATAACATCTGCTAGCTGGTCATCTGGAACTGGTGACTCGAAGCAGTAACAGGTCTGACCTGAGTAGTCCGCGCCACCTGAGTAGAGTATATACACATAGCGTTCCTTGCCCTGTGTATTGTGATAGACCACTTCTTCCATAGGAGCAATCCATGTTTGGACGTGTCTGATCTCTCGCTGTTGATAAACAATATTCTTCTTCTTCAGCAGGTCCTGATAGTCCTCCTGCTCTGGCATGTACTGCATACCTAGAAAGCCATAAGGGATACTATCCATAAGAGAGAGCCTCCTTTCTTCCTTATCGTCTCTGCTCGTAGGTATCTCCCAGTTCCTGGATGCTATAGAGCCGCATCTGCTGGTCGAGTATCTCCCGTTCCAAATCGGCGCGTGTAGAGACAAGGCCATGCTCGATGATCGCCAGTGTCTGGTTCTGAGTCAGATGGCCTTGATACTCATTCACGATGTTCCCTACGTAGGCTCCTTCGCCACCCGTGCTATCAGGGGTAGGCGGCAGGAAGCCGTAGGCGCGAAAGGTCAGTCCAACGCGCTCAAAGGCTGCGCCCTCTGGGCCGATGTAGCGGGTGAGTGCAATCTTCATAGCAAATTTCCCTCCCAGGCATAGGTAAGCACGGCTTTCTCATACGTAATTGCTGTTTCCTGCTCCTCTGTCACTGGCTCATTAGTAGTCACGCCGTACACGGTGAAGAGGAGCGGGTACATGCCTGTACAGGAGAAGAGCCGGGGAAACATCTTCCAGAGTGGCGACTCTTTAGGCAGTCCTGCCTTGCCCGTTACAATTTCAAGTCGGTACATTCGTGTGTGCCTCCTCTCCCTCTCCCTTTTCCTTGTACTGCGCGAAGAGCACTGCCCACATCGAGAGATCAGGGTTACCTACATCTGGGTTGGCAATCACACAGCGATAGATATATCGCCACGCGGTGTTTGACCCACTTCCTGTAAATGTTCCCTGCTCTTGTACCTCTGGGTCACGGTAGGTTTCCAAAAGATCCTCATCGCGACCACCGGAAAACTCGTTGTAGGCAAGTTTGATAGCCTGCCGGTGCGATGACGTTTGTGTAACTGCCTGGTATAGTTGCTCCCCTGTCGTAGGGTTGAGAAACCGAACTTCGATAACCTGTGCCATGTGTTCAAGCTCCTTTCCTCTTCTCTTTCTCAGTATAGCTAGAGATTCCGCAGGGAGTGCGGAGATTCTCGTCTTATTCCATGATGACAGCTGTATTCTGTAGTTCGTCGATATCTGCGGTGTTCAGCAGGTAGTGCCAGCCACCCAGCGCGCCTACGGTGTTATCAAGAAGACCCAGGTGCGGGGTCTCAATTGGGCGCATGAGCCGTACCGTGGCGTGCTTCCACTCTGGAATCATAACGGTCAGGATGGCACATTCATAGCAGCGCTGATTGTTGACTACTGCTACGTACTCCTGGCCTTCGTGCATATCATCATCACGATAGATGCGTATAACGCGAATGGATGGATGCAGTACTGGTCTTGCTTTCCTTTCCGTTTCCACCAGTGTCACGAGCGCTTCAATGGCAGCGAGTACGTCAGAGCGTGCTCCATCGAGATTACCGTATTTCTCCACATACTTGAGGGCAGCGCCGCAGGCCATATAGTGGGCATCCTCTGCTCCAGTATTCCATCCCTCTACTTCATCGAGACAGTCAGTAATGACTTGCCGTAAGTTATATCGTAGTGCTGTGTTACTCAGTTCCACTCATATTCTCCTTTCTTTCTTCTTGCTGTACTGGCTGTGCTGTCAAGGATGCGCGTGAAATCCACCTGGTTGCACAGATGAAGGCACAGGCGTGATCGGCGCTATCTGCTCGAACCGGGAAGCTGTGCCCTCCATTGGTGGTACGGCTATCCACTTCCACCGCCCAATCGGAGAGGTTTCCTCGCGAATAGATTGTATCTGTTTCCTGCGAGTGCCTGTAGATGTTTCTCATTTCTTTTCTTTTCCTTTCCTTTTGCTACTGGAAGAACGTCTCTGCCCACATGAAATCAACTCCTGCTGCTTCTGCTGCCAGCAGGTCTTCACGTCTGTCTCCTACATAGAGGGTACTGGCCGTATCAACATCAAATGTTTCCATGACCTCGACCAGCATTCCTGGCCCCGGCTTGCGACGAATATCCTGTTCCTGACGATACTCTTCGATACTTGCTTTCGGATGTGTGTAGCAGATGTAGAGCGCTGCCGGGTAGTAGAGTATCCTGTGAAACTAGGAAAAGTATAGCACAATCTACCTGACTTTCCTAGCCATTCCCTGGACAAAGAGGGGACGGTGAGGACACAGGTAATGACTCTCTCGTGTCCTCACGTATATATACACTATCCAGTGTACCTGTTGGTTGTGAGTGTACCTGCACTCATAGCCTTAGTACCCGACTCGTTCGCCGTAGAGAATCTCATAGATATGATCGACAAACGCGTGGTCAGAGCCATAGAATTGGATATTCTTGACGTAGTACTCATCAAGGAGACGCTGGCGAGCCTGTACCTCTTCTGGATCATCTGACCCGCAGGTATAGCCTGGAATACCTTGTGCCAGGCGTATCTGGATATTCGCAACAAGTTGGGTAGATATCCGTGGATCAGGATCAGCGCGGGCTGCCTGCGCGCGCGTGCAGAGACACGCAATCTCCGCTTTTGTCAGTGGAGAATAGAGCGGATGTGACGTGGTGCCATCGCACTCATGTGGAATTGTGTAGACTTCTCTTGCTCTTTGCATAGGTATGTATGCGCTCCTTTCTTCTGGCTAGGAAAGCTAGGAAAAGTATAGCATATTTCGCGCGACTTTCCTAGAGGTTTTGTAGACAAAAAGGGGACGATGAGGAAAGAAGAGGGACACCTTTCTTCTTTCCTCATCGTCCACTCTGGCTCAGGACATACTACTCGTCAGGGAAGTCAGGCAACTCGCTGCTGCTTTGTCCCTGTTCCTGGGCCTCTCGCGCAGCGGCAGCCAGGGCGAAGCGGCGCACGCGTTCCTCTGCCCGCAGGCGCTGATCCTCGCGCCACTCCTGTGCATAGAGCACGGGGTCGAGCAACCCCGATGGCGTGAAGTTGCGCATGTACGCGCCCTTGAACAGGTCAAGGCGATACTGCTCCGGCTTGCCCTTGTAGATGTCATACATATGGACTCTTTCGAGTTCAATGGCATTGTCGGGCATGTGCTCACCATCACCAAAGCAGGCTACCAGGCGTGAGTTCTCCACCTCGTACTTCTTGTAGGCCACGGGGTCCTGGCTTGGCAAGATCGCCAGCACGCACCAGTTGTAGACCTTCCAGTCCATGCTGATGCGCGTCAGTCCGTCCAGGGTATGGCGCGTGCCATTGCGGTCAGTACACGCCAGAGGCTCGCCTGTGCGTGTCAGTCCAGAGATGGTCATAGTCACGCCGTTAGCAGTCGGCATGGGGTCGCTTGCTCCCCACTTGCCATACTTGGGGAAGCAGGAGCCTGACGCGTAGGGCGCTTGCTGGTAAGAGCCTTTGCGCTGCTGCACCAGCACGCTGGTCAGCGTGCGCCCACGCACCGGGATGTCTTTGCCATTGAGGTTGAGCAGGTAGCCCTCTTCAGTAGGCGTGATAGTGGCGAAGTTGCCGTGGTGCATCGCGCGCAGTCCGCGCACGCTATACAGGTCGCCGCTCTGTGGGTCGGTCAGGCGTGTGCCATTCACCAGCGCCGCCAGGTCGAGAGGCGAGAAGACTCCGAAGTGAGGGGTCTCCCATACATCGTGGTCGGCAATATGGTTCAACTCTTCGGCCAGGGGCTGGCCTTTATAGGTCTTGAAGGTGCGCAGCCAGCCGAGGGCAGATGCCAGTTGGCGGTACTGGTAGACGAACTGGTCTACCTTGAGCCACCTATTCTCCTGGTAGCGCTCAATTTCCCGCTCCATCAGCAGGCGGGCATCCTCGACGCGCGCGGCCAGTTTGGGTTCCATGGCGGCTAGCGCTGCCTGGAAGACTCTGGCATCGGGTGCGCTTTCGGCGACTGCAAAGAGGCGGCGGTACTCTGCCTGGTCGGGCGTGCCCTTTGTAAGCGAGGTCGCCTCGCTGCTGCTATCCTCAAAGCCGGTGAGGTCTAGTGCTTCTTTGAGGGCTGCTGTTTGCTTCTGTGACGTGTTTGCCATGATTGTTGTTCTCCTGTATTCTTGTGTGTGTGTCAAGCCGAAAAGGCGGCTTCGTCCTGTCATGCGCGCGTGTGTGGGCGCGTGAGGACACAAGAAGCGTGCGACTTGTGTCCTCACGCTTTTGTTTGTGCTCGTGTACGAGAGAGGGACTCATGCTTTGCCCGTTTCTTTTCTTTTTTTTCTCGTTCCCTCGTTTCTCGTGCTTGTTTGTGCATAAGAGAGTACGAGTATGCTGATGTTGCCGATGTATTTGACAGAAATGGCACGATGGGCTAGAATTACACCCACTGCTTTGCCGTTTTTGACGAAGGCAAAGAGAATGAAATATGTAGGGAGAAACACGTCAGCACACACGAAAGGATGAAACACGACAGTGGCACCACGACGTAGTATCACGGAGGAGGAGACTGGACGCATTGGCGGGTACCGCGTCCCGCAGGAGTATGAAGACAAGTGGAAGGAGGTCCTCTCCTTCTTCTACGGACAGATGACTGGAAAGCGGGCGCATATGGCGGTCATCGACATGCTCCACGCGCAGATCACGCCCATCATGCGGCAGCAACGCGCGGAAGAAGAGCAGAAGCGCGAGACGTTCCGCTCGCGCATCAACCTCGATGAACTCCAGCCTATTTACTAGCCCTCGCATCTGTGGACAGGGCAAGAAAGAAAGGACACACCATATGGCACCGAAAGCTACAGGAGAAGCAGTGCTTCTCTCAAAAGAGCAGGATGCTCATATCACGCGACAGAAGAAACACCGGCAGACTGAAGAGCAGTTAGAGGATCAGGGTCTGGTCTTTGCGCCACGTCTGCCTGTACCACTGGATAGACGGGATGGTGAAGAAGAAGAGGGATGGAGTGAGAGGGAAAAGAGGGGACAAGAGCCTGACCATGTAGTGGTGACGCGTGGCAGCGCGCCCGCATCGCGCATCCATATGCAGGTCATGACCATGACGGTGCGAACGCTCTACCAGAGCAGGGAGCGGTTCTTTATCCCGCCTATCCAGCGCCCTGACTCCTCAACGGCAGTAGATGAATCGCTATTGCTCTTTTCAGCGCTGCGCGGCGTGCCGATGCCACCTATCTACGTGGTGCGCGACACAGACGAGCATAACCGGATGCGCTACCTGGTCATTGATGGCGGCCATCGCATTCGCGACTTTATCAAAATCTACCTGGGCAAAGTGAAATCGCCCACGGAGAAGATACTGACGCGTAACATGCCCGATGAAGGGATGCCGCCCTGTGAGCCAGGCGCGTGTATGCCACCGCTTGCCGATGCAGTGACGGGCAGACGCGCCCAGGTACCAGAACGCTCGCGCGTCTGGTATCTCACCCCTGATAGCCAGGATATCGTCGAAGAGTATCCTCTCACCATTATCATCTTTGATAGCCTACCCCCGGAGTGGTTTGCGCCCCTGTGGTCGTTGCTCAACCGCGACCATCCAATGTATACCGGCAACAAACTCAACGCAAGTATGAGTCATACAGCAGAGAAGGCGCGCCTGCTGCGGCGTTGGGATAGCACGCCCTTCTGGTTCCGCGTCTACCAGCGTACGAAACATATTCAGGATGATATAAAGGGGATGCGCTTCACCGTCATGCTGACCTTCTTCGCGCTGGAAGTGGCTCAGGCTCCCTACGTCATTACCCTGGACAAGATTTACCTCTCCCAGTGGAGTAGCGGCAAGTATAACGCGCTGATTACCGACAAGATGCTTGCCTCGGTTCATGCGCGTATGGGACGCCTGGCGAATGTCTTCGCTGGTCTGGAAGCCAGTAGCTGGTCAGTCAGTATTGCCATGATGCTCGCATCGCGCATACTGGAAGACCAGGAAGGGTATGACTTCTCGAAGTCGCAGCCTGTGCGTAAAACGCTGCCCGGTGGCGCTATTGTAGAGCAGGGGTGCCTGGTGGACTGGCTGCGCGACTTGCAGACGGCGCGCAAGTGGGGAGCCAACAGGGACGGGCACGAGGGCGCTGCCTACAACCTCATTAGCAAGCTGATCCACGAGCGCGACCAGCGCAAATACATCAATGGCCCTCTGGCGCAGTTAGCCCAGCCCGAGGTGGCTGCTCGTTATTGTCTGGTGAAGAAGTATACCGGTACAGGAGAGTAGCAGACGATAAGAATAGCAAAAAAGAGAGCCTGTACCACTCACGGTACAGGCTCTCTTTTTTGCTATTCTATTTCGATACTATGGACAGAGAAGCGAGGAATGGATGTGTACGGCCCTACTGAGGAAGTATCCTCGACTTCCTCAAAGAGCTTCGACCTTTCATCATCTCCGTACCACACTTGCCCCGCCCTGAGCGCAGCAATGGCCTTTGCTCTCGCGTCCTCTACAGAAGACGCATTTCCAATCCACTCTTGGTTATCTCTTTGATAAGAAACAACACGAAGGCCGAACATCACACGATACTGTACGTTTGCCATTGTCTTCCCTCTTTCTTCCCGGACTATTCCAATCCCTTTGGATATAGGCCATACCAGTGCCAGTGCCACTGTTCAAGCAGAGTGGCAGTACCATCCAGGAGATGTTGCCTCGCCTCCTGGCATCTCTCCACATGTGAGGATGAGGAGGCATAGTGTGAATGTGCCCTTATCGTGAAATCTATATTTGTTATGGCTCTATCAAGTTGCTCCCCATTGAGAGGGGATTGCTCTATTTCAGAGCGTTCTACTCTATAGAAATCCACGTTTTCCCATTTAATTGTTCCATTGCCTTGAGCTGAATGTAATTGCATCCTGTCCCAGTAGACATAGGACGCATAATGGGACTCACCACCTGATGGATACGATTGGTAGTTTCGCTGTACCGCTACCCACTCGTACTCCAAGGAATCGAGTACTTCATGTTGTAGCTTTTCCATGCGTTGCCTGAACCCCTGCCCAGGCTCAAACTTCAGATAGTTCGTTGGGCGGTCATAATGGCTACCTTCAATACTAGCCTTGAAACTGAGGTCGAGAACTTTTGGTGGATACGTTGTTGCCATTGTCTGTTCTGTCCTTTCTGTCTAAGTATACGTACTTTTCTCTGAGAAGACATCAGAGGGAGTTCTGAATTGTGTGCGAACTCCTTCTGATGTTTCCCTGTTTTACGAGTTGATAGCTTTCTTTTGTCTCGTGATGAGGACGGGTTCCCCCATGCTTTGCCCCTCTTTTTTCTCGTCCTTCTTCGTCCTCGTTGCGCTCCCTTGCTTGCTCTTCGTAGCAGTGAGGATACTTGCCGGACGGGTGTTCTTGAGGTAGGCCACGAGTGTCTCTCGCGCCTCGACGCGCACATGCCGGTTGACATAGGGCTTGCCGGTGTTGATGGCGTAGAAGCAGGGAGCGGTCTGGGCCAGTTCGCTATCGAAGAGGGGACGCAGCGCATTTGGACGCAGCCCCCACTCCTTCTCCGCCGTGGCAAGCGTGTAGCAGGCATCCCCATAGATGTGTACAATACGCGCTTGTGTACTGTACAGGGGATTGTCCTTCGCATTGACGATACGGATACGCGCCCTGGTAATAGTCTCCTCTTCCTCTTGCTCATCTGCTCCTGATGCATAGACGACAGGAAGAGGAGTCACCACAACAGCAAACTCTGGTGGCGTCACCGGTTCTTCTTGTACAGGTTCTGCTCCGCTCTGCATGGCTATCACCGGTGACAGTTGGTGTATCTCTACATCAGGAGTTGGGAGACTATTCCCATCGTGAAGCACAGCAGACTTGCTAGAATCAGTGTAAGGAGTTCCATTGTTTTTCTGTCCTTTCGGCAAGTGGAAGAGAGAGAACGTCGCATCACGCTGCGCTTTTCGGAGTTCTGCTTTCTCGCGAATAGCGCGCAGCTTCTCTTCATGGCTGCGCCCATCCTTTACCTCGTCTACTGTCACTACAGGCCGACCGACCAGGCTTGCCATGCTTGCCATCACAATGTTGAGCAGTGGCAGGATGGACAGGCTGTAGGGCAAAAAGTCAAAGCCTGGCACGTCCTGAGCGCCGCTCAACAGCGATGGATGGAAGTTATGCGCGTTGTAGAGAATCTGCAAGTAGCAGGACCCCAGGCAGATACCAACAATCACCAGCATGTAGATAACCTGCTTGCCCTTGTCCTTATGCTCATACTGCAATGCCATGCGCGCAAAGGTCAGATAGCCGATAATCACATCGATACCCACCATGAAGGCATAGGCAATGACCCAGTTGCCCAGGGAATCGCCGAAGACAGAGATGAATACCTCGGCTCCATGGGGAACGTTGAACCCCAGGATGATAAAGAAAAATGCCCAGAAGAGCAGGTGCCATCCCCAGACCTTCTGCTTCTGCTGTCTGGTTGGAATACTAGCTGGTGCTTCCTCGATATTCGTACTCATTGTCGTTGTTCCTTTCCTCTTCTTCTTGTTCTTCCTCATCGTCCTCTTCTTCCATCACCACTCCTGGGTCTTTCTTTCCATTTCCCGTTGTGTCTCGTAATGCTTTCGGGTCGCGCTCCTGTTGCCAGTTGGGATGCGCTGCCAGGTAATCGAGCGTCATACGATAGGCCTCAGTTGCATCATCGGCTCGTAGCACATCCTGGTTATTCAACTGGCTACTGGTAATAACGACGCGCGCCAGCCGCAGTATCCCTGGCCGTGCCGTTTCTCCATAGGTGGCGCTGCCTACCAGATAGTACCACTGCTTCTGTGTGAAATAGGCAGGCACATAGCGGCTGCGTGAGATGATACGACTGGTGTGTTCCTGAAAGCGCATCACCTCGAATAGTCGCCCGATGAAAGCGTGCAGCGCCAGGTGGAATGCCAGTTCATCACTCGCGCTCTGCGCGCGTCGCTTCTCCATCAGGGGTAAGTCCCACTCTGGCACCAGAGACGGTGAGGAAGAAAGTGAAGGTGCTGAGAGAGGAGCAAGAGCAGGCATCTGCATCCGTCCTGCCTGTATAGGCTCCTCTTCTTCCTCATCGTCGTCTTGCAGGTCATCGAGAAAGACGGCTGGCGCGCCTGGGCGCACATCATTGACGATGGACCTGCGGGTGACGCGCTTCTGATCCTCTCGTATCAACTGCTCCACATAGGTAGTGTAGCCGTAGCGTTGCTCAAGGGCGCGCCTACCCCCGCGAAACATCACGAAGATGGCCTCGCTGATGGCATTCTGTGGCGCGTGCTGGTAGCGGTAGTAGGGCTTAACATAGCTATGCAGCGCCAGCATCGCGCCCAGTGTGAGGCGTGGGCGCGCCGTATCTCTCTGAAGTTGCTGACGCTGTATCGGAGGAGCATCATCTCTCTCTGGTTCTGACTCAGTAGGATGAATATGTCCCACAGCATTGCGAATACCACGGACAAGCAGCCAGAGAAAGAATATGATACCTGCCAGCGTGAGGGTAGGTACCACCCACGGCCAGAGCAGCATTTAGCGGTTCCTCTTCTGATTCTGACTAAGTGGTGGCATCGTATAGACTCCATCGCTGTCCTCGTCATCCTCTTGTGCCAGGTGCATCGTTGTCTGCTGGCTTACGCTTCTCCCGACTGGCAAGGCTTTGGGCGACGATGCAGTCCCGATGCTTGGACCAGG